>Ga0115556_1000557_pt1 | contig 24746 bp, 18 predicted proteins | sample COGITO_mtgs_1104_5_FD_87282 | JGI IMG/M metagenome (GOLD analysis project Ga0115556, IMG submission 87282) | Pelagic marine microbial communities from North Sea - COGITO_mtgs_110414 | ecosystem: Environmental > Aquatic > Marine > Epipelagic | place: Germany:Helgoland, sampling site Kabeltonne... | reverse complement strand
TCGTCGCTTTCAACGAGAGAAGGAGCGTGACAGCGAAAACAGCGAAAGCAGCAAAAGCGCTTCTCGTGGTTTGTGTGTCTCTCTTTTGAAGAAGAGATGGTGATCTCTCTGTCCACAAAAGAAGGTGGCACGTTTACTTATTTTAGGGTTAGGAACCCTAAACATTTTTTTTTGCCTCTTTTGCTCTCTTTTTCTCTTTTATGCTTTTTCCCTTTTTTCCCTTCAAAATTGGTACTTACAAAAAGAATGAGAGCGTTTAATAATAAAGAGAAAGAAGAAGACCTCTGAAGGAAATGAGACGATCGGAGAGCGCTCTCAACGTGAAAGCACCCGCAGTTGGTGGAGCAGTCAACGCGTTTTTACACTCCGGGTGTGAATACGGTGCGTTGTTTTGTGTGTTGTTGTTTAATTAATTATATCTCTCGGTTCGTTTTTTTTACCCGCACTTTTCTTACTTCCGCAAAAATTATCGTCTGCGGCTTTTGTCGTATCTTTACAGACGAACAAAAGCAGTGTTTTGCTGCTTTCGTTTTCCTCTCTCTCTCTCTCTCCCTTCTCTCTCTGTGTATGTGTGTTTATAGTCCTCTTTCCTGCGCGTGCGATGATGATTCCACATCAAAAAAGAAGACGAGAGAGAGAGACACTTTTTCCGTAGAAGCAGTTAAAAGTGAACAAACAAACTTTCTGATTGAATACCCAATTCGCTGACATCTTTTCTCTCTTTTGTCTCTCTCTTTTTCTTCTCACATCATCCTATGTCGTCGTACTAATGAAAAGGCATATTCCAAGAAAAATCAACGAAAGATGAGGACGCGTACTGCGTGTTCGTGGACGATGCGGTTCCCGGGAAGTTTGCGGATGCGGTGTTTTGCATATTCGACGGCCACGCCGGGAAGCTGAGCGCGACAAAGTGCGCGGAAGAATTTTTACAGCGAATATGCGACGCTTTGCCAGAAGACGAGAAGCCGAGCACGAGTAGCGGTAAAAGAAAAGAGAGCAATAATAATAATAATAATAATAATAATAATAGAAGAAGGAGCAGCGCGGATAATCTAAGATATCACGATATTTTATTGGACGATAGAGAAAGCGCCAAACGAGTGTGGCCGAAATCGTTAGAGCAGGCGACGAGAGACGCGGCGGCGAAGATTAACCACGACATGCGAGTAACTGGAAGAGATGGAACGACCGCGTTGGTTGTTATGATTAAAAGAGCATTAGACACAAACATCGCGTACGTGAAAACAGCCTGGGTGGGGGATACGCGAGCGGTGATTCGATATAAAAACAGAACGTTCAATTTGAGCGAAGATCACACAGCGATGAATTTAAACGAACGCTCGAGGATGGGGCAGTATTACAGAGCTCGCGCGAGAAAAAGTCGCGTTTTGAAGCAAAAAGCGGACGAGTTGAAATCACCTAAGAGCAGACGAAGCCGAAACGCGAGTGTGGATGATCTTCTCACGGATTCGGATAATCCGTCCATCGAAGGCGGTTTAGCCTTTAAAGAGTGGCAAGAGAAGTCGCAAGCAGAAAAAGAAAAATCAATCAGAGGTGGATCAGAAATGCTCACGCGATTTGCCGGTGGAAGAAGAGCTTCGGAGGTGCTCAAATCTCGCAACGATAGCTTTACGCAAACCTCGGAAGCGGTGAGAGAAAGAGAACACGAGGGCAGGAACACGCCGCCACCGATAACGACGAGTTCTACCGGGAGAGATACAATAAAAATTCCAAAGAGCAATAGTGGCACAAACCTAAACAATATAGTAGTAAAAAGTGTCGTAAAATCGACTTCGGGGAGCGATTTAACCCAAGCCCAAGGTGCCGGAAACGCCGCGGCAAAACTCGCGGATTTATCTTTGAAATTACCAAGAGAAGATGCCAGAAAAGAGTTAAAAAAGATGCATGCTAAATTCGAGGAGAAAGAAATTAAGAAGACGATACGATCGCTCGCGGCGGGAGTCACTCAAGACGATTCTGCTTTTTTGAATAACAATCATAGTGGCGAAGATTCGAGCACCAACGGGAGCAGCTCAGGGAGGAAGAGTTCTTCCTTACCGTACAGTTCCTCGAGCGAAGAGTTGGAAGATTCGCGTCTAGAACCGTCCACAACGCAGAATTTTGGCGGAGAAGAGAACGAGGACGACGACGACGACATCTACGCGACTTTGTTTCCATTCAAAATTGAAGACATACCTCGAGTGCACATCGATCGTTCCGGTCTAGTTTCCTCGATGCACTCGAGAAGAACGTCGTTCTTAGCAAGAATAGAACACGAAGAAACTGGCGGTTTGTCCGCACCAAGAATTGTCGCCCGAACTGGCGTATCCTGCGCATTCTCGCGGTCGATTGGTGATTCCGGCGTCGCTCGCGCCGTCATATGTACGCCAGAGTTCAGAGATTTCACCATCGCCTGCGGAGAACCGGCTCGGATAGTTTTAGCCTCAGACGGGTGTTGGGATGTGTTTACGAGCGACGAAGCGACGTTACACATTGAATCCTTGCGTGACGCCGATCACACGCGAACGAGCGATATTTCTACGAGAGGGGGAGGTTTCCACAACACGGCAACCGTGGACGCCTCGGTCCGAGGCGGAAGCAATCACAGCGGGAATAACATGAGCTCCGGGAAAGATGGGAGCGGAATGTACGCAGATTTAAGCGTTCGATTTGGCCAAAACTCCTCGTTTCAAGAGTCTGCGCCAGGTATACCTGCCGCCCAAGCGGCTAAGAAACTCGCGAAAGCGGCGAAGCAGAGAAGATTGTATCGAAGTTACCCTCCGGACGATATTACGGTTATAGTCGTCGATATCAACTTGGCGCATTTCGAAGTGATTGATCAACCCGGATGTTCGTGCGTGGTTTCATAAGTATGATAATACTTTTGTTTTAATACCTGTACTATTGTTTTTGTTGTAAACTACCTATTCCATGTTCAATACATAACTATAACTGCTACTATAACTGCTATTACTACTTAGTGCTAGATTAATAACTACTCTTCTGAAGGAGAAATTCGAAACACGGCGATTCTCTGGTCAGGAAACAAACTCTCAAACGGCGGGGGACTCGGTGGCGGCGGTTTCGTGCCACTTTTTCGAACTTCTTCACAAACTAACCCTTCTTTTTCTAAATTCTCAAAGAAATCCACGTCCATCCCATCGTATCTGTGTTTCGTGTGCGCGTAGAGCATGAAACCGCTTTTTGTCTTTCGGCATCTGGTTCGCAACAGTTTTGCGATGACTCGCGGTAATATTTTCACTCCAGATTCGTCGTACACGAGGTCCGAGCCGAGGAGAAAATCAACGTCAATCATTTGAGCATCGTAATCGTCTTTTACTTCTTCTTCTTCTTTATCTGATAGTATAACTTCGTTCCAATCCAACGACGTCGCGTAAATCTTCTCTCGTTCCTTCGACGATAATTTTCTCTTCTCTCTGTTCGAATCGAGTATCAAATTTAACCAATCCAGAGCACCTCCCGCTTCCATCTCTGTCGCGTGAAAAGCATCGATGGAGTCGCAAAATTTCCTCACGATCGTCATCGCCAGCCACCCGTTTCCACTTCCGAGCTCTAAAACTCTCACTCTCTTTTTTGTGCCGCTACTAAACAACTCTTCTGATTTTGAACAGAGAAAATCTTTCAGAGCGACGGCGGCGTCCCATCTCTTCTGTCCAGTCGTATTGAACGTGGTCGTTTGCATGTATAAAGCAGCGTCGCCGAGATAGAAGTAATTATCGTCGTCGTCTGAATCGTCGTCATCATCATCATCATTGGGTGGTGGTGGTGGTAATGGTGGTTCAAAAGACATGTGTATTCGCATTAAAAGTTTTGGATAATGAGGAGTTGTTCGTTACAAACACGGATATGACATGCGAGAGACATAATACGAATACTAACAACAACTAAGTATCGTCCAACTTCTCCAACACCCCCTCGCTAATCAACGGCTGCGCTTCTTCTCTCCTCAACAAGTGCACGGAGTCCTTCTTCAAATCGACGACGCCGTCTTTGAAATAAATCACGCCGTGATCTTTCGTACACCGCACTTGCACTTTATGCTCCTTGGGCGGATCCCGGTCTAAAATCAAGTTCATGTTAATACCTTCCTTCTTCCCCATGTATTTGTTCAGAATTTTCGAATACTCCGTGAAATAATCTCGTTCCGAGTGCGATAAATTTTCCGAGATCGAATCCGGTAAGCCGACGCCTAACGTCCATCGTAAACTCTGGATTCGTTTCACGCGTTCGTTGAGATAAATCATCAGTGCTTTCTTGTTGCGCAAAATCGAGTGATGGTGCGTTTGTATCGCCGCTGTTATTCCTTCTTGTTCTTCTTTTCCTGTGACTTGCTTCAACTTTTCCGCTAAAGATCTGTTTTCCTGATAATGCGCTTTCACTTCCTCTAGTATCGACCGCACGAGCTCGTCGTTATACGGTGGAATCGAGGACGGACTCGCGCTCGATTCCACGGACGAGGCGATTTCTTTCACCAACTCCGTGGCTTTTTTCCCGAATGATGTGGATGACATTTGTCTTCTTTATCTCATAAAAATAAACAAAAACGCAAAAAGCCGTCGTAGATGTATATATATTCTCTCTCTCTCTCTCTCTCTGTGTGTGTGTGTGTGTGTGTGCGTGAAAGAAGTCCGAAAAGCGTGAGCGAAAAGATGTTTACCAAACAGGATTCTGACGATTTTTTGAATAATTTTTCTCTGCAAAGAACAGACAAATCACACAAATTCTTCGTACGTAGTGTGTGTGTCTCGAGTGTCTACTGTGCGTGTGTTCATAATGTAATAGCGTACCGAGCAACTTTCTTTTAATTAGGCGTGAAATAAATATATATTAAGTGTTACAATCATTGTTTAATAATTACGCGGCAGACTTCTCCGAGGAGGACCCCGATAACAACGGTTCCTTCTCCAACGCCTCCCTCTCTTTCGCTTCTTGCTCTTTTTGCGCGATTTTCGCAAAGTTGTACCAAAAGAAGCCGACTAAGACGATCCCGTACCCGATCGCTTCGACGACCGTGACGACGTCGTGATACACCGCCATGCCGTATAAAATCAACAGCACAGATCGAGACATGGAGAGAACTTTCAAAGTCAACGACCCGGCGGCTTTGATGACCCCCAAGGAACACAGGTTGGTGAAGAAACCGAGACAGCCGGCCAAAGCGAAGAGGTGCGGTTGACCTTTCACCATTCCCCACGCGTCTTTATCTACCATATCTTGAAACTCCAAAGCCGCGCTCGCCACGAATAAGAAGAACAAAGACGCCGGGGAGATGAAATATAAACCTTCCCACATGGAAAAAGATTTATTGGCCAACAAAAACTGCATCCACGCGCTCTTCGCGGCTTCGCTCAACTCGGCGACGAGAATGCACGTAAAACCAACCGCGGTGAAAGAAACATCTCCCCAGGCAGCCATTAACGTCCCAACGACGATGACCAAAATCGATAAGAATACCCGAGTGTTGAACCTATCCAATCCCATGCCAGTTAATAACGCGAACAACACCACCGGTCCCATCGCTTTACACATCTGCAAAAAACTCAGCGAGAGATAAAAGTACGCGGTATTCCCAGCCGCTAACGTCGTCGCTTGGAAAAACCCAATCGGTGACACCACCATCACGTATTCTTTCAAACCCATCTCAAACTTATCTTTTCCTAACTCGATGACGTTAAATTTATACAGCAACGCCGTCATCACCCATCCAAACGCGACTCCTAAGGACGAGAGGACGATTGGAAAATGGAACGGCGTGACCGATAAAATGTATTTGTTCAACATGATAATCCCAGCCGCGGAGGCTAAGTAACCCGCGCCGTAAAAGACGATGGACCAGACCATTGAAGTCGTGGATGCTGCCTTCATCTTTTAATACTATTATGTGATAATACGCGTCCTTATTCTCGTTCTTCTCTGAGGGAAAAGAAAGAATTTTTCCCTTTCTTGGGGCGCGGCCTTGTGCAACCCTAAATCACAGTATTGCTTTCCTTTTCGTCAGTTCGAGCAACTGTTCGAGCTTGGCGCACTTGGCGGTCAACGCGTCGACTTTGACGGTCAAACGAGATATCGCTTCGTCTTTCTCCTTTATTACCGACGACGACAACAAAGATGATTTTCGAGGATGGTTTTTTTCTTCTTCTTCTTCCTTTATCGTCGCTTCCTTTAGAGAGAGGAGCTTCGTCGTCGTCGTCGTCGTTTTGGTTTCTTCTTTGTCTTCTTTTTCTTTTTCGTCGTCGTTCTTCTCGTCGTTTGCGGATGACTGCGCGAGCCTTTGCTTGTGCGTATTTTGTTCTTGTTCTTGTTCTTGTTCTTGTTCTTCTTCAATCTCGTATTCGTCCGTCTCGCTGTTCGATTCTTCTTCTTCTTCTTCTTCTTCTCGGTCTCCGTCTCTTTCGTCCGGGTGGTCGAGAGACATAAAATCATCCTCCACGGCGGTTTTAATCTTCAACAAAACTCTCTCTGCCGCGTCCTTCTCGCTTCGTGCGACCGCGCTCATCTCCTCTCTCGTCAACTCGCACCGTATTTTTGGACTTCTCAACACTTTCGCGTTTAGAAGTTCCCAGTTTTCCAGTTTCCCTTTGAAGCTGTTTTTGATCGGGTAGTTGTGCATGGATATCATCCTCGCAGTATTCGAACGACGACTGAAAGAAGAGGAGGAGGAGGAACACGTAGTTTTCATTAAAATCTCCGCGCATAACACTCCGTCCGAGAAGTCTCTCGCGAAGTGCTTCTTCGGTTTCGATTGCAGGTTCAACCGGTCGATCCAGACGTAAATTTCCATTCGCTCTCTTTCCGTTATTTTTTTTAAAGTACTCCTAGAAGTCGTCATCGCGCGAAGAAGAAGAGTGGCGCGTACTTCAAACGGTACGCTCGCGCGTGAGCACTCGTTCGCGTTAAAAAAATGTGCGCCGCTGCTTTATCGTCAGTCCGGGTGTGTGTGTGTGATGTAATGTGACGTGTTTATTTTTAGCAACAACACATGTGAAGCATGCATGTTTGACTTTTTTTTTTTGTTTTTTTTCTGAGAAACGGCTTTTTCACAGAAGAGAAGACAAACGACTGCTCTTTCTGAAAATGCTTCAAAAATCATCATTTCTTCGGTCCGGTTGTTCTTTAAGAAGCACGACGACAACAACAACAAGAACAAGAACTCACTCAGAAGAAGAAGACAAAAGAAGAAGAAAAATGGACCCGCTGGCGACGACGGAACGTTTCGAGCGCGAATTCAGAGAGGCTTTGTCTTTTAACTCTTCTTTGTCTTCTTCCTCTGATAAAGTCGTTAAAACCAGAATCCAATTCGCTTTGGAGGCGGTTTTGTCTGCGACGACGCCTCGCGACGTTTACGACGCAAAAGATGACGAGCACTACCCTTTCGACTCAGACGAGAAAGAACTGGAAAAGATTGAAACTTTGGCGGAGTTTTTCTACCAGTGCGCATCCGTCGACCTTTACCCGCACGCGTTCGATGTGCGCTTGGAAAATGTCACAAACTCCTCGTCTAAAATGTCTTCAATAAGTGAAGAAACGAAAGCTTCGTTACGAAGCGCGTACGTGCGAAACAAAACAGAATTAACCAGAGCGTGCCGAACACTAGCGGAAATGGAAGACGAGAAAACGACGGAGCAATTGGAGAAGATCGAGTGGCGGATGAGTGCGGAGACGAGCTCGAGGATGCGACAGAACAGAGGACGACATCGAGAAGGAAGAGACGGACGGGAGGAGGAGGAAAGCGAAGGAGTAGGAGGAGACCGGTTGCGATACGTGGTGAAAGTAACCCTGAGAAGTGTGGGCGAGAAGAAGAAGAACGCGGCGGCGGCGAAAAGGAGGGTGGAAGTTTTCGAGTGTTCGTACGAGACGTTGAAAAAGCTGAGCGAGGACGTGGAGAAATGCCGGGAGAAGAGCGAGGACGCTCGAGCGAGACGGATTCGACGGTTCGTGAAACGACCGACTTGATGTAATAATAGAAGATTAAATGAATAGAGAGCGCATAGAAGAGAATAAGTTAGACGACGAATAGCGGCGAGTATACCAGTTTTTAAAGTATATTTATAATAACGTAAATTTTCCTCTTCTTCTTCTTCTTAACCGAGCGCGTCCGGAAACACGACGTAGTGCAAAGTCTTCACGATAATATACGTCACCGTAAACGCGACGAAATATCGCGAACAAAACGTATCAAACACCTCCAAAATCTCTCTCGTTTTTCTACTCACCGTTCCGTACACTTTCAAAGGAATCGCTATCACGCTCGCGCCTTTTCTAAATTTCGCGATGCCGCTCGTTTCGTCCGATCTCTCCTTGTCCTCTTGCGTCGATTTAATCTTCTCCATTTCCGTCGCGTACCGGGTGCTAATTTCCGTCGTTTTCTTCTCTCTCTCCGACGCGCTCATGTTTGCATCCAACATTACTTTTTTCGTCTCTTCCATCTGTTTCGTCATCAACTTCTCAAACTCTTCCTCTCTCGCTTTTCTCACGTCGCCCGGGCTCATAAATCCGAGCAAACCGCCCATACCTCTCGCCACCAATCCTACGCTCAAATCGTGATAGATGGCTAAAATCGCCACAACTTTCGTGCTTCCCAACAAGATAAAATTCGCGCCGACGACAAACACCACCCCGGCTAAATACGTCTCCGACGTCTCGTGTCTCGGCAACACCCACCCTAACCCTTTCGTTTGGACGAACGGTATCGCCGTTTCTCTCACGAACGATTCCAACACGCACAACTCCGTTCTGACGCGAATCAACACGTCGTTAATCAGCGGTCGATAATTTTCAATGTTACTATCCCCAGCCAAGGAAAGCGCGAGTCTTTGACCGACTCGAAAGACACCATCGGATGCTGGACAGACTGGCGAGAAGTTCGCGAACGGGTCGATGGATTGTTGCGAACTCGCGGCGAACGCGTTTCCAGCCCCTTCAAAATTTTGGAGGAGGAAACCACTCCCATTTGTACCAGCGGATACGCTGTTGATATCTGTGGTCAATCCAACGTACCCAACAGTCGTTGTCATCACCATCATCCTTGTCGCTGTATTTAACGTCTCGGTATTCGTATTAGTATTACTTCTCCCAAAATCTCCCTTTTCTTCCGAGAGGAGGAGAATATCCAGCGGGTCGAAGATATTCGCATCCTCGTCGTCGCGATGAGAATTGTCTTCAACAGAAAAATATAAATGTTTCCCCGCTCTTCTCGTCACCATCGTCCTCCTTAAAGCTTTAGTATTCTTTAAAACGCTTCCTCTCGATCTCCTCGTTTTCGTCGCGTTACCACCGGGGAGTTGAACTCGCGTCCTCGCAGTGCACGTCGTCGTACGCGGCATCATCTTTCTTGAATACTACTACTACTACTCTTAATAATATAACAATAACAATACGACGCGAAATGTGACTCTTGTGCGTAATAAAAAATGAAGCAAAATCGAGACAAAAACAACAGAGACAAAAAACTTTTTTTTCTTTCTTCGAGAGGGGCGACACCGAATTTCGGCCAACTTTTTTCCGGTCAGCCAAAAAAGTTGGCCGAAATCGGTTAATTTTTTTTTACAGCCTCCCCAAAAAACAGAAAATACCACCTTCAAAAGTGGTGCAGTTTTATAAGACTTTCATATTTGCGCTTGAAGTTCTTCGTATCAAAAGGCGTATTTATCCATAAAATTACGTCAGAAGGTTGGCAAACTATACGCGAAGGTCGTGCTCGATTATGGGAGCCGTAAAGTCTCTCCATGGTTGTCTCTCAAGTCTCAAGTCTCAAGTCTCTCCACGGCCCTAAAAAAAAAATTAACCGATTTCGGCCAACTTTTTGGGTTTTAGGGTTTCAAAAAGTTGGCCAAAATTAACCGATTTCGGCCAACTTTTATAGGGGCAAAATGGCAAAATTGACCGGAAAAAAGTTGGCCGAAATTCGGTGTTGCCGATCGAGAAAATTGGCAAAAAAAGCTGTGGATTTTGGAAAGACCACGGGAATAAAAGAACACGACGACGACTCTCGTACGTTATTCTGATACTCATACTCTCTGCTAACGCAAAAGGGGCAAAAAAGATGTCCGATGAGACTCGTCGTGTAGCCTCTTCTTTGTCTTCTTCGTCGTCGTCTTCTTCGTCTTCTTACGACGACGAAAACAACAATAACAAGAAAGAAGAAAAGAGCGCGATGATGAAGATGAAGGAGTCGACCAACTTTGAACGACGACTGAGAGAGACGCAGAAAACTTTGGTGAAAGAACGCAGGCAGCGAGAAATCACCGAGGCGGTGTTGGAAGAAACGACGAGAGCGTTGGACAGCGTGAGACGAGCGTCGATCGTTTTAGCCGCAGGAGCGGCGAGTTTTAAGACGACGAATAATGGTGGAAATGGCTCCAACACCAATGTTCAGCCCGCGTCTGCATCATCGAGTGTTAAATTTATGACCGTCGGACGAACGTTAAAAATCCTCTCGAACGGAGGTAAAGGCGCGGAAGAGACGATTGAGGATTTACTGAGCGAAATCGAACGGTTGAGGAACGAGTTGGAGACGACGTCGCTGAAATACGACGAGCAAGACGCGGAATTAGCGGCGACGAAACAACAACTTCGAGCGAAAGAGGCGTATATTAAAGATCGAAGACAAAACGTGGTGGAGCTGAAAATGGACATACGAGAGGTGACGAGTGACGAGCAAATTGAGTTCATAGATAAGACGAGAGAAGTGTTGAAGGCGGCGGTGCATTCGAGTTTGCAGATTGAACAGCTCAAGAAAATGGATCGCAAAAGGACGCAAGCGCTGGCGAAACTGGTCGAACACATGCAGATGCAACGAGACGCTTTACAGTTGAAGTTGAACGATTTAGGATTTAAGGACACGTCGGAAGATGACGCCATACACGAGGCTATGATTGCGAAAAAGTTTCACAACGCGAACGATGGTGGGAAAGAAGAGCCGGTGAAAACGCCGAGCGGGAAAACTTTTTACGTCACGCGAATAAAAAGCTCCTTATACGAACGCCTGTTTGGAATTCATATTTAAGAAGAAGAAGAAGAAGAAGAAGAAGAAGAAGAAGAAAATTTAGATTTAGATTTAGAGAGGTAGAGATTCTATACACTTACCAAAATAGTAAAAGTAGTACAGCTATAGAGTATTTAACAACACGTATTCAATTACAACACGCACGTCGCGTAAATCATCGCGTGCGTCGCTTGCAACAATAAACTCGAAAACGCCGTGCTCGGGTACTTGTTCCAACAATACTCCAAACACAACATGATGCCGCCGTTCCTCATGCATTCGAAAATCATATTAATATTACCTTTACGATGTATCAACGACGTCCGATTGAATAAAATCAACGGTAATAAATTGAAATACCACGAGTAAAACTGATAGTGCAGACTCCGAGCGCACAAAACGCCAATAAAATTCCCTTGCGCCAACATCAGCGCCGCGTCGTTTTCACTCGGATACTTTATTCTTTCCAACTCTTTGTCATTATCATCATCTGAGCCACTCTTTTCGCTATTCCTATTTTCTATTCCACTCCTTCTACTTCTCGTACTACTACTACTGCTACTACTTTTACCACGAAACGCAGACGAAATATCTCTCTTTGCGATGCGAAAGAAGTTTCCAAAGAAATCCCAAAAGAACCTTTGCTCCTTTGCTCCTGGAGGAAGATTTCGTCGCCGGAACCATTTTCTGTGCGCGGCGACGAAAAGCGCCGCGACGTGCACCGAGAGTAATCCATGCGCCAATTCTTTCGAAACGAAACAATCTTCGCTCAAAAATTTAAAGTTCACCGTCCATTTATACGTAAACACGCGCGTCAGCTCAAACGCTCTCGCCAGATAACTCTTCGGAAACGTCAACAGAAACGGCAGCGCTAACGCGACTTGTACGCCCACGAAAACTATTACGCATAAAAGTATCTCCCACAGGGTCTGTCCGTATCCGACTAAAAGCACGAGCGCCGGTGGAAGGTACAACAACGCGTTCATCTTAATCGAAGTTGCCACGGAAAGCCAGGCAAAACCTCTCAAACACGCGCGTCCATTATTTATCGTCATCTTCTTCGCCTTCTTCTCCTTCTCCTTCTTCGCGCCGTCCATAAACGCCAACACCGCCAAGTGACAGAAAATTGTGCACACGCCGTCGTTGAACATTCTCAGCGTAAATATTGAGTGCATCCGTTTACTCAAACACGTCGCCGCGTAAAACGCAATCGGCACTTTCCCACTTCTTTGCAAAATACGTAGCGCTAACCACTGATTAAACACGTACAAAAACGCAAACAAAACTTGCGCGTTTCTCACTTCTTCTCCTGTAATCCATCGTATGAAGCCGTAACAGTAGACAAATCCGGCTGGATACACCAAAGGTCCCGTGTGTCCTCCTAGCTTTCTGTAATCGTACTCTTTGAACTTGAAAAATCCGTCCACTTCTTCCCCGTACGCGATCCAATCGATTTCCGTGTAACTGACGTATTTTATGATCAAAAGACTCAACGCAAGTTCGAAGATGCACAAGAGAGAAATCATCATTATTTGAGGAGAGGTCTTCCCTCTCGTCGTCATCTCAACGCATTAGTACAAGAGAGAGAGAGAGAGAGAGAGAGAGAGAGAGAGAGAGACCAACAGGAGAGACGAGTGTAAGTGTGTTTGTTTTGTAACGAACTTTTCTAAAGATTTTCCATTTCTTTGTACGCTTCAGAGGGGGGTCAAATGTTCTTCGTTAAAACGAGTTTTACTTTCAATAGTAGTATTAATACTACTCATTCTTCTACTTCTTCTCGGTCTTCTTCTTTGAGACGCGTTTTGTCATCGTCATCGTCGTCACGAAAAGCGGCGACGAGTAAGAATAGGACGACGACGAGAATTATTCGATGCGAACAACAAACGGTGATGCGGGAAATTAAAGTGTGCACGAAGAAAGAGTGCAGACGAATGGGTTCGCAAAAAACGCTCGAGTTTCTGGAAGCGCGAGGAGAAAAGTTTGATTTAAAAGTCACCGCGGTGAAGTGCCTCTCGGAATGTGGGATGGGACCGAACGTGGAACTTCCGTGCGGAACAATCTTGAACAGAGTGAAAGGAGAGGAGAGCTGCTTGAAAGCTTTGGCGAGAACGGTGAACGAAGGCGAGGAGTGCGGCGCATTTATGTGACGTAGGAAGAGGGTGTGAGTTCGCGTTTAAATCCGTTGTTGTTACTTCGCTGTGTATTGTTATATTTGTATTTTATTTTGCCTGTTTATATTGCCTGTCTACGCGTCATCAACTTCTTCTTCATCGTTATCGTTTTCATCATCACTAATGTCCGCCGCCGCCGCCCGAGCTTTCTAACAGCCCTCTCTCCTTCAACTCATCTTTCAAAATCTTCGCCCCTGTGACCATAAACAGCGTCTGCCAAATGCCTAAACCGACTCTTGGAACGATCCCGCGAAACAACCCGCCGACGCCGTTCTCTTTGACGATGTCCTTCATCACGCTCACCATGCTCCCGGTTTCTTGTCCCAAACTCCCTCTGGTTTGCGCTTCTATTCGAGCGACTTCAAACGGATGGTTCCAACACGCCATCGTCCCGCCAATTACCCCGCATATAACTTCTTGTCCTTTCGTCATCTTCACTTCTTTCGAATCGACGTCCGGGTACCAAACCGCCTTCGCTTTCTCGCGAACGATTTCGGTGAAACCTTGACGACTGGCCCAGTTCGTCGCCTGTCGAAACGCGATGGCGGTTCCTCCCGGGTAAAACCCTTTCACTCCAGATCTCGCGTACGTTTCTTTTATTCTCTCCACGCTCGATTTCCCGGACGGATCGTTCACCGCGCCGGTGACTAAATACGTGCACGGACCCATGACGGAAACTTGCGCGATCCCTCCACCGGCGCCGGCGAGAACCCCGGCGACGCCTGGATCCACGTCGTTTTTCAACAAACTCTCGTTTATTCCCTCTTTCGCGTACATCAATATCGCGCCTTTCGTCCCACTTTCGACCATTTTCGCCGACGTGCCTCTCCAAAACGCGTGTATTCCGCCTCCGGATTTGTACACGTTTTTCAACGCCTCCACAGTTCCTTCCGTTCGGTGTCTTCCCATTCGTGTTTTCCAGACTTCGAAAGGCATGCCTAAAGACGCCGCTTCGGCCATTTGGATAGCCGGACCGATGATGATATCAATCGCAGGCATTTTATAGTATTTATTTGTGTGTGTGCTCTTCTATGATCTATCTTTATTACTCTACTATAGTGTGTAAGTGTTAAGTGTGTACGACTAATGTGGAAAGACTTGTCTGTTCGTTTGTTTTCATAAAAGAAAATTTTACATTTTGCTGCTAAAAAAAAGTAATACAAAGAGAACCTCCTTCCTCTCTTCAAATACACACAGACACACATACACACACATTTCTTCGATGCAGTAATAGTGTTCGTCGTTTTTGTTCTCGTTCTCGCGGATTTATCAGCCATTTTAATATATATATTAAATCTCTCGGCGGGTTCGTATTTTAAAACGAAAATTTTCCCGCGCGCGGCGTCACATTAAGAAGAATAAAATCTTCTTCCGCGAAAACTATGTCTCTCTCTCTCTCTCTCTCTCTCTCTCTCTCTCTCTCTCTTCTTCTTCGCTTTGCGTTTTCACATCGTGGCGTGAAAAAAATCGCAAAGCGCGCTTATCCTCACGCGGAACCGCAACACCCGGCGTCTTGCGGCGTCGAAAAGCCGCCGTTGCCCAAGGCGCCGTCCACTCTTTTACTCCCCGTGGTCACCGGTCCTTTTGCCGCGCGTTCTAATTTATCCGCTTCCAACTGTTTCAACAGAGCTTCTTTCGCCGAGCAACAGCCGCCGCTCGACGCTCCCGCTGCTTTCGACCGCGCGGCAACCCTTCGCCGAAACGCCGCTTGCAACTCTTTCTGCAACGTTTCTTTTCTTTCCGTCACCTCTCTCACGTCCTGAAAAGTTTGTTGAACCGCTTCGGGGAGTTTCAACACTCTCTCATTCGTCTCTCCTTCTTCGAGCACCCACCCGTGGGTTAAAAAACATTGCACCGCACTCTCATTACTCGTCGTCGATTTCCCGCTCTCGAACGCGGCTTTGATTTTCGCGTTGGTTTCAAACTTTACTTTTCGATATTTCTTCTCCGATGGATTTTGTGCGCAGTTTTTGAACAACTTTTCAATCATTTCCAAGCACTCCACGGACTCCACCTGACGTAACGCTTTTTGTTTCTGTTTTATTTTGTTTTTATTACGACGATGATGATAGTGATGATGATTCATCGTGAGCGTCAGATGAATGGGTCCGTGTCGTTTCGAGAAGAGATGACGCGAGAAGACCGATTTTTCTCGAAACGACGAAAGAGAGATAACAGAAGAAAGAAAGAAAGAGAGAGAGAAGAAGAAAGTAAATAAAGCTGCACTGCTAGTAATAGTAGTACCTCGGTGAGTTCTTGGACGGAGTGTCCGGGAGCGTATCCCGCGTACCCCATGATATTAAGATGAGACGCGAGAATAAGAAGTAGAAAAGTAACGATTTCTTCTTCTTTTTATCTTTTTTTGAGATGAGTGTTCAAGCGTTTTGTGGCTAAAAATTAGTTGACGAAAACGAGAACCGTTTCATCGAATATCATGATCAAAAATTATTACTTCTTATTATTATTAAAACGAAGCGCGTCATGTATTATATATTTTCATACTCATTAGTATCAACGCTGCTTTTCTCACTTCTCACGGCGAATGATGATGATGCTTTTAACTTCTCGGCATGGAGAGTTTTTCCGCCCATTGAGGGTCGTATTCGCCCGAATCCACGTTGAGTTGCGGGTTCGCGATTTGCGAGATCGCGACTAAGAGGATTACCCACATGACGAAATAAGACATGCCGAGCATGAGGAAGCCACCCCAGAGAACTTTGAGCGCATCAACGACGGTGTGTAAGGTCGAGGTGATTTCCGCGGTTTCCGATTGAACAAAGTCGCACGTGATGAGTTGGCCGACGGAATCTTCAACGGCCAGAACGTACCCGAGGTTGTTGAAGAGCGCGACGAAATCATCGTAAGCGTCAGAGGCGACCTGGTTTTGGCCGCATGTCGCCCCGCCAGCAATTTGCGCGGTGGTAAAATCACATTTCGTGTATTGTCCACCACCCGCAGTTGGGTCGATTTTCCCGGTATCCACGGTTTTCGGCCTGTACGCATTACCGCCGTATTGTTTTACGTCCAAGTAGTGATTTCTGCAGACCGGATCGGCGTAGTAGAGATCGGATTTATCATTTTGATTTTTATACCAGTTGCAATAATCATCCACGGATACGTCGTCGTAAATTTGAGACACTTGACTGCAGGTGGGGCAGATTGCAGTATTTTTCGCTTCTAATTGTATCTCGCTGATGATGTCGTAGTACGTGGAACGTAAATCTTCGTTGACGCTCGAGGCGGAGTTGTATCGACTCGGGCAAAGAGACGAACCGGTCGGAAACGCGTTTTGAATGTTTGCATCCATGGCAAAGGCATCAAAACCAAGGGCGATGTCGTCGATCAAAGTTCCGATGGTACCAAGAGCGCCAAAGACGATCCAGCACACGATCATGACCAAAGACAAAGTGAAAAAGAACAACATCAACATGGTCGACCAGCCGAGGCATACCAAACCCGTCGCGATGATAGCTACGATGAAAACGATAGCCGCGACGACCATGAAAGACAATTCAATTTTCTCCGCGACACCTTTGATTTGATCATTCAAATCAACCACGGACGATGAGATGTCGACGCTGCTCGATTGCAAATCGGCGAGATCTTCCGACCCTTCTTGGGACGCCTGGACGAGCGCGGCGTACCAATCGTTGATGATCACCTCGAGCGACTTCGTCGTGTTGACGAGTTCGTCTCCGAAATCAGTGACTCCTTTGGACACTTCCGTTCCTTGAGAGAAGACCAAAACGCACCCGATGCCTCCGATGATGCAAAAGACCAGCATCGCCCACTTTGTAATTTTCAGCTGTCTCGAGGTGTACTCCTTGGGTCTGAAACACTTCTCGTCCCAGCAACTCCCGGGGCAGCACATGGCGCAGCATTTCGTGCACACGCGCAAGAACACCACCAAAAAGCACACGATGAACAATAAAGAGGCGATGGCAATCCCCGGAATGGCTGGCGTGACCAGCGTTTCCAGGTATTGCGTGCTCAAATCGCTCGCGGACAAATACGCCGGTTCCGAGCCAGAGGCATCGTTCCGAGGTAACCCCGTGAAGGTTTCGTAATCCATTAGATTGAAATACGTGTCTTCGATCGCGGACGAGCTGTAGCCGTTTTGGATGATCTGCATCAGCGCCGCGTGGCGCGCATCGTCGTTCGCCATCTTTATGAGATAGATTCTTCTTCTTTCACTTCTTCTTTAACTTCTTCTTCGGAAGGGAAGGGAATTCTTTATGCAGCTATCTCGTCCTCTCTTAATTAATACTCCCCCTTTTTTTCGCCAGAAGATTGCTTTTTCAGAGAAGATTTTTTGATTTTTTGTTCAAAGCGCCCTCTTTTTCTCTGTCTGGCGGTTTTTTATTGGTGTTCTTTTTTGTTCTGATGATGTGTGTTGTGGTGTGTCTTTTTTTTCTTTCTGCCTTTTTTTTTCGCTTTTCACTTTGCTTTTTTTTCGCTTTGGGGGGTTTCATTTCGACAACACAGGAGAAAGGAGAAAGAAACAAATGGGAAGATATAATAGGATGGAGAGAGTGATGAGAGAGAGAGTTGAAACGATTTCAGAGAGATGACCACCACCACCTTTATTAATTCTTCTGGGAAAGACGGGGTGCTGCGACCAGCGGCGGCGGATTTGGAGGAAGAGGAGGACACAAAGGATGGCGGCAAAGGAGGAACTTCTTCATCGCGTTGTCACGCGATGATGATGAAAAGTTTTCGGACGACGAAGAAAAGTGTACACACCACCACCAGCGCACGACTCGCTTTCGCTCTGATGAGTATTATTGTTCTTCTGTTCATCTACTTCTCGTCGTCGTCGTCGTCGTCGTCGCTGGTATCATCATCGTTATCCTTCATCTCATCCTCCTCCTCGGGATGGACTTTGCAAAATCGAGCAGCGAAAAAGTTGATGTTGTTGGACGCGACGTCTACGAAAACGCACAACGCGGATGCGTTGGCGCAGCTCTTATTGAATGATAACGACGAGAATGATAACGATAACGAAGGAGGAGACGACAAAGCGACGACGAGTGATGAGGAAACTGACTCCGATGGTGTCATGGACGATGCGATAAAAGTAGAAAACGATTCGTTCAAGATTGAGATAACGCGGAACGCGCACCTGTCGCAAAGATACCAGAACGAGGTGAGAGAGTTGGGGAAGAAAGAAAACGACGCTTGGAATAAAGCAGCAAAGTGGAAGAAACAAGCGGCGGTGAAAGTGATGATGCGGAGTAAAGAGCTTGGGAAGCGAGCGATTTTGAGCTCGACGACGAGGAAAATGTCCATCAATCCGCCGTGTAAACCGATACTCGTCGCGAGGGAGTCCATCGTGGATGCGCCGAAAGCGGTGAGCGCAATCACTCAGAGAGCATGCCGACAAAAATACGTCGAACTGCCGGAGGTGAGCATAGGACTCGTTTTAAGCGATAAGGACAACAAGTTCGCTCGTGATCAAGGAGCAGTAGAGGCTATCGTTGCAAAAGTTAGGGATCAAGTACAAAAGAAGTTGAAGGCGAGCGAGCTGATTGTTTTCTTAGACGGCGATATCGTCTCGAGTCATCTGTTGGAGAACCAGAACAAACCGTTTTCAAAAAATGCTTTAAAAATGACATCGAGGGCGAACGATTGGATGTTTGCGTCGAAGCATAGGAACGGGAATGCGCGTGTATTCAACAAGATGATGCGAGGGACGAGAGCAGAATTCGCGTTACTCTTGAGAGAGGAAGATTTTCTCCATCGCGACGGAATGAGTAGCGGTAATAGCGGTAGTGATAGCAGCAGGGATGGCAATAGTAATACAGATTTAGATGCGAGGGTACGGAATATCGTCGCATGGGCGAACGAAGCGTTGAAGTTGCTCAAGAGAGACGAGCATCTCGCGATGGTGACGCCGCAAAACGCCGAGTATTCCTCTTCTGCTACTCAGAACGAACAGGCGGTACAAATAAAACCTCCGAGCTCGTCGGCTAAACCAAACTTGGCATTTTTCGATGGGCGCCGAAGGCAGCCAGTGCTTGAGCAGCAACAGCAAAAAGCGAAAAATTTCGCGTCGGAGGAAGAAGAAGAAGAAGAAGACAAAGAAGAAATTGCGACATCCACCGTGGACGAGCTCGGGAAAGATCATCTTCGCTACGCGACGCCTATTTTTGTTCGTCCGAATGCTTTACACCAGATTGGTGGTTTTGAAGAGTGGGGAACATGCTCAGGAGATGTTCTTTTCGATGAAACTTTGCGCGAGATGTCCATTCGTCTCTGGAGAGGTGGTTTTAAGAGCGCTGCTTTTGGTATTCCTGAGGTTTCCAAGACCGCATCTTTTTTCTCTCGGGCGAGTAGCGCAAAGAAAGGGAACAAAATTAGTGCCTATGCAAATTTCGCAAAGACGGAAATTTATCCTAAAAAACGATACGATATGCCGTGGGATAAGAGCGCGGATGGAATGTGGCCATTTCTCGTGCCTGGATTAACTTCGGATGATATCATCGAGGCTGAGATGCGCGTCGAACGCGTGCGTTCAAAAAGATGGAAGCCTTTCGACAGTCCAACCGTCGTCGGTAACTGTTTTCCTCCAGACGTTACGGCAAAAGGAGATCCACCAAAGTCCATCCTGAGACAATGCAAGTCTTCTGCAACGCGAGAATTCCCGGTTGCAACGTTAGTCATGCAGTATTTCAACAGAAAAGCTGGTGTGAAGAAACTTTTAGAATCTTTGGAAACGCTTTCATTACCGGTGGAGATTATTATCAACGACGATTCGCGCACGGAGCTTGCCGCATTTTCAAAGTTCTCCAAAAAGCAGCCGAAGAAAAACTCGTTCATTTTGGCGATGCCGAACGACGTGCACGAGATTCGCGCGTATAATCGGTTAGCTCTGATGGCGTCTGCGGAAATTGTAGCTTTGATTCAAGACGATGATTACATGCCTAAAGGAGACGCTTGGCTCTCGAAAGCGATTTCATTATTCAAGAAGTATCCCAAACTGGGCTTACTAGGTGGATACAGAGGTCGCTTAGATGACGGAACGAAGATGATACCTCAGCAAAATCAAAACGATGGTTCTAAGTACGGCGCCGAGCCAGAGAAGGACCGCGCGAAACGAACGAAAGATATTTTATTCAAGGATGTCTCCGTTAACGTTGACTTTATGTTTGCCTATAAAGTAAACTTAGCTCCGATGATTACGAGACGATCGTTGTTTGCTGAAGTTGGTGGTTTTAATCACAACTTTTCCTGTCCAGGACAACCCGGCATTGGCTTGGATTTCGAGTTATCTATTCGCATGTGGAGGTTAGGACGTTCTGTTGGTTTATACGATTCGAAATTTAAACACGGCGTCGGCGACTCAAAATTTTCTGGCACTCACTCTGGCATCGCAAAGACCAAACGCAAAGCGAACGAGTTACGGAATAATCTCTTGCTCTACTCCATGTATCCTTCGTTTCACCACAAGAAAGGCACGAGTAAAGTAATCAGTGAGAATAAGAAAATGGTCGACGCCAAACTGATGAGTAAAAATAGAATAACCGCGGCGAGGAAAAAGGAAATCGAGAGACTCGCGCGAGCCGATATCGAGCAAGGGAAGAGAATGCGCGCACGACAGAATCGAAGATCGAGAAATTCTGGATAACGATGATGAATGATGATGTGTCTCTTTTTGTTGTTGTTCTAACACGTAGTCGTAGTAGTAGTCAGTAGAAATAGTTGAATACTCAATTTTTAACAGGGCAAATTCGAGTTTGTCCTTTGAATGAGAACACCAAGCACACTCTTCTTCAAAACTTTTTCTCGAAAGACGATACTATTTTTTACCGTAAGAAGAAGGAGACGGAGAAAATAAACGTGAACGCAAAGAGTATTATACCTCCATCATCATCGTCGTTTTCGTTTACGTCTTCATTATGGAATTGAGCGACCGAGAAGGGTTCGTGCGCGCGTGCTTGTCGAAAAGTCCAAAATCGTTTCACCAGTTCGTCGTCGAATCGTGCGAACGCGTCTCCCGCGTTTTTGACGAAGAAAAGAAAAAGGAGAACAACATTTCGAACAACACCGAGGAGGAAACGATCATAGAAGACGGCGTTAGGATGATTTTAATCGAAACGGCGAGGTTAAACGTGCAAAGAGACGAGTTAGAGCGGACTTTGAAGGAGGAGATTTTCTTCTCGTCAGAAGCAAAAGAAGAAGAAGAAGAAGAAGGAGATGAAGGAAAAAATCTTCTGACGAGGACATCTGACGCTCTCGTGGACGGTGTATACCCTTTCGTGAAAGGTGTTCAAAATATACTCGGAGAAATGGAAGAAGACGAAGGCAGGGTAGATGGTAGTGGAGGAACGAGTCGCGGAATAAAACGTTTGGAATCGTGCGAGGTGAGAGTGGACGCCGTCGTCGCGGAGAAAAACTCGAGCGAGTACCGAACGCGGTTGGAAAACCGCTGGCACTTTGCAGAAGAAGATAGCGATGGCTTGAAAAGAAGGTCAGAGTTGAAGTTTGCGTGCAGCGAAGAAGAAGGTGAAATGCTATCGAACGCGCTGAAAGAAGCGCTGAGAGCGGCGGAAAATGCCCGATTATGAAAAAGACAACGTTGTAAAGTTCGTATATTGCCTTGTTTTTTTAACTACATGTTCGCAACGCTTGATCAATATTATACAAATTTCTATTTGGTTTCTATTTGGTTTCTATACTTATCATCATCAAAATATGCTTAATTCGATTCGGACGATCCTTTACTCGAGTACCGATGTCTCAGAGCATTGCCAAAGAGAATTGCGGAACTGTCCTGCTCGCTTTTACCCATCGCCGCGTCTTTCTCGTTCTCTTCGTCCTCTTCGTCCGGAGGCGGGCATTTGGGATAATATTCCGCTTTGATGGCACTCGCTTGCCACTCGTTATCATCTTGGAGAGACTCCTCGGACCCGAGAGACGCTTCGCCTTCCTTGTCGACAACCTCAGGAATATCAATCGGGTATCCCAACACTCTAAAATCTGCCTCGTACGTGTCCAGAAAATCCGCGATTGTCTTCGCCGGCAAGTCCGGGTTGTTTCTCCAACACTTTCGAACTTCAGCGGAAGCGATATCGTTTTCTTCGCTCACGTCGGGCAATTCGATTTTATCCGAAAACCGCTTCTGCAAAAACGAAATCAAGTTGGGTTGCATCTTCTTGTTCTCGTTTACTAATTCGCCAAAGTTTCGACGGAAAAAAGACGTGGAAAACGATCCCTTTCTGGACTCCGACGGAAACTCCTCCGTTTCCTCTAAATACTTTTGCTTCTCCAAACCTTCCACGCGAGGATCCGGGCAAAAACCTTTCGCGTTGCCAAAACACTTCTCGAAACTGAACAACTTTTCTACTTTGTTCGCTAAGACTACTTGTGGATAATCGTGCGAATTCTGCGACGTGACTGGTTCTTCGTCCTTGGCCTCCTCGCCGGCGAAAAATTCGCTCTCGTCGTCGTCATCCGTAAACGTTTCATCGCACGCATCTATACCTTTCGAATCAAATTTCGTCCTCTTATAACACTGCAATCTATCGTCCACGTTTGCCCAATTCTCCATCTTATCCGTGGCCCATTTACCGAACGCTTCGCACGTCTTTTTCTGATTGTGCGGGAACTCCGCCCGATTGGAGACTTTCGCCCAACGAGGGTCGTATAAAAACTGCGACTGAAACCTATCGAACGGATTCCTACAAATAGCAAAACTATCTTGCACTAACTTCTTCGGTTGAGCGTGCCACGGCGCGACTTCTTTATCCCATCCCGGCGCAATTTCGTACGGTCTCTTCTCGTTACACGCGCCTATTCTCCCGCCTACGCTTCCCACCGCGCTCTCTACCAGCGTCCCGCCCGCTTTCGGCACGTGCACGAAGCTCGGCAACAGTTGACCTTCCTCCTTTTTCTCGTTCTTCGTTGTTGCAATCATCTCCTCGTCAAAGTTCTCCGGATTGGAGTAGCACCCCGGCATGGAGCACCACGAGAGCGCGGCTTCTTTTAAAATCTCCATGTTTTTCAAGTGCATCTTATACACTCGCAATAAGAGCCAAGGGTGCCCGACTCGACTCAACGCCACCAACGGGGCGACGAGAAATAAAATCGCAAAAAACGTCCACGTGTGCGCGCGATTCTTATTCTTCATGATTGGTTTGAGCAATAACGGCACGTTTTCTTCGTTTACTGCTCTGTCGTTTACGTCGTCATTTATATCTTTGTTGTTGTTATCGTTTGTCTTCTTCTTCTCCTTCTTTGATGAAAAGCGCATCGTTTCTCGTTTTTCTTCCGCGTCCTCCCAAATCCAAATTCTTTCTTCAGCACAAAAGTGAGTGATATTATGCTATTACTAATACTCTGTATATTTGCTGCTGTTCAAACTATTCACCTCCTTCTCCTTGACTTCTTCTTCTTGACTTCTTCTTCTCGACTTCTTCTCGTCTTCTTCTTCCGCGTAACGCTACTCTCTTTTATAAAGAAGCACCGAGCGTTGATTTTTATTTTTTGTGCCGCGAGAAGGGAGGATGAGAAAAAGAAGAAGAGAAAAGAAAAAGCTGTTGGTTGTTACGATTTGATAGTAATAAACAACAAAAGATGATGATGATGATGATTACGATGATGGGTATTTGTATGCATACACACGCGTCGCGTTCATATAAAAAAGCGGACTCGATTTTTTGCTTATTCGAGCGCTTTCGCCCAGGACGACTCGCTTTCGTCGTTGGCGACGTTCCAGACGAACGCGCTCAAATCGTCTATTTCTTTCTCAGTCAGTCGTTTCGCGAACGTGCACTTACCTTTCCCGACGCAGTTTTCCCCGTAACCGGGCATTTTATTCTTCCCCAACGATATCACTTCCGCCACGTCTTCTTTACCGTTCGCGCCGTTCTTTCGCAAGTCTTGAAGCGAGAGCGTTTTGCCAGCTTCTACGATATTTCCACCGGCGGCGTGGCATCCGATGCACCCTCCGGCGCCTTTAAAAAGCGCTTTGCCGCTGTTCATGCTGCTAATGTTTGAGTCTTCTTCCATCGTCATCGTCGATGCCGTCGCCGGAGAAGGAGGAGAAAAGTGCATGGGAAGCAAAACGCACGCGACGAAACACCACGAGGAGACGAAAACAGTTGAAGACCACTTTTGGTGCTTTTGATGCAATTGCCACAACGACGACGACTTCAAACGATTATCATGATTGTCTCTCTCTTCTTTTCCTTCTTCTCGATGCAACGACAGGTCCCCGAAGTTCCGTCGTGTGCTGCGAGTACTGTGACTCGAAAGCTTCATCGCTTTCTTCGTCTTCATCTCAACCTTTTCAGAGGAAGGGGAAGAGGATTTTGCGACGAAGAACAGACTGCTGCTCCCCATCAACAGGGTAGTATTTTTAGTAGTATTCCCTCTATTCCGAGGAACAATGAAAGAAACAGACGACGATTCAGACGACGAGTAACAAGTCCCTTTGTCCTTTATTCTTATCAGACTGTTTATTGTGTGAGTACTATATATACAAGACGTAAGCTGCGTTTCATTTTATACAACTGGAGAGGAAAAAAGTGGAGAAAAATGCTCCTCACAACACAAAAAGAGGCATTTCG
>Ga0115556_1000552_pt1 | contig 24765 bp, 6 predicted proteins | sample COGITO_mtgs_1104_5_FD_87282 | JGI IMG/M metagenome (GOLD analysis project Ga0115556, IMG submission 87282) | Pelagic marine microbial communities from North Sea - COGITO_mtgs_110414 | ecosystem: Environmental > Aquatic > Marine > Epipelagic | place: Germany:Helgoland, sampling site Kabeltonne... | reverse complement strand
TCCGTCTCCATCTGAATCTGCAAGTGGTCCGTCTGTGTTGTCTGTATCAAATTCGTCATCTATACCGTCGCCGTCAGTGTCCGTTCCGCTTGCGCGGTTTGGATTGTTTGGAAAATTATCGTTCTGATTAATTACTCCATCTCCATCTGAATCTGCAAGTGGTCCGTCTGTGTTGTCTGTATCAACGCCGTCATCTATACCGTCGCCGTCAGTGTCTGTTCCGGTAAAAGTGGCGCCAGTCGAATAGTCGATCGCATCAACCCAGGGGTTGGGGCCGCCTGCGGTCAACTCGATGCGCCCAGAAGTTGCATTTTTTCTTAAAAAATAATCCAAGTAAGTACCATCTGCCATTAGGCGAGACAATCGTATGACCTTGTCTTGCCCTGGGTAAGACTTGAGGGCGGTATCTTCGCTCTTGAACCAAAAATACCAACCTATATGAGCGGTATTGAAACCTTGCATGTGAACCCACATGCCATCTATGCTGGGGTATGCATAACCATACAAATTATTATAGACTTGATAATGTGAATCGTCGTATACCTCTTGATCCCTATCTGCAAAATAACTCCAACCGAAATCCACGGAGTAAACCCACGAAGATTTGTTTATGCCTCGGAACGTGCCAAAGAAAATTTCTTCCCCAAGCGAAGAATCGCCCCAATCTTCTTGCTGATATGATGGCCACCAAGAATTTTCGACCCAACCTGGCCTTTCTTGTATAAAATTAGCGCTAACATTATGTCTACTGAGCAATCCGTAACCACTAAACTCTCCTAAAAAACCTGGAGACAGCCAACCCTGCTGAGGGTCTGACAGTGGCGTGCTTTTATTCCATAGTCCAGTTTGAGAAATAACATTATTGCTTCCATTTATTATGGATTGAGAGGTTCCTCCGTCAACTGTATTGCCCACTCCTGCTCCGATAAAGTTAGCTCCTTGATTGTCAACCTCAAGATTTGGCATTTCATTATTATATCCAGCAACGATTGCAGAAAAATTGTCCCCGACCATATTCTCAAAACCTCCACAAACAACAGAAAATCTTCCGCTGATTTCGTTTTTTGCTCCGCCAATTATTGAAGAGGCGAGTCCAGCTGAGCCCACCTGTGACCCTGTTATTTTATTTTCGTACCCACCACCAATAAATGAAGCGTCAGGGCCAGTTGTAGATTCGCGGCTTAATCCTGCCCCGTAATCAACACTATTAACAGTCAACGATCCTTTAATCTCAACTCTATCCTCCTCAGAATTAAATCTAATATAAGAACTGCTTCCCCCTACGTCAAACTGTGGGCTTGATCCTTCGTTCCCAAAGAAGAATCCCGTGACCCCATTTCCAAATTCTTTTCCTACCGTTTTTATAACTCCCCCAGTTCCTGCGTTAGGGTTTGATGGGTCTGCAGATCCCATCGTTAAACTTTGAGTTATAATTGCGTCCTCAGCTAGTAACAATTTAGTCGCAACACTTTCGAACTCTGTGCCAAATGTTGTCCAATTACCAGCGCCTTTGTCGTAAATAAAGTCTGGACTGGAAAGGTGATCCTTAAGAGCTATAAAGTACTTACTCTCCTGATCTCTATATACTATATCCGCTCTTTTAGAATTGGCTGTTGGGCCGTAATATTGTTCATCGCTCTTCCAAACACCTCGGTAAACTGGGGTGGACCCACTAGAGCCACTGGCCCCCTGATCGGAAACTGAAAATGTCTGATCTTTAACTATTGAAAAGCTTACTCCTTCTGAATTTTTTCCGGTTATTGTGAACTCTATTTTTGCGCTCTTGCTGTCAGTGGTTAGTGCTGACGCAGCATTAAACAGGCTTTTGTCGCTTGCGTCTTGATTTGCGGAAATATCAGTCGCCGATACGGAAACTTCGAACTTGCTGTTGCCAGGATTACCTTCGTAAGCTAGTGCTACCGCACCCTGAAATACTTGTATCTTAGTTCCACTTCCGGAATAATTAACAACCCCATTACTATCTCTTGTTAAAGCATGCGCTTCATTACTTAATATCGCTGTAATAACATCAGAGCCATCTTGTACTGCGTAAACACTCAGTATATCTTCTGCCAATGTGATCCCCTCAACTTCGCGAATTTCGACCTTAATCGTGTCTGAGTTAAAACTATCTGCCCTACTAGTTGGAGGATAATAATGAACCTCATTGCTCGCGATCCAATCTCCATCATAATCACCGCCCGATACATCTTTCAACGATCCTAAAAAACCAACTCCCTTAGTAAATTTATATTCTACGCTTGAGCCCTTTGTATTTTTGCTTGCAGCAGTTAATGTTATAAAAGTAATTGGAGATGTAAGAGATGTCCCCTCAGAGTTATAAGTTACCACTTGTTGATCTGCGGTTAAATCCACCTTTCTAGCATCAACACCTTCCGTTGCCTTTGAGTATGTATATACTTTCTCAAAACTAACGCTTTGATTAGGGTATCCATTATCATATATAGGAATAGTAAGATAACCCTCATTGCTACCTACTGGGTATTCAGATATCCGAATAATTGGGCTGCCAGGATTTGTTCTATCAATAGAAACTTCAACACCTCCATCGGATGAGGAAATCACTCCAGTACTAAAAGTTAAATCGGCACCATTTTCCGAGAAAGAATACTCTTTGATACCTCTAGAGAATTTTATCTCGGTGCCGACATTCGCGAGTTCGGTTGTGGTTACTGCTCCATCTTCGGTAGCAGGATATGTATGATTTTCGTTTGTTAGGTATACAGTATACGAATCCTTGCCTGGCATATTACCATACACAGAAACAAAATCAGAAGCAAGCAAAATACCATCAGCATCTTCAACTTCCAACTGAGCAACAAATGGAGTATTCTCATACGAGCCCAAACCATCATTATGAAAATCAATTATCTCACAGTTATCACCATTAGAAACAACTTCCTCCAAACTAGATAAACTTTTACCAGTAGAATATGTATAACTTATAACACCAACATCTGAAACATTAAAAACAGAACTACTTAAATTTAAATTTTTATTATCATCAGCAAAAATACCATCATAGTTATACTTATATACCTGTTGATCAACACTCAATTCTGCATATATAGCTGCAGCTCCATCTGCAATAAAGTTTATTGGTATAGATTTTTCGTAAGAAGTTTTTTCCCCAGATGCTGAAACGATAATTGTAGTTAACTGATCATCGAACGCTTTGATCATCTTGTCAAATCCGGTAACCTCGAACTTTGCTTTTGCAACCTTTGGTTCTCCATTGGTAAAATTATAGCCTGGGTCATAAGTAAACCCGCTTATATCGTATTTTCCTGCTGTGTGATCGGAATACTTAATAAATTCATAACCGCCTGGGGCAGACACTTTAAACCTAACCTCGGTCGCGTCTATCGAGCTGTTTTGAAAATTGGCAGAAATAATACAATCATCCTCAGAGTGATCGGGATCATAGGTTCCGTCAGACATTTCATTATAAAAGAAAGAGGATGGGGAAGCGTTGAGATCTATGAACGTGTATTCTTTTCCATCAACTTGTCTTAATTTTCCCTCCAACACTAGCTCTCCGTCGTCAAAATATAACCTTCCATCATCAGCGGCGAAAACGAAACTTCCATCGCCACTAACCACAAAACCCTTACCTGTATCGGCAAGACCTTCAAATCCAGCGCTCCTAATTTGACCATCAGGAGTGCTTCCACTAAGGCCTATCTGAATATCTTGACCTTTTATTTCTGCGCTTCTAATTTTATCTGCAGTTAAATTATGAATTTTTGCATTTGTAATAGCTGCGTTCTCTATGTGAGCACTACCAATCAATGCGTTGGCGAACGCATGCCACATTGGAGAGGCCACGCCGTTTGCATTTCTTGCTATTATAAAATCGCTATCATCTACTACTGCCGGAAGTTCATTGTCAGTACCCTCTCCCTGTCCAGCGGGATGATAATTTACAGAATTGTAATCTCCAGTAAAAACTACATTCCTAAGGGGATTATTTTTGGAGTCGTCAAGAGCCCCTCCCCCAGCTTGACCCAGCTTTAATTCTTGCTCCTTTTGGTTTGTGGTTAGCTCTAAAGAGCTTCCTGTAAAATAAACAAACTTGTCGTCTGTGCTGCCTGCAGAAATATAATAACCAGTTCCGTTATTATACAAATAATGACCCTCCCAAGATATAGATGAGCTGTCGGGAGATTGATTCTTAAAAGGATCATTCGGAACTAAAGCTACTGTATTAGGAAATGTTTTTGTTATATTTTGCTCAAAGTCTGCAATATCTGTAGTTTTTGCTTGTCCTAATGTTAGCTCCAAACCTTCAACATAATCCCCACCGGAAGAAGACCCAACGAAAGGTCCCTTGTTGCCCGCAAAATCTACAGGCCTAACCCAAAAGAATCTTCGGTCATTGACCTCTCCCTTGTGAGTAGCTTCCAAAGATAAAGATCGAGCATCAACATCAAATATATTTCTTGCATCAACTATACTTTCTGCAATATCAATTTCTTCGACAGGCACACTTCCATAGCTTTCAAGGTCCCCAAGGATTCTTCTGTAGCCATTCAGATTATTTGCTTCTTCTAAAAGGAGCGAAGTTGACCCTCCGTCCAAGCTATAACTTATATATCTACCCGTAGACTCCCAAACTTCATAATAATCAACGTCATTAGGAATTTTTTTGATAAAGTTATTGTTTTCGTCCTTCTCTGAGCCAGGAATATCCCAATTTAAAAAATAATTTACGAATGCGGTATCTCCAGTTAAATTCTGTACCGGACCAGGAATAGATTCGTATAAAATTATACCTCCATCTGGACCCAGGTTGGGCTGTTTTGCCTTGGGGATTTCGCCAATTGGGGCTGTCGGGTTTTGACTGTGAAAGTTTTTTGGATAAACTATAATTTTATCAAGCCCCCCGTTATTACTAGGGTTCACCCTAAACAATTCTCCAGACCCAAAATCATCAAAAGGTAAAATTTTATAATAATAACCAGTAGCCTCCTCTATACCTTCCAAGTTTATATGCAAAGGAGGCTCGTCAAAAATTTCAGTAACATTATCTCCAAATGTTGCGTCCCCAGCGCCCAACACAGACTTTACGAATGTAGAATCTTCACCAATATGCTCAAGAGGAAACTTGTCAGATCCAGTTATATCAAAATCCTGAACGCTAGACCTATACAGATTAACCTTCGTAGTCTTTTCTTGGAACCCTTGATCGTAATTAAAATTAAACTTAATCCTTGACGCCATACTTGTGCTATCAACACTAAACCCCTGTGGTAATATTTTTGGCGGAGGGTTGGTGGCAACAACACTTTTTGAATTTAAAATTTCTCCAAAATTATTCAAAAGGCTAACGGATGCAACAACGCCCCTTTTTCCTTTTTCTGGAATACCTATGTGCCCAAACACAGGGCCATAATCGTCATTTTGCTCCCAAAAAGGTAACCATTGACAGTCTTGATAATTAGACAGCGACTCTCTATCTGTTGACTGTTCGGCCCTAATTGGAGCTCCTGTTGGATTATCGGATATGCACTTATACAATGAATTATTATAAAAAGCTAAATCTCCGACTTGATTTTCTGTAAATATATCCAAAGAGGTAGACAAGTCGTTCTGAGACCAAAAACTTTCGCTTTCATCAGGAACCTTACTGTCCACTGGAAGTTGGTTTTGGTTATGGGCTTGAATGCAGACCCAAATATCATTTTTAAAAACAACAAGTTGTCCGTAAGCAAAATAGGTAAAACTAGACCACTCAGATATATCAAGCGAGTACTTCGCAGCGAACAGGTGAAAATGTTGGGGTGAGTTTTCGGGATCAATTGCTTGCCAAGCAGAATTCGAAGACCCGGGAGTTTCGCCGAATTGGTCTGCAGATGCGTCGTGAACCATCTCAAAAACCGCGCAATGAACATCGACGACAAATAATTTTTTCTCCCAAAAAGTCTCGGACGAGTATGGGTTCACAGCGTTGCCCTCTGTTTGAGTAATTAAACATTCAAAAGCTGACCCTTGAGACATGACGAGTTCCCCCCTTCTGTAAGGTAAAGAAGGGTCAAAAACTTCAAGATATTGACTTGGGTGAACAACCAAATCCCCAACAGAGTACGAATTGTTTTCGTTGAAAATTCCGAGAGAGAAAGGGGAGCTTGGACCTACATCTTGCAGTATTGTATATAGACTACCGTTAAACTCTACAATATCAGCAGAGACTCCAGGTTTAGAAGAGTAAAAATCTTCATTACTAGACCAGCTAGTGTATAAAGGTCTGGCATAAGGGTTTGTTGCAGAGTTCTGCGTGATGGACTTATATAAATAATTATCAGTTCCACCCTGAATGAAAACTAAACTCGATAACTGGTCAGGGCTATATACAAGCTCAGAATCAAACTCTGCCGCGTTTGCGGGAAAACCCCCATCCAAATATATGCTGTTATTAATCTCCCTCGTATACTCAAAGGTGTTGAAAACAGAGGCACTAGAAAGATTATTTAATTCGGCTATACTGTTGGAGCTATCAAGATATTTAGTTTTAGAATTTTGTCCCGCCGGAAACGTGTATAAAGGCTGCTGGGAATCTTCGTCAAAAAGGCTCAAAGAAATGCCTAATGATTGAGGAACTTCTGTTGATGATAATGCGTATTTATATTGATCAAGGTCAACATCTTGCCCATCTTGATCAACAATTCTCCAGCCAAATACTAAGTCTGAACCTCTTTCCCTGAACTGCAAGTCTTGAATCTCAACCTCTGAAGTTGTAGGCATTAACTCTTCCCCAGAATCCTGAAGCTGTAGTCCGTTTTTTGTCAAATTAAAAATATCGCCCTCTCCGTAAGCGTCGAAAGGTTGAAAGGAGAAATAATACGAAAACCCCCAAAGCTGATATTTCTTGAAAGAGTTTTTGCTAGAAGTGAACTGTTCACTGAAGTCCACGGCAACCCTTGGCCCTATATTTAACCAGTAGATTGTATTGTTTGGCGAAGTTAATTGGGTTGTGGTATGAGATTGCAACGCCTCATATACATTTTCATCAGAATATAAAACCTTATCACCCGCATTATATAGTTGTCCATTTATAGATGTATACAAAGGGGCGGAGTTCAAGCTTTCTATATGTTCGTAACTTGCGACCAAGTCCGATTTGTCACTTAACTCGTGAGAGCTATCAACAGCGATGCATTTAACCAAGACGTCCTTAAGGTCTAAACTTTCAGAAGTCCAACTAAAAGATGATAGCGAAGATGAGAAAGAGTGAAGGAAGTTGCTTAATACCGGTTTTGGGTTAAATGCAACCATCAATCCAGTGGAGGACCCTCCTAAAGAGTCAAAACACTTAACCTCTATATCAAAATTTCTATCAAAACTTATATCATTAAAAATATCCTCATTAATACCAAGAGAAAACTGAGAGTAGTTAGCGAGTTCAAAATCAACGTCATCAGTTTTTAAATAAATCTTAAAAGGTTCGGAGTTATTTAGTGTCAAGACTTCCGCGGAGGGGTCTCCGTTTTGAATCTTGATTTCGAAGTGCCCAAAGAAAGGGTCAGATATCATTTCTGAAGATACAGATTCCCCTTCTTTGGGGTGGCCGGGTGGAGGAGATATTTCCCAATTCAATAAAAAAGACCTACCTCGATACTCTGAGCTAACAATTAATGAATTATCTTCCCTTGTTGGGGAATTTAAAACTAAACCTTCTATTTCGGTATTATTGCTTATAGATATATTTGAAAATGAAAAAGTTCCGTCAAACTCTGGAGCGGAGATAGATATGTTTTCCTGTATAAATTGAGACCTAATACCGACAGAGTTGACGGCAAACACTCTAACATTAAACAATCCATAATTACCATAAAGATCTACAGACTTGCTATATTCATTGCTTCCGCCTTCCTCCACAAGGTCTGCACCCTTACCTAGGTTATAAGAGAATGAGTAATTGTCAGAAGTTCCAATTAATTCATAATTAGCGCTTAAGTCGTTAATTTTAAATTTTACCCCAAGTATAGTAGTTGCCATATTTATGTCTAGTTGCCCCTATAGGTATTATCTTCTAATTCTAAAAGGGTTGGTGACTCAGGTACACTCATATCGGCCTGAGGAGGAATAGGAAAATACGGAATCCTTACCGGTGTATTTTCATCTATTGATTTAAACTTTGCGAGATTGTACTCCATTCCGCTAACCTCAAACTCCGAACTGGAAACTTCCTTGACAGACAAAGTTCTATACAGCTTTGAAGGCAATAAGTTTGAAAAAACACTTTCCAACCTTGCTATATAAGTAGCGCTACCAAGATCAACAAATTGAAAAGAGTTCTCCTTCAAAAGTTCAACGATCCCCTCAGAACCAACTAGCTCAACATTATTGTCGTCAACATATATAGTGCTCCATTCTTTATTTATTAATGCATCAAAAGCCGGATCCCCACTATCAACGCCGCTGATATGCATTTTTAAATTATATTGAATTTCGAGACCATGACCTTGAGGGAAAGTAATGCTCGCAGAATCTACGCTTTGTTTTGAGTAATCCAATAAGGTATATGATATGTTTGATATGGCAGACTCCCTTAAACCCGGGTTGGACGAAGCGGTGGTTTCATCAATGTTCGAAGGAATAGCTCCCACTACCGAAGGAGCAGTCTCTAAAGTCTGTACTCCCTCTTTTAACTCTCTATCCAAAACAAGCCAGTATCCTTCACCATTTATAGATCTAATAACAAACCTCTTTCCTGATGGATTATTGGCGTACCCACCCAAGAACGCGTAATCTAAAACTTTTTTATCCAATAAGTCTGAGTCTGTTATAAACAACTGCTCATTTTTTTTATAAACCCAAGGGTTAATGGTTAAGTGACCCTCGAAGCATTGAAAATAAATCCAGCCCCTAAGTGAGCTGTTAAAGAAAACCCAACCTATTTCATTAATAAAGCCCCATCGCTTATTCCAGGCTGCCTCAATCATGCTTTTAATGTATACCCAACCAAGATCTTCTGCATAAACCCAGTCTCTACTAGAAATATAAACATTCCCAAAAATAGTTGAATTCTGCCAAGATTTATACTCCACGAAATCAAGACCCTCAACACCAATAGCTAATAAATTCGCAGAATCAAGAAGCCTGGCGCCGAGAGCTGAATTGCTTTCTAGATCCGTGTGCCCACTAATAGAAAAAGTTGATCCTTTTTGTATTTGATTGAAAGACTCGAGGGTTATGTCGTCAATTTCTCCAGTCATGCTCTCTGGGCATACGAAATGGTCCCCTCCATTGTTTAAGAACGAATCCTTCCCTTGGTCATGAATTATGACAGGCAATCCATTAGCAACTTCTGAGATTTGAAAAGAGTGGTCGGTGATATTTATGACAAAATAAGACCGATCAAGAACCCTATCTCCATCCAAACCTGCGGGTAGAATACCTCCAGATACAAACCTAACCCTAGATCCATCCTCAAACTTGTGACGAACAACCTCAAATCTATTATCTTTAACTAAAGGCTTAAAGCTTAACTTTAAAGAAAGGCTATCTATCACCCCTGTGGAATCGACCAAATGGGACGTTTCCCCCGTCTCTCTCAAGCTCGTGACCCTTGCGTCAAATTTAAGCAGCTGTGGAGAGCTGATGTTTTCAATTTCTGCGTCTTGATCGAAAGAGCTTTTTTCTGTATTAGCTCTATCATTAATGGTTTCATAAGAATGTTGGGAAAGTCCGACTGAAACAGAAAGCTCCACTCTTGATAGGTTTGGAAAACTATCTAAAGATTTATCTAAAATTAAAAACGGACTAAGGCCTAACCTTTCAACAGTTTTAAAAAACATCGTTCTGATGGGGATCCTCACTTCCTCAATAAGCTCTGACGTTCCGTCTTCAAGCGATATTTCTGAGCTATCTTCAAGATCTATAGTGGTGGTAATAAATTCATATTGACCAACTAGGGTCCAATGTTGTCGCCCCCACTGAAGCTTTGATAGCTCATTATCAGGATTAGGCTCAACAGACTCGTTCCAATAACTAAGTAAGCCGACGTCTTGATTAACATACTCTTCATAATCATGGTCGAGAAACGACATTATTTGCTCCGTACCGACATCAACTATTCTACCACTTTTATGCTTTCCAACTCTCATTTCGTCGGAAACTTCAAAGATAGAGCCTGGGGATAATAAGTTTGCCTGCAAAGATGTCTTGAATGATATTGCGTCAAGCTCTAAATTCGAGGTAGAAAGCACCCATCTAGCAAACCTTCTGGCCTGAGATTCTGAAGTTATCCCAAACCCTATACTTTCTTTCTGAGAGAAGCCTAAGACTTGGGTTGCTCGAGAATCTTCCTCAAATATTACGTCGGAAGAAAATTGTTTCTCCTTATTGTTAAACCTCACAAGCGAGCTTGTGTATTTTTGATTTTTGTGGGTACCTGCATAAGAAAATCCTTCTTTGCTAATGTTCGAGTTGGTAAATAAAGCTTGGGGCTTTTTTGGGCGGTCTATATTCGCACTTATTTTTCCATCATAGTAGCTTATCATACCTCTAAAGACCGAGGTTAAATGGTTGAGAGCTTCTAAAGCCTCCAACTGGTCAGTGATATACAAATTACAAGAAAATCGAGGCTCAATCAACGGGTGATTAATTTGGCACGCACAACCTCCAAGAGATACGTTTGAGCCTTGGTGAGTCAAGCATTTAAAATCCTCCTCAAAGTTGGGCCCAGAAACAATGATTTTTCTAGTTATTGGATCTGAACTTAACAAAATCCTTTCCTCTATTATTTTGTTCTCGGAGCCGAGGCAGGAGTCCTTGTGAATTTTGCGCTTGATTTGTTCGGAATAAGTCTCAAAACTATGCGAGGCTGAATAAAAAGCTATTTTCTTTCCTGCAAACTGTCGTCCGTCTCCAAATTCTTTAATAAAATCCCCATTTGAAAAAACAGAGTTCGGAGAGAACGCTGGAGATTGGCTGTCTTCCGAGAGCTCGTTTACCAATAAATCAGCAACCGTTCCAACGCTAAAAGAATTTTGTAAAAAGTCATCAAGCTCTTCGCTTGTTGCATCCCTTCGAACTATATCCTGAAAGACGGAGTTAACAATAGACTCGGTATTGCAGAGTGTATAGCGATTTAATCCTGCGGGCTTATAATCTCTTCTTCCGAAACCCTTTGATTCAAGTATGGCGACATTTTCTTCATTAAAAAACCATTGTTCGGGACTTATGTCGACCTCAATATATCCGTAATCATTATCAACTATATTATATTCATCATCATACTTAACTATGTTATCTGTATAAAAAGCTCTTGGGATTTTTGTTTTCGTTTCCACATTGTAGCCAGTGTCAACAAACTCATCACAATATTTTGATATTTTAAACAATTGCCACTTATCAATACTGCCAGGCTCAAGCCCATACCTAGAAACCCCGAACCTAGGATTGTCAATCAAATCGAATAATATCCACGCGGGATTATCTGTCCAATATTTATTTGAATCCTCAACTGAATACAGAGACTGAGAGCTATTTTCCTGCCCCTTAAATAGTCCGTTCCAGGGAGTTTTTTCTCCAGACTGATTAATATATTTTCTTAGGACTGGGTCATAATTAGAAGGAATTAAAACTTTCTTAAGCTTCACGTGGTAAGCTCTTTCTGGAGTTGATTCGAAATTTTTGCTATCAAACTCCACAGAGCATATCGCGGTATGCGGATACATCATGTCGCAAACAACACCTTCTTGAATATGCGATAAACTTAAGAATCTAACCTTGCGCATTCCGGCAATTATATTATCCGAGGCGTCCACGCTTGGGTCAAGTTCAGGACTAAGCTTTATAATTTTAAAGGTGATACCCTCGTTAATCTCGACAGTGTCTAAATTGAAAGCGAAATCGCATTCAATTTGAAACTCAAAAGGATCAGTTGCAATACCTGAAACTGAAAAATACTTTTCATTTATCACTGTTTCTTTGTAAGCCTTAGAAACTTCTTGGTTTAGGTCAACAAATTGTTCCCAGGTTTTTTGGAATTTCTTACTGGTCTGACCCGCTGCTGATCCCTCACTAGCAAGAAGAAGCATTGCATATGCACCCACCATATCCGGATACCTCTCCGCTGATAACGGACCAAGGTTTTTGAAGTAATCGAGACCAAACTCCCACTTCTTGGATGCGGCAATAGAATTCTGGGTGGTAATATTATCTGCGAACTCTGGGACAGTTACGAGACACCCGGAATTTTCGGGGTCTAAAATATTAAACTCGCCATTATATCGCTCAACTAATATTACAAAGCTGCACGTCTCAGGAAAAGTGGTACCTTCTATATTGTGGTATGACAACCTGCATTGAAAAGTAAATGTTACTTTATTAACGTTCACATTTTTGACTAAATGAGAACAAACCTTAGCTCCCGCCTCCTTCGATATTGAATAACTAATCAAGCCACCTGCATCAGTCACCGTCTCATTAAAGGGGCTCCCGGCCAGAGGGTAGGGCATTGGTCCATAAAGTTGTAAGTTGTGCTCTTTGATATAATTTATACCCTTAGACACTACAGATGAAGAAGCTGAAAACTCCTCGCCAAGAGCAAGGCCGATGGGTCTAGGAATATCTGTTAGTTTTTCTTCGCTAAGTCCGCCCTCTTCTCCTTGAGACGTGCTCTCAGAAAGTATGTAGTTGAATCGACCATCTTCACCCCTAATAGGAACTTTGTTTAAAAAGATGGATTTCTCCCAATCCTCCTTTCTGAGCTTTTCGCCCCTCTGACTAACAAAACCCTCTATGGGCCCTTCGCATAATATATCAAGAAACTTGGTAGAAGAATAGGACTCTAATACTCTTGAGTCATTAGATCTGTTTTTAAGATACCTTTTAACATCAATCTTCATGCCTATATTTGAAGAGCCAACCATTAATCTTCCGTAACCTATTGGTACAGCAATGCCCTGGGCTGCCCTGTTTTTAGCTCCATTAAGTACATATGATTTGGAGGTTATAGTTTTAATATCCTTGGTTTCTGGATCTGGAGGCTTGGTCAACATTGCTATTCCGTAACTTATTGCAGTCATAATTACAATATTAATCAAAGTTTGAACGGTGAAAAACTCCACAGCCCATGCAGAGATCGCGGCTCCTACCGGAGCCCCACCTTGAACAATTGGCACTAAATGTATTTCCTCAAAGGTTAAAATTCCGATAGCTTCAGACTTTTCCTTGACTAAGTTGTCGGAAAAGTCCTTCTTGTTTTTTATATCCTTTGCATCTTTTTTTAATATAACGTATTGAGTATCAACAATATCCGCCAGAAAGTAATCAAGAAACCCTTCTTTGTTGCAATCGATGGCCCTTAAAGCCTCGGGAATGCTCTTGACATCAAGACACCAAGACTTGCCAAACTTCATACCTAAACTGCCATGTAAATATACTTTTTTCACCTTATTTCCTTATACTTTATACACAATTATAAAAATAAAAGTCATCATCTCTCAAACTATATATCAAATAAGGAATACATAAATCATTTGAGCTTTTAATATCAAGTTTGGAAGGAGAAGGAGAATGGTTCACATGAGAATGATAAATACAAAAAACATTGTTTTCAATTAAAATCTCTGGATTGATTAAAAAATGCATATCCCTGCGCCTGCTGAGGTTTTTACATGCAACAAACCTTAAACAATCTCCCTCTTCAACCACAAGACCGCAAGACTCCTCAAGCCTAAACCTTTTAGCGTAATCTGCTATCTCATCAAGTATTTCTTTTGAGAGTCGACTATTCAAAAGGATACTCTTCCGTGCCCGGAAAACCTCCAAATCTTAATGGCTGGGGGATGTGCCCTTTTACACGAGTGTATGCTTGATATTTTTCATTTTCCCCTCGAGGCGGAAACCTCTTCTTGCAAGAGTCTAGCTCTTTTGAACATTCATCCTTTAGCCAATGATCCTTGCTAAAGTATGGGTGAAACAATCTTGGGTTTGAATGGGTAGATGTGCACACGAAAACTTGGGGCGTGTTCATGTATGGGTTCAAGGAAGTGTTATTTTCAATTTTAACTAAGTCTCCCATTTGGTATTTCTTAATGTCATCAGAGGAGCCTTCCTCAAAACCTATTGCTGCAACATAGCTATGCCCAAAAGGGCTCCATTCGGGTATTGACTTTATCATGCCGGGATATCTTTCAGGGTCCACTTTTCCCAAATTATTATTAACTAAAGCTGTATTGTTTCCGAAGTTATCAATTTCTGATTCATTATTTGCGAAATTTTCGGTAAGATCTTTACCTTCGACAGTCTCTATAGGCAAACCTATGTATTGACAACCTACAGAGCATCTATAGTTCCACGGGCAATGGTTGGATAAGATCGTTCTGGCGGGAATCTTAGCTCCTTCCATCTCCAAAGGGGATACTAGCTCAAAAACTATGGCATTTTTATCCTCAGAAACTTTTCTATTAATATAGTATACATCTTTTCCTAAATGGGCGTCAGGATCGCTTTTTCCAAACGGGTTTTGGTCTTTTTCGTTTAAATTTCTATTCTGGAAATTGTTAAAATCTAAAAACCTCGCAAAAGTTCTTTTTCTCGTAACCTTGCAGTTGTTAAAATCATTATTTGAATACACTATTCTTGAAAATATACCTTCTGGATTTGCAATGCTCAAAGTTGGCCTAGCCAACCCTCCCTCGCCCTTACTCTCGAAACCTTCAATCTTTATGGGTAAAGGCTGGTAGGATTCTCCAAGCCAAATTATCGGATTCGTGCCATTTATCATGGGGCAAAATCGGTAGATAGGTTCTGCCCCAAAGTTTACGCCGTAATCCTGCTTGAACTGATCGAAATTTGCCTGCAGGGAGCTAAAATCTATTTCAAAAAATTCCAAAAGGGTGTCGGGAGTTAATGAACTTAACTGTTTATTTAAGTTTGAGTGGGATTCATTTGTCATTTTATATCTCTATATCTATTTCTAAAGAAGGGTCATCATTAGAGCATGCGGCACCATAATCCACCTCGTACCCCAAATCTTCTAAAAGTCCAAGGGTTATTATTGAGGGTGTCGGCGTTGCACCCTTCCCTAAAAATGTAGTCATTAAAGCTTCAGAAAAAGTGGGTTGAACCCGTATCCCATCTTTTTCAAACTTTGGATATTCAGATATGTGATAATCTGTTTTTTCCTTAGATCCGATCGAGCCATCTGCGTTCTCAAAATACCTCGCCTCATTAAGAGGTATGCTTTCGTAAAAATATTGGACTGGGTCATCAAAACCCTTATGAATTATCAACTCTTTCCATTTCTCGACACCCTTAGCCCCAATGTATTGGGCGCCAAACTTTTCTGTCATTTCAAAATGGTCGTATAAATCTTTAGTGTCGGCACTGTAGAGGTTCAAACGGTCTTTGTTTTGCATTGAAGTTATTCCAAATATGTGTCCAAATTCATGATAAGCAACTGAGCCGGCCGAAGAGTCTCCATCTTCATCTTCTTTCAACCATTTATCAGTAAAAAGAAAATTTGGATTATAGACAAGTAGTGCGGAGCTGCGGAAAAGATGATTTTTCCCAACAGGCTTCATTCCGTATTCAGTAAAATCGAGATCCGTATGGGTATATACAGCCGCTAAAGTAGAATCGCCAGAAGTATCCTCTACGATATCAACTCGAATAGTTAGCGCGTCCAACACGCAAGATTTCCATGTTTCGGCAGCCTTTAAAATAATCGCTTTCAATCTTGGGTTGATATCGAGAGTTCCAAAATTAAGCTTAAGCTCAATTCCTGGACTACTCGGAAGGTAAGGTAGCGCGGACCTTTCCGCCTTATACTGACCAAATGGAAACCCTAAAGTATTACCGTCGGGAAGATACTGTGACGCGTAAAAATCTTCGACTTGACTTTCTTGAGTAGAAGTTCTGACCAAGTGCCTCCAAATCTGAAAGCAAGGAACGTCTCCTTCCATGACGAACTTTCGAAAAGCCTTTCTTTTTGTTTTTGTTTTTAGCAGGACGTCGTAAGCGGTATCCAAAGAAACGCCTTTTGCATCGTAATCATTATTTTTGTTAACAACGCTGTAATTATCCAATTCAGAGTCATAAACTATACCGTATTCATACGCAATATCCCCCACCTTAAATTCTATATTACCCAGGCCTTCATTGTCAACAATAAAGCATGAGGCGTTAGCTTGACAAAGCCATTGCTCCGCACCCAGCAAAACCGTATCTAGGTTTTGATTAGATTCGTCGCTAAATGTCTCTGCCTCCGTTAAAAAAGAAGAATGAATCTTCATAATTCCTTTTTGTACCCACCCGTACGCATACCCATTGGGTGTAGACTCAACAGTCATCTGCTCTATGCTTAATAAAGTATGATTTGCAGAATTACAAACACCCAAAGAAACAGAGCCATCAATAGCCAACGAGTCTTGACTTGAAAGCATGACTTGAGGATCAAACGACCTTGGAGATAAAAGGCCGCCCCCTTGCTCTGAGAATGTTTTAAATTCGTAAGTTACCCAGAGTCCCAAATAATCATTAACTTCAAAACTTTCTCCGACCTTGAATTTTGCCGCGCAATTAATTGCATCCTTAAACATGAAATTGGCAGGGTCAGAATCTTGAGAGCGAGGCAAGACAATGCCCGCAGGATTCTTTTTTGAGTAACCAGAAAGATTACCAAATTGGTAAAACCAGCCACTATAATCTACATCAAGAAAGCTTAAAATAGCAGGGCCACTAATCTTTTTTGTACTCCTCCAGCCTTCATTCTCTTCTTCTATTATTGATGCTAACTGGTCGTCATTAGACGTCACCCAAGCTTTAACCTCTCCCTTGACGATTGATTCATCAACCTGCACTTCCAAATTTCCAATTACCCACTTATTAGTGGATTCAATTTTTAAATTCCCACCGACATTTCCTTCATCATCGGTCCAGTTCACAATTTCTCCATAGAGATCCTCAAGAAAAAATGCGGGAACATCCCCCAATGGGTTGTCGTACAGTAAATCTATATAAACTCTAGAATATGCGGGAACCAAATTGGATCCATAAGCTACAAACGCAGAGGTGCCTACGAAGTAGGTATATTCGTGATACTCGTTAAGATTAATATCTTTTATCGCTCCATTTGGGTATTGTAAAAAACGCCTAACTTCTTCATCGAGAACAGTTTCAAAACCTTGGATCCCACCATCAAAAGACGTAAGCTTTACGGGTTTTCCGTGAAGATTTAGCTCGAATAATTTATCAGGAGGAATAGTAACGAGTAGGCCCCTTCTCTCGGAATTGAGGGGCATTACTTTTGCAAAGTTGTACTCGGCAGACCCAAGCAGACCATTAACAACAATCGACATTGATGCGACGTTTAAAAAATAATCCATACCAACCTGATCGGCAATTCGATTTAATAGATCTCTGTATAAAACTTGTATCTTAGATTCAGAAGGAGAAGACGCTAAGAAAGTTTCTGAATTTATCAACTCAAACACAAAATCTCGAGCAGTCCAGAACGCAAGAGATTCGGAGTAATCGTCGAAAAGGCTGTCTGACATTTCAAATCCCATAATGGCCAAGAAAATTGCTTTGGCGTGTACCACCGAACCTTCAAGCTCAGGGATGCCAGGAGTCATGTAATTTCTTCCAAGGCGCGGCCTACCCAATACATTAATAGCTGAATCCTCGGAGTTCAATCTTATATAATCAATTTCAACATCTGTGCCTCCAATATTTTCAATATATACCCTCTTTTTTCTGACAGAATCCCAGGTAAACTGTTCATCTTGCGATGAAATTTCAATAGAAGGTTCAAATATCAATTCCCCCTTAGTGGTTATCGCCGGAGGTATTTCATTAATTATGTCTTCGCTAGTTAATGCTATAGGAAACTGTTCAAACCTCGCAGAAACACTATGATTGTTCTTAAAATTATAAGCGTGAGACCATTCCTGGCAAATAAAGGCTTTCTTTTTTTCGTAAGGTGCGGGAGGGGAAAACAAGAAAGGTACTGCTCCGTAATGCTGTTCTAAAAAGTGAAGTATAGCATAAACTTCAGCATCATCTCTATTATTAAAATTCAACTCCAGGTTTAATAAATTATTATTTATACCATCTTTATGAATTTGAGAGTAAGACCCGTTCATATTCATATCCAAAAGCTGCGGAGATTGAGACACGGTCAACCCAAGAGACGGTTTCCAATAAAACTCCCTAGTCCAAGCGTCTTTATTGATCTCAGAGCAGTAACCGCTTTCTCGAGTCCATTCGTCATGCATTAAAGCTGGAGGCCCAACTATATTTTCATCAGAATAATCTCCGCTATGAAAATAGTAGTACTGATGATTACCTGTATAAAAAACAACATCATTCCTTGAATAGTAAGAACTTTCATCAAAATCTTCAGCCTTTTTAGTAAATAAAGATTCAGACTTATAAAGCAATGAAGTATTAAAATTCTTAAGGGTTAATTGTATATTATTGCTATTTTCGAAATCTAAACTGTGCGAAAAATTATCGCAGTAAAAAGTCTTTGATTGATTATCTAATGTATCATATGGGTGAAACGTGGAGGATCCACCCCATCTAAAGCCAGATATTCCCTGGCTATACTCCAAATTAGAAGATGAAGAGTCCTTCTCCAATTGCCCCTGATGGCTTTCCACGAAATGAATAATAGCGTTAGCTTCCCTATTGGTCCTATTTTTAAATGTTAGATCAGCAGAGAAAGAAAGAGAATTAATACCTTTTGGCTTTATTGAATAATAACCATTACCAAATTCGTACTTATCATTATTTGTTTTAAAATTTACAGTTGATCCGTAGTCGGCGTCAAAAAAGAACCTATCAGAGGTCCACGCGTCTTGGTTTGAATTTATTTCAGAATCAACGCTTGAAATAATAATTGTTTGATCAGAAGGTTCTTCTAGCTGAGATATCGATATCGAATCGTCGACACCTCGAACTGCAATTCTCGCAGATATTCCGTCGGTTAACCTATTAGGGACAAAGGAGGAGGGGGGTTTTGAGCTATTTAAAGTTGCGGCAATTTCGTCAGAGGGAATAGAGGTGAATGAATCGGCGCCACCGGATAATCTAGCGTACCACTTGTTATTGTTAAAATTATAAAAACATACAGAGTACTTATCTAGAAAAGACTTGGTGCAGTGCAGCCAACCCTCTGGCCCCAGCATTTCAACCTGAGGCATAACCCTTTCTTCTTTAAGTCCAAACGCTTCCCAGTGAGATTTTCCAAACTCTGCAATAGTCTTCGTGTTGACTGCGACAGTTCCATCTCCATAGTTCCAGTCCGCCCCACTCATGAAATAATCCAACAAGCCACCATCATTACTGATATAGGATTCGTAATCATTAGCTTTATTTTCTGGGCCTAAATACAAAAATGAATTACTACTGGATACATTTGAGCCCAAAGTGTCTATAGAAGCCCACAACCAAACTCCATTATCAATCAACCTTTCGCCCGAGTGAGGAAGAAAAAACCAAAAGCTTTTTTCAGAGCTATCACTTAAAGAGACAAAGAACCACCCGATAACGGTATTATAAACCCAGTTACCCAAAGAATCGGATGTATAATTTAAATCTCCCCCGCTAATTTCATCAGCTTCCCCTTTATTGGGCGAAAAAAACCAAGAGGATTTGTGCCAAAAATCCGCACCTTCAACAGCAGTTAAGCCTAGTGTCGATATTAATGTTTTTTCCGCGACTGGGTTATAGTAAGAATCAACATTTTCCTCAACCTCAAGCACTTCATAATCACCATTAGAGTTGAGTAGTGAACCCTGAATATTGATAGTCTGCCCAACTTGCAACCCCTGATTAAGCAATCCCAACTCATTCCACTCATCGTATACATAATGACAAACTTGATTTTCTATCACAGGTCCATCGGGAACAAATAAAAATCTATTTTTTCCAGATATCTCCAATTCCCCGCCGATAGTTAAATCCTTTGTTGCATAATAATACAGGCCGTCCTGCGGGTTATAAACAAAATCAAATTTGCTATAGCTCGCTCCGGTCTCAAAAACTCCACTGTAATTAGATATATTGGTACTTGCCGGGCCGTAAGGGTTCAATTGATCGCTCATTACTTAATGATCTCCTTGATTGTTATATTGCAAGAAGCGTTCGACCCTTCAGAAATAGACATGGATTCGGATTGTATCTTGCCGGTGGACGAAAACTTGGCAATTTTTTGCCCCTTCAAGGAGTACAAAAAAGCGCTAATCGTAGAGTCGTACAACCCTTCGGGCGAGTTACCTATTTGTTGGTCTCCGTATGCATTTAAGTTGTCGGGGATATCATTACAATCAACACTCATCTCAGACTCTATACTTTCGACACTAACTCTGTGCGGAACGACCCCTCTCGAAGAAGTATTAATTCTGGTATGTTCTGAGCCGCGAATATGAGTATGTAATTTTCTATTCACAATTATATTATACCTCAAAAGACTAATTTCAAATTGACTGCCAATAGATACATTAGATATTGCACCTCCAGCTTTCATTTCTCCAAACGATTTTAGTCCATGTGCATAATTCGCATCCAATCTAACAAATCTCTTTCCATTAGTTTTTTGAATAGATCCATATATTAAATAAGAAGCACTAGCCTTAATGACTTGAAATGGAGTAAGCTCAAAAGAAAAAGAAGTTAAGTACATACTATCAAAAGAATATCGACCGACAGTATTTAAATGTATAGGCCCTTCAGACATGCCGTTTTTTATTTCAAATAATTTATTAATAGAATTAGTAATTCCTCCTTCAGCAAAAGTGTCGGCGGATATATAAAAAGATATATCCAACTTACCATTCAGTCCTGTGGTCGGAGCAAATTTAGCGAACTCTGTTTTGGCTCCCACAATTTCTGGATCAAAATCTCCATATACTCTTTCAATTTCCAAAGATGGGGATATTGAAAGGTTGGCTGAATTAACGAGCAAATCTTTACCACCAAGAGAAATCTTGCCCTCCTCAAACCTTAAGAATGGAGAGCTCATGAAACTGGGTTGTGAGAAGCTTCGTAACCTTTGTAAGTTAAAGATATAGACATTTCCTCAGCAACAGATGAAGTTATGGATTCGCTTATTAATCTAACGTTTTCTCCGACAAGGTGGCTGATCATTTCATTGGTCTTTGAATCCCTTATTTCTATTGACACATCGCTTTTTGGTGCGGACTGAATTCTATCCTTGATTTCTCTGATTTGGTAGCTTTGAGCGATCATTGTGAAATTTATGTCTGTTTCTATTGGATACTGAGTATCTATTTGCACAGGTTCTAAATTCGGAAGAGATGACTTACCGTTTTCCCAGTCTTGGGAATCGCCCTGATGTATTGCGTAAATCGGGGACAAGTTTAAAGTTCTGCTGAAACTGAAATCACTGATTGCATCTATTTCAAAATCACTAACCTTAACCTTTATGCTTGATTGGTCGGGAAATTGTATAGGAGGATGAGGATTGATTGCTTTATCGTACAAATCAAAAGAGTCTTTTCCCAAGGCTAGAATGTCAGGCTGTACTTGAGCTATGAAGGTTGTATATATTTGGTTGGCGATTTCAGAATGAACCTGCTGATTCAAGTGGGTGTCATCGTAGAACGGCGAATCACTAATTCCATAACTGACCGGGTCAGCAAGTATATCATTCAGTTTTGAGTAAAAATCATAAATATATATATTCGCATCAGCAAACAAGCTTGGGATACTAGATATAGATTCATTAACGTCTATAGATACTTGAGTTGCGGAGGGATCCACAACTGACGGCATTGAATACAAATCAAGCATATTCAATAAAACTAAATTCCTAGCTCCATTGTCGTACAGAGCTTGTATACATTGCAGGTAATTTTGAGATATATAGCTCGCAGACTCACTATGACCAATATAATCATTTCCACCGCCAAAAAAACAAATAAGATCATTTTCAAGAAATGGTTCTGCAACAGAATTAATTTGGGAGAGTATTGAAGGGACGACCACTCCATTCCCCTGGTCCACATTTTCTATCAGTCTTGCACCGCCAAATGCGTAATTCCTGCCGCCCTCACTTGAAGGTTCAAAATCAAGGAACATTAAACCTGCAACGTACTGACACCAAACTTTTTGCCTGTCTAGCCACAGACTGTCTGGGTAATTCCCAGAATCTGAATACGAATCTCCAAACGCAAACAGTCTTTTGATGCTGTTTTTAGGGGCTACGCTTTTTATATCGTTCGCGGATAAAGGAAGTGCGCTTAAATCTCGACCATTTAAGGAAGTTAAATGAGTGAGCGAAAATGTGCCTGGTAAATCATATAACCCATACCACTTCAATTCCTCAAAGTGATAAAATATAGCCTTATACTCTTCAAAGGGGTCTGCAAAAAAAATCGACCACCCTTCAGAAATAATGCTTTGATCATTTCCCGAGAACCATACAGCTCCACTGGACGAAAGGATGTTTTCGTCTGTGTACATCCAAACTGCTTCTGATTGGCCATCTACTGAAATGGCAGAACTAAACCACAACTCTCGATAGGTTTCGTGATTCAGCCCTAATGCTGAAATGTATAACCATCCAATATCTAAATTATAAACCCAAGATTCAAGATCATCATTACTCATTGTTGATGGGGGAAAATTTAAATTAAACCGAAGCTCGTTGGTTGTATTTTTTTGAGCGATAAAAAACCAGTCAGAATACCTCAAAGAGCCCTGCAAAGGGTTGTTGTTTTCAAGGTTTATGCCTGCAGAAAAAGCGGCGCCACTTTTAACAAGTCTGGTCTCAGGGGATAGTCGATTGTAAGCGTCCTGGTTTATCAAGAGAGCTTGATCGTTCCATTGTGTTTTGAAATTTTCGGAACGATCGACAATTACAGACTCATCTTCATTAGTTAAATAAACATTATCTCCGTTAAATGGCAAGAAAGTAGAGCCCTCACGCATTTTGATTAAATCATTGTTCAACACTGAGGCGCCCAATTGACCAAACACTCTAACTTCAGTTTCTATTGTGGGAATCTCTCCCACAGAACAAGACACAGCATATCTTGAAACCCTGCCTCTTGTAAAGCCGAATCCCTTTTGCGCATTGTCGTACAATATAGCCCCGCTTATTTCTTGCTCGTCAAAATCATAAGATCCTAAAACGTTTGACGCCAGCAGTGGATCGCTGCTAACCATTTTTCTGGTTATGGTGAAGCTTCCCTCAAGAGGAGAGTCTATTAAAGCATCAACAAATCCGACGCCGGCGACCCTTATGGGTTTTTCGCTTATTCCATAACTACCGTTTACGTCTTGAACTCCTGATAAGGAAACTCCATTTATGATAACGGTTTGTTCATAATTTGAAAAACTCATTTACCTTTGCTCAAGAGGCCTCCGGTTCGTTGCTCTTCTATAATAACCGACACAACTTGTTGTTTTATCTTTTGGGCCATCTTGGCCTGTTTTTCCGCATCCTCTGAATTATTTTCGTTATTCTTTGAATCGTCGCTGGAATCTTTCGTGGAGCCATTTTCTACGTTTACGGAAATGTTTATGTTGTTTGTGTTACCTTGAGAGGTTGAGGATTCGGACTGGCTTGGTGTCTGAGAAACTTCTCCTCCATTGTAGAATTTTCCTGCATTGATTTTATCAAGATTAGATTTTCCAATTTGTCTTGCAGAGCTTGCGCGAATTACGTACTCGCCCTCACTAAGCATGGCTGGAATTTGATCGATACCGGTTTTTCCAGAGATATGCCCTCCACTTGCGTACCCTTTTATCAATCCTCCATTGTATTCGTTACTGATTTTTGGCTTTGACCCTGACCCCCAATTATTATAATTTGCAAAATTATACTCACTATCCCAGGCTTTTTTCCCCCATTTTTTAATTTTGTTTTCTCGAGTGGGCTTTGCGGTCCAACCAGCAGGAACTGGTTTTCCAGGAAGCAAGGATCTTGAGTCTCCACTCTCATTTGTTATCGTTTGTACTCCATCAGGAGTGTCATTTGTATATCCGGCGCCCTTAGCTTCAGGAGTTAATCCGTTGAATGCTTGATCCATCATAGAACTGGCAAAGGAAGTCGCAACAATTCCGGCGACCATTCCCAATCTCTCTCTTCTTCTTTGTTTTTTTGCCTTCGCTTCGGCTTCAGCTTTTAATCGAGCTTGTTCTCTTTCTGATAATATTTTTCGCATTTCGTCTGTGTCTTCCTGTAGTCCAGGATTGCCAGATTGTCCACTATAGAAAAATGAAGACATTGCTTGAGATTGGTATCTCTTGCCGGATTTATAACCTTCGGCTCCGCCAAAATTAGCGGCCAACGCGGATCCTTGTTGAGGAGTTTTACCTCCAGAAGAAAATCCGGGAGCTTCGCCTCTTGCGTTTAGTCCGTGCATAAATGATCCTCCGTATTTATTTACAGCCTCTCGACTCATTAAATACTCTCCATTTGAAACTTTTGCAGGAACACTTCCGCCTTTTGAATAATTGCGAACATTACCTCCTTGAGAAAATCCCAACCCTCCCATCATTTGCATCACCATTTTTTGCATCATGGCTTCCTGGATTAGTTTTAAAAAATTAGTTCCCGCATCCCTTAGAGCGTCATTTAAATCCTGGGCTCCATTTATCGCCGAAATGAACGCACCAGATAAACCATTAGCAAATGACTGAGGAAGCTTTGTTCCAAGCTCATAGTCCATTGTTTCAACTTGTTCGGCCATGCTTTTCATGCCGCCCGCTAATCCATTACCAAATGCCCCAGGTCCAGTTTCGTGTTTTCTTTTG
>Ga0115556_1000550_pt1 | contig 24816 bp, 19 predicted proteins | sample COGITO_mtgs_1104_5_FD_87282 | JGI IMG/M metagenome (GOLD analysis project Ga0115556, IMG submission 87282) | Pelagic marine microbial communities from North Sea - COGITO_mtgs_110414 | ecosystem: Environmental > Aquatic > Marine > Epipelagic | place: Germany:Helgoland, sampling site Kabeltonne... | reverse complement strand
CTGTTTCTTCACACAATCCGTGCCTTCCCCCAATTCACGCCATACATTTATTTTTCGTTCAATTTTTTTTCGTTACTTAAGTACATTTTGTCATACAATTTACTTTATAAGTTTTTTTAAGTAAATTTTATATTTATTTTGAATAAAAAAGTTTAAATTATATATTTTATATATATAATATATTAATTCTTAAATAAATTTAAAAAATTATAATTAATTATAAGATATAATTTTTATCAATTTTTTTTTAATTTAATCATACAAATTTTTATTAATTAATGAAATAAACATATATTAATAGCATTTAACATTTATCAGATCAGGAAAGGGGAATTTTACCCTCCTTGCCTGAAAAGAACTAAAATACATTAACACAAACCCGACTATTTTTAATTCTGAGATGGCTGAGCTGTTTATTTATCTAACAGGGGTGTGTGTGGTTATTGTTACATTATTATCTAACATTGACTAAGGTAAGTCAAGTTAACAATATGTCTAAATCACAATGTTGTCTGCTCTATTGCCATGTCGGCGGGCGTAGAGCTCCTCATAGATGGTAACCTCATTTCTCTCGCGTGCCACTTGGTTGTTCCTCTGTCACGGCTGAGCTGTTTATATTATCTAACAGGGGTGTGCGTCCCCACGTAGTACAACGAGGCTAGACAAAATCTGAGAAACCAATCTCGAAAACATTTTCATAAAAGCCTACCTTAAACTTCACTTCAAAACCTAACGAAAATTTAACACACTTATGGGCTAGTTTCGAATAATTCTTTGGCCAGTTCTTTTACCGCTGCGTAGTCTTCATCGCATTGTTCCCCAATAAGATGAACCCACCCAGCATCACTCTTGATGTCTGTTGTTGCGCACACAGTTTCTCCCATGGCAAAGTCATCGAAAATTTCAAGCGCAGCAAAGCTATCGAGAGCACGAATTTTGTCGAGAATGTCTTCGTTGATTGCATTTATGGTTCCCTCCACCCAGCATCTCAAATGAACAATAATAGCTTTCGATGAAACTTCGGGAAAAGTTGGTATGGTGTTCCAATGCATCTGCCCGTTGCCGTTGTCATCGTCGTTGTCATTTACGTTGTGGTTTTCGTTGTCATCGTCATCGTCATCGTCATCTTCATCGTCATCTTCATCGTCATCTTCATCGTCACTGTGTACATTAACCTCGTTCGCCTCACCCTCTTCCTCTTCCTCTTCCCCTTCCTCTTCGCTTAAATAAGCTGACAGAACCATGTCGAGCTGGTTGGTTCCTGTGGTGGAAGTAGTCAAGGGAACAAAATTTGTGTTGTGCTGGCGGCAGTTGATCTCGATTGCCCGTATGACTCTGCCGTCATCCCCGTCGTATACCTTGACCTCGTTGTGGCTCATGCCAAACGTGACCTCCGCAGTATCCAGCATGTCAGCAACGAACTGGAATAAATCTCTGAGCAGTTCGAAATCTTCTGTTGTTTTCGGCTGGACCAGCTTTGTCGCAGAGTAAAGTCGTGCCCCTACCTTATCATACTCCCAAATGGCCGCCACTTTGTGCTCTCCATTGCGACTAACAACATCGACTGCATATTCGGTCCCCCTAGCAAATTCTTGGACCAACACACAGTCATGCAAGTTCCCCTCTGCGTCCCCAAATACAAAGCTGCCAGTGATTGTTTCGAATGCTAAAACAACTTCCTCTTTTGACTGGCAAAAGAATACATTTTCACTCCCCACTGTGTTCCGGGTTAGCAGTAGTATTTGTAAATGCAGCAGTCTCAGTAATTTCAAAATTTACGTTGCATGCACATTGCTTCGTAGGGCACCGCACCGCACCGCATCGCATCGTATCGCATCGCATCGCATCGCATCGCATCGCATCGCATCGCATCGCATCGCATCGAAGTCATTCATTTATTCGTTCACTCCACTCACCCCCCCGCACTGGCTTGACGACAACCACATTTTCATCTCCCATCTCCAAATCTTCAAGAGCAAAGTAGACAGCCTCCTCAACCTTGAAACATCTCTTCTGGATGACTATACCGATTCCAGAATCAGCAAGAGCTTCGTTCAAGAGGAACTTGTCACGCCTACAATCTAGTGCTCCATCGCCTGGGATACTACCGCAGGACGCTTCTACAAGGTTTTCTGCAGTGACGAGCCCCGAGTCACTTTCACTAATCACGCCAGCAATTGAGAAGGGAATGTCGGATATCCAGGAATAATACTCCTGAAGCTGCTCACAAGTAAACAGATTGCTATCGGCAACGCAGTCGTCGCATATAATCAGATCGCAATCATCATCACCATCTCGTTGGCCATTGTCTGCGGGAAGAATTTGGGATCTTGGTGGGAAATATGGGGCACGATCATCCATAAATTCGCCCTCCCCTCTCTCCCTCCGAAGATACTCACACACATAAGGGGACAAGCACTCTACCACACCAACACCCCAAACATTCCGCGCTTTGTAACTGATATAGTTGTTGAAGTATGGTGAAAACGAATCAATCAATATCAAACCTCGTGAAGGACGATCATCTGTTGGGGGAAATGTTATACTCGGGCGTGGATGGGCAAAGTTGTGTATATTACCGTGGTCGCGCTTGCAATGTATTGTGGGCTTTCCAAACAGGAAGGGGTGAACTGTTACAGCCCCCAGTAAAGCAACAATAACAAGTTGCATGAATGTACGTCGTTGTTCTTTCCCTCACCACCAAGACCGATTGTGCATATTCGCCGCCGAGAAAACTTACGTCGGTTTACCACCGAGCTTATGTACGCATAGGTATGCTTGCTTGTATGCGCTTTGGTACGTAAAGTATGCTCACAAAATTTTTGATTTTCTTCATTCTTCGCCACCATTAACCTCGATTCCTTGTGAAGAATATATCTTTTTTCGTATTCCCTTACTTCCCTCTTTTCACCCGATTCATTCATATATCTATCATTACTATGCAAAGAATTCGTATTGGTCAAGTCGCCGGTGCCGTCTTTGTGGCATCAGCAAACCCGAGGTATTCCCTACAATCATCCCGAAAGACAGCCCTCGACAACACTCCTCCATCAGAGGCTGCTAAATCCCTTTCTAATACAGTGCAGCGTTTGAAGCGACAGGAGACACGAATCAAGACGAAGTGGGCTAAGGACGAGGAGAGCTGGCACAAACTACCGAGTCGGAGCTGGCCCATAATTCAGCCAGATGTGGAGGAGGAGGAAGGCTTGAGGGGGAGAGTAAAAATCTGTCGCGCCGAAGGGGGGGGAGATTCAATTAAGAAAAAATGCGACGACGACGAATTCCTGCTGGCAACGTGTCTCCTTTTCAACAATTTGGACACAGCCGAGGGTCTGAGCCGCTACCGTTCCCTTGCTGGATCGGGGCATCTGGATTCCATGGTGGCATCGGGGATTGTGCTTGTAGAAGGTCTCGGGGAGGAAACCGAGCCAAAAGAAGGTAGCGATTGGTTAACGAAGGCTCAGAAGTTAGAGGATCCCAGTGGGCAGGCAGACTTTGAGCTTGGATGCCTTTTCTACAATGGGAGTGCTGCACCTTTTGTGCAAGAGGACGAGGCTGCAGCCTTTAAGCTGTTCGAGAAGGGAGCAAATAAGGGCCACATTAATTCGAGTTTCATGGTTGCAGATATGCTGGTGGAGAATCTTCACACCAAAACCGACCAGGAGGAGGTTCTGATTGATTCTGCCCGGGCCATAGAGCTTTTTTACTTTGCAGGCAATCGCGGTCATCGATTTTCACGTCAGCAGTTACTGGCAATTTTGGAGGGTCGGCACGAAATCATCAAGCTGCGTGTGATGGAAGCGGAACAGAAAAAGGTATCACATCCAAATGGAAAAGAGAGAGAGTAGACACAACAATGAAGAGTTAAGGCGACAATTTGTATCCTTAGACCGTCAGCGCAACGTTTTTTACTTCTTAAGTTTACTACAAAGCAACACACACCCAAATCATATCATAACTCCCTCAATCAATAGAATAGAACAATCAATCTCCACCTCCACCTCCACCTCCACCAGCCCAAACTTCAACAACACCCCCCACCCTTGCTTTTCTTACCAGCTCCTCCATCATTATCATCAATAACCACAAGTTTCTGCTTCCCCGGCTTCCCCAATCCCGCCACCCCGTCCCCGAACTTTGCTTTGCGCTTTTCCACCATTTTCTTGGTCAACTCATTGAATGTATCTGTCAAGCCTGAGTTCTGTTTGGCTGATGTGTAGAAGTGACTCGCATTGACAGTCTTTGCATAAGCGAGCACGTCGCTCTCATCTACCTGCCTATTCCGTTCAAGATCAATTTTGTTCCCAGCGATTGCAATGCAGATATCATTCCCAACAATTTTACGTAACTCCTTCACCCATTTCTTCACTTTGGTGAAGCTCTCGGCGTCAGTGATGTCGTAAACAAGAAGTGCACCATCCGCGTCGCGATAGTATATCGGCCCCAGCGCATGAAAACGCTCTTGACCTGCAGTGTCCCACACGGATAGATTTGCCGTTACACCCCCAACTGACACCTTCTTGTCTAAGTAAGAGGCCTGTAGGGTGGATTGCTGCTTATCACTGTATGTGTTCATGCAATAACGGAGAAGGATGGACGTCTTGCCCACGCGTCCCTCTCCCAACAGCACAATTTTGAGGCGCATGTGGAAACCACAAGAGGGGATCTACTGGGCAAGCAAACCGGACGACAAAAACAGAGGTGGTGGTGTGGTGGGTTTGGTGGTGGTCAGGTCACCAAGCAAAAAGAATGCTCACTAGTAGCACTAGAAAGGTATGTGGAGAACTTTACGACGATAAAAACCACAAGAAACGAATTGTCTCAATTTCTCCCTAAAATTTAGTCACATGAGAACTGCAAGAAACCAACTCCGAAAGTCATCCCCACGTCACCTCTCATCCTACCTAATCTCAAGATGGCTAACGAGGAGAGTATTGAAGGACGCGTGTTATGGAAAAATGGTGAAAGGAAGTCCACAGATAGTTTCTGTGCCATCCTCTTCCTTGTCTTCCAGTTGATAAGTTTGGGCCTTATCTGCGCTCTATACTCAAGTGTAAGTCCTCCCTCCTCCTTCTTCCTTCTCCTTCAACCCACCACTACTACCTTACTAACAAAAATACTAACCACTTTTCCAGGCTGGACCAAGTGTGACTGACCGTGTGGCTCACTCCGAGTGGTTGTCTGAAGCCTTCAAGCAATGTTGTGCTGAAAACCCAAATGGGTACAATTGTGAAAACGACAGCTATGACGACATTTCTCGTCATTTAGAAGATAAGGATCACGACGGGTACCATGACGACTTTGGGGACGATGTTGACACTGCCAGTCAGGACTTTGGTTGCAAAACCTTTGGACTGTTTGGTGCCCTTAGCGAGGATATTTCGGTACCGACCACTCTGCTCGGGATGATATTTGTCCTCGGAGTCGGTTGGATGATCTTGCTTCGAAAGTTCGCCAAGACGATGGTCTCCGTCACCGAAGCATTCAAGATTTTTGCCATGTGCTGGATTGGGGTGAAGTCGGAAAGTCCTTTCTACTTTGTTTTCGCTGCTGCCTACACCCTGATAATAATCGTCAAGCGGGACAAGCTCAAGTTCGCTGCCAAGATGATTTCCCATTCAGCCTTGGCCATGCAGAAGAACCCTTCCATCATGGGTGCTCTATTCATCCTCAAACTCGCATACTTTATCCAGTCTGTCGTGACTATCATGGCGCTGGTCAAGGTACCAAGTGTCCTCGCCATGGATATGGATTGCGTGGCAAAGGAACCGTCTTGGCTCAGATGGGCGTTGGAAATCATCCTCTTTTCATGGCTGTGGTCGATCTGTTTCTATGACCAAATCCGACTTTCGGTGATCAGTCTGATAGTTGGAAGCTGGCATTGGCACCCTGAAAATAAACCATCCCTCTTTCAGGCTTTCCAGACTACGACGACAAAGTCTCTTGGAACCAACGCTCTCAGTGCCCTCGTCATCGCCATCGTGATGAGGATCAAGCAGGCAGCGAAATTCAAGTGTTGGATGATATTTTCTCCACCTCACTTTGTCCTCTTTCTCATCTGTTGGTGCTTGTACACCATGATCAAAATGTTGACCAAATTCTCGCTCATTATTCACAACTTCACGGGCCTCAGCTTTTTCAAGTCAGCAGGAAGGTGCTACAAAATCATGACAAGACACTTCGAGAACGGCATGGTCACCGAAGCTTCATCGCAGAATGTGCTGTACTTATCGTGCTTTGTATTCAGTTTTGTTGTGACGATTTCCGCCTGGGCATGGTATGATGAGGTTTTCAGCGAACCGCTCGAGAATATCTCTACATTCACCGAGTCGGGCATCCCCGCGGAAGCCTTAATTCTCATGATTGGCTTCTTTCTGTACTATCCAGTCTGGACTATTTTTTGGCTCATCTTCATGGAGATTTTTATCAACAACGAGAGAGATGAGGGCGATCTATCTGAGACCTGCACAGGAATTTATCCTGTAGAATTAATTCCTATCCTATGCGCTCTATTTGTTGGTAGCATTGCCATGTTGCTATTTACTTTCTTGGGCCATGCGATAATGGACACCATCAATGTCTGTTTTGTATGCTTTGCCGTCGACAAGGACAACGGTGTTGACATGACTAACAACCTATTTGCCAATGAGCTGGTCAAGGAGGTCCCTGGTTTAATTATGAGTTTAACTGACCCGGCTGCAAACAAGGTCAGCGCAGGGGCAATGCAGCAGCAAATACAAATGGTCTCGATGCCGCCCATGGCTGGACAGCCCATGGTCGGACAGCCTTTGGTTGGACAGCCTTTGGTTGGACAGCCCATGGTTGGACAGCCCATGGTTGGACAGCCCATGGTTGGACAGCCCATGGTTGGACAGCCCATGGTCGGACAGCCCATGGTCGGACAGCCCATGGTCGGACAGCCCATGGTCGGACAGCCCATGGTTGGACAGCCCATGGTTGGACAGCCGATGCAGACCATCGACGCATGATTTTTTTGTAAGATTATTTCCCAACTATGTTGGTTGCACAGGATGTGTATAATAAAGAACTTGGCCACAAAATTTAGAATTGAATGCCGCAACCAGCACTAATGCAAGAAATCGCATCATCTACTTTTATTTTTTATTACCGAAACGCAATCATTACATCTTCCAACCCTCGTGAAATGCAACTATTCCGCCAGTATAGTTCTCATAACTGGTGTTAACAAAACCTGCCTTTCTGACCTCCTCCTCGAGCTCAACCTGGCGGTAGAACTTACGGATTGACTCGACGAGATATTGATAACTTTCCCTATCATTTGCTACCACCTCGCCCATCTTTGGAATTACGTTGAAAGAGTAAGCGTCATAAACCTGCCGGAAAGTTTCATTGACAGGCTCAGAAAACTCGCAGCACAGAAAACGCCCTCCAGGTTTCAGAACGCGATAAGCGTCGCGGAGCGCTTTGGGAACATCCGTTACATTGCGCAGACCAAAGCTAATCGTATACAGATCGAAAGAGTTGTCCGGAAATGGGAGTTCTTCCGCGTTACCCTCCACAAACTTGAGGTTACCAGAATCAATCAATTCGTGACCATATTTCTGGATCGCCCTCTCCTTCCCAACGGCCAACATCCCGGGATTAATATCACTTACAGTCACTGTACAACAGTCTTTCACCGTAGATTCTATCACGGCCTTCTTCATGTCCATCTGATCCACGAAACGAAACGAAATATCACCTGTGCCTCCAGCAACATCCAGAATGTCAAGAGTTTGGGGGGGAAGGGTTTTGTTGGATGCATTGAATTCGCGGAGAGCGATCGCTGAAGAAGATAAGCCGCACCGAGAAGTAAAACTGTCTTTCCACAGGCGGTGCACACCGAGTGACATTGCATCATTCATGCTATCATATGAGGAGGCAACATTGGTGAAAACAGAAGCTACACGCTTCTGCTTCTCATGAATCGGAACATCCTCAAACCCAAAGTGAGTCGTCTTCGAACCTTCTGCCGTGGAAGATAGACATCTGGAGAGCTGTTGATGAGTGCTACGAGCAAGACTCCTTCTCCCCAACACCATAATATGCACCCTGAGATTTTTAAAGTCAGTGGTGTTTACTCGAAGTGGTTAAGTGTTGTCACAAAATTAAGTTCACAGAGGGAGATCTATAGGGGCGGTCGTCTGTGTCTGTGGTTTGTGTAAACAGTAAAACAAGGAAGGCCTTGCTTTGCTTGAATGACTATAATTTAACTCGCAAATTCATAATGAGAGAGTCGCTCCATTAAAAAAAAGCCTGACGGCACACACTTTCCTCCTTCACGCCACGCTGATTCTCAGCCTTACTGAATTCCGTCTTCCATCTGAAACCGTGTCTGTCCTTCTTCAAAAAAATAGGTGTCTGTCCTTCTTACCAAAACTTCGGACGACCCCCTAATGCACATTTTCCTGTTTATTTTGATCGATATCATGCTGTTGAGACCGATTGGATCAATACTTTTCGCGTCCCCCTTGGCATCATCGTTGCGTTCTGGCTTTTCAAACAACCGTTCAATGCAGCGGTGTTCTGGACTAGTCCTTTTCTCAACAAAATCGACAACGTTGACTGCGACGAACAGTGGTGGGAATAATGACGGGAACGGCGAAGACGACAAAAACGTCAAATGCAGTAGTAACGGGGGAAGGATATCCGTGAAATCAGCCACAACACAAACGCTGTCTTCTCCCACTGACATCTCTCGAAACCTGGACATCTTCCTTTCTCACTTTAAAGCCCGCCGCTCCAATGACGATGGAGAGACAGAAGCGATGAGAAATGTGAAGAAGCTTGCCGAAATGAACGACGAGCGGGTGTCGATGATTACGAGGAAAAACGACCTTCTTAGTAGTAAGAAGAAACTGAGTAAAGAGATTGGCATGTTGATGAGAGGAGCGGATGGGGAGGACAGTGAAAGAGAAAACAAAGCCAGTGAAATGAAACTGGAAGTGACGTCGATCGATGATGAGTTGGCAACGATTGCCAGCACGCTCGATGGCTTGCAAGAAACCATCACAAATTTGCAACTCTCCTTGCCAAATCTTCTGCACGACAGTGTCCCAGATGGTCGCGATGAAAGTGACAATATCATTTTGTCCGAGAGCACCTTCCCCCCGCCTGTCACACTGCCGAAAGAACCGAAGTGGCACGATGACATCGCCGGAAATCTTCTCGGCTGGGAGGCAGAGCGAGCTGTAAAGATGAGTGGGAGCCGTTTCTTCAGTCTCCGTGGTGACATTGCCCGGCTTGAGCGCGCAATTAGCAATTTTTTCTTGGAGGAGGCCCGTGAGAATGGTTTCGAGGAAGTTTCTACGCCTCTCGTCGTGTCCAGGTCGGCACTAACGAATACCGGTCAGTTGCCGAAATTCGAAGAAGATTTGTTCAAAATTGATCCCAAATCGCACACATGCAATGGCGAGGAAGCGTTTCTGATCCCGACGGCGGAGGTTCCGTTGACCAACTTGCACGCTGACGAAATTCTTGAGGAGAAAGACTTGCCCATCAAGTATTGTGCCCTGACACAATGCTTCAGGGCAGAAGCCGGCAGTTACGGCAGGGACACGCGAGGGTTAATAAGAACACACCAATTTGGCAAAGTCGAACTCGTCGTGATCGCAACCCCTGAGGCCAGCGCGGAGGAGCACGAGCGCTTAACTTCCAACGCGGAATCTCTATTGACGAAGCTGCAGCTCCCCCATCGAAGAGTGATCCTCTGCAGCGGTGACACGGGATTTGGCGCGTCGATCTGCTACGACATCGAGGTCTGGTGTCCAGGAGCTGGAGAATTCAGAGAAATCAGTAGCTGCAGCAATACACGCGATTTCCAGTCTCGCCGGATGGGGCTCAGGTACTACAAAACCCCTTCCGCTAACAAGGAAGGCAAGAAAAAGAAGGAGAAGCCGGTCCTGGCGCATACCATCAATGGAAGTGGTTTGGCGATTGGAAGAACACTGGTGGCAGTCCTGGAAAACTACCAGCAAGAAGACGGAAGCGTGGTGGTGCCTGAGATTCTCAGGAAATTTATGGGTGGCCAAGAAGTCTTGAGGAGAAGCAAGTTTGTTAAGTAGTTGCTAAAGCGGCAGATACTTTCCGCGCATTTTATTTCTACTATTTTGCCATCGTTAGGCATGTTGTTACACGGTCCGGTCCGCCTACTACTGCTACGACAGGATGGCATCGAAAATAAACGCTCCACTATCGCTCTTCCCCGAAAACTTCAGTGACAGATTCTTTCCACACCTAGCTTTATTCCCAATCGCTAGCTTCACAATCCGATCCACCCCGTCTTCAAACACTGCCACCAATAGCTCCAACACTCTAATGATTACCTTCCTCGCAAATCCCACCAGAAAAAACACGACAGAATAACCGGCCATCGTTGTGAACATGAAAGCAATAATGCACTGCAAGAAGCTGCCGATCAGAACCTGGTAGCTGTCGTAAGCGTACGAGTCAACTCGGTTATTTCGGAGAGGGTTAATTTTCTTTCCTTGAAAAATACGGAATAGTGTTCTCCCAAGGGCGAGGTATTGGCTGGTGATTGCTGCAAAAGTCATCGAGAGAAATTGTTGGGGGGCGGTCAACAGGGAGATGGCGTCGTGTAAAAGAGCCAAGATAGAGGCGATTCCGAATGGAGTCGTCGACAGCAATATCAAATCAACAATTTTCGACGTCACAGGGAACTGAAAAATCGTCTGCGTGGCATTATCTGCCATTCCAAGGATTATCTTCAGATCATTGTTCACTTGAGTTGTCAGCACTGTGTTAAGCTTCAAACCAATTGGATGGTGCTGGAGGTAAGTAATAGCAGCAATAATTGCTTTCGAGAAATTTTGCTGGAAGGTCAAGAGACCTGCGAGGAGCTGGGCCGGTGGGTCTTCAAAAGTCGAAAATGTCACCGAGAGGAGTGGGATTGTTAGGAGGACCAGAATAAGGCTGGAAAAAAGATTTTGCTTGGTGCTGTCGTCATCGTTGGTGGCAGTTCCGGCAAAAGAGAGACGATTTCTTATCGTCTGTAACAATAGTGAGTGGAAGACAACATTTTTAGTAGGCGGAAGTGCGCTCAGCGGGGTAGAAGGCGATTGAGGGGGAGGGAGATGTCTCTCACAAAATATCAAAGCCTCCAGATTCTTGTTCCACAGATCGGACGGATTGTAGTAAATGACATAGACGCCCTCATCGTGCTGGTCTATATCCTTAACTCCCCCGAAATCAAACTCGCTCCCATCCCCAAACCCTACAATGTGACCAGAGCCCAGGTTGTGGATAACTCCGTCATGAACATTCTCCATGTCATCATTCAGTATGGCCACAACATTCACGCTCGGGCGATAGCCGCGAATTTTTCGCTGCAGGCCGTCACCATATGACGAGGAGAAGTAGCCTTTGGGAACAAACAGAGTCGAAGGCATAAGGGGTTAGGGTAAGGAGGACTTTCTCGTTTTTATTTATTTTCAGATTTTTTCAGCGAATGAATATTTTTCAGCGAATGAAGGAAGAGACGTTGTTCCTTCATGGGGTTAAAAGTCGTAAACAACGACGAGCAATCAGAATCGACCAAGAGCAAATCGTTGGGGGTGGGGGGGAGGTAAACACCAATTTTTTCTCTAATCTCTAGAAAAGGGCAAACCTCTCTCTACCGCTCCAACACAGAAAGCATATCATACCACTGACCCACAACACAAAATGTGGATGAAGAAGCGGAAGGCTTCCCCATCTTCTTCCGTAATTGGCAAAAAACCGCCTCCGATACCATCCACGACAAGTGCCCCTCCCCTGGAATTGGATTGGACACGTGTGAGGAGAACATGCGGGAAAGAGACCGAGATGAATGCTCTCTTTACGAAAAAGGGTGACAAGAAAATTGGTGACAAATTCACATCTAAATTCCCTCCCGTACAATTGAATGGTCATGCCATATTTTGCCTGCATTCTCCTGATGCGAAGTGGTACCAGGGCCGCTTTATCGAGAAGATCGAAGGCGGTGGGAGCGGCAGGACCTTTGGTATGCTCAATTTGATCAAGCCCTTGGATGACTGCATCGCTTGTGCAGAGAGCGGTTACAATGAGGTTGAAAGTAAGCTGATCAATTTCCAAAAGACCCGTAAAGTTGATAAGCTCGACGAGGAAGGAGAAAGATTCGTCTTATACAGTCACACTGTCACGACTGGAGGCGACGAATTGCGAATGCGAACGAAGAATGATGACGAATTGAGCAAGTCATCATTCTCGCTCTCTTTTGACGCCGACAAGGTTGAGACCGGGGCCAGGGGTGTTTCTACGATGCGAAGAGCGTTCCCTAGCATTGCCCAAAAAGGTTGCGGAGGAGACGTTCCTGAAAGTGACGAGGATTTGGCGGATTTTTTCCCTGACGTTGTGATAGTAATTGGACGAATGGTTTTGACTGTTCCCAGAGAATTTCTTCGCATGCAGTTGGAAAACGTTTACGACGACGGTTTATTGGAGGATGATTGAATGACGACTGAAAATATGGACCATAGATATGAATTTCATGTGCGCAGCATCAGCATCAGCATCAGCATCAGCATCAGCATCAGCATCAGCATCAGCATCAGCATCAGCATCAGCATCAGCATCAGCATCAGCATCTGTGCGACTGTAGGTATCATACAAAAAGTACGCAGAGGAGTTTTGTTTTTTCCGGGAAAAAAAGCACCACTTCATTTCATTACAAGCTTGCAATTGCACAATATACAAAAAAATACAACACTTTCCTTCTTTCTTTCTCGTTATCGCTGCTCGCTGAAGGGTTGGAAGTTGGTTGCGCTGGTTAAGTACTCATAATCGCCCTCATCATCATCGGATCCAATTTCATCATCAATATCCTGCGAGCAGTGTTGTGAGAGGCAGTGTGAGCATGTGTTGTGTGTGTATGTAGGCAATTTTCGCTGAGAGGGATATTGGGGTAGGGCACTTTTCTTGGGAGTAAGGCAGTTCGTGTAAGAATTGAACCGACGATTTGGTGCAACGAGAATGGCGTAGAAGAAGGAAGGACAACGATGACGATAAACGATAACGAAACAACACGCTGAAACAATGACACACAGACACAGCACAACACGACATACATATTTTCATTTCTTCGACGACCAGAATTTCTTCTTCTTCTTCTTCTTGACGACCGGGTCATTGGGAGAGGGTGGAGTGTGCGAAGGCTTTTTTGATGGATCCTTTGAGGAGGAGGAGGAGGCGGAGCGCCATTCGGCTGACTCCCAGGCGTTTTCAATTTGGCTGCTACCAGAGGAATCGATTACATCAGATTCAGTACCACTATCCTCGTTCTCGTTCTCGTCGTCCTCCATGACACCGCTAAGGCGCCGCATGGGCTTTTTGACGACCTCATCCCCCTCGTCAGCAACGCCACCACTGAAGAAGGCTCCCCCTCCATCTGAACTACCACGAAAATAACCAGGGCTGCTGACGGTTTCCTCAATATTGACACTGCTCCGGCGATCGGTGGCGATTATCAGCTCATCACCACTGTACGAAGAAGGCTTGAGTAGTTCGATTATGTCCTCCGACTCAGTACGAATTCTTTGCATGTCGTCGTCATCCGAGTCGTTGATGACAACATCTTGTAGATGACTCTGGGTGGAATTTTCGAGGGCAGACAAAGGGACATTTGACGAAGGGACGTTTGGAGCGTTTGAAAAGCTTTCCTCCGTAGAGGAGTATGAACTTACATCATCATCATCATCATCATCCGATAAACCTTCATCAGCAGCCGTAACAAGGCCGAGCTTTATGCGATCAGCGATTTCATTCTCGTTCATGCCGGCCAGACTGATGCTGTCCCGGCGGTGAACGAACTTATTCTTGTATGCCGGGGAACGATTAATTACGTGCATTTTCTCGAAGTCAACTAGGATGCAGCCGGCCATCGCCTGGGAGCCTTGGTTGTGGTCTTTACTGGTCGAGAAGACGGTGAAGACCCTCGCACCCTTGCTCACGGCGACCCCTTCAGCATGTGCCTCATGGGCCCGCATAATGTAAGAGTAGCCGTGCTGCTGCAGAAAGTTGGTCACTGCCCTGTGACCGAAGCAGATAGCCCCCCCCCCGCGAAGAGACTCCCCGAAACCCGATTGCGGATCGACGCCGCACGCTTCCTGCTCGTCACTGGCAGGGTCCGACCAGATACAGTCGGAGGCAACCTGCTGGTATTCCTCGCTCTCGTGTTCGTAAGGCGGGTTGATTCCGGCGATCTTAGGGACGCTGAGAATATCCTGGATCTGGCTGTCGTGGCTCACGCCGCGAGGGATTCCGCCGTGCACGCAGAATATGTCCTGATCTATCACCGCAGCTAATGGCATCCGGTCAAACACTTGGTTCGTCTCTTCCCAGATGCGGTACCCCATATCTTCCCCGAAGCGCTCTCTACACTGGTAGATGTAGCTCCTCTCTCCGTAGTGCTAAGTTCGCATATGGATTTTTAGATTTTTAGTTACGACATGACATGCACGGTCAGGTAGCAGCAGCAGCAGCAGCAGGGTCAGGTAGCAGCAGCAGCAGCAGCAGTGCGGCACACACTCAAACGCTCTCTTTCTTACCTCCTCCCAACCATTGACGTCCCTCGTTTCGTGGTTTCCCCGCAACATGAACACCTTGTGAGGAAGCAACAGCTTCATCGCCATAAGATACGCAACCACTTCCAAACACGAAAGACCCCGATCCACGTAGTCGCCCAAAAACAAAAAATTCCCAGCGGTGAGGGACATTCCCAACCTCCAAATATTGTCCGAGAAAAAGTGCAAGTCCTCCAAATTACCGTGTATGTCCCCGAATACGTAGCAGGGCGATTGCAAGAATATACACCGCGGCTCGTCTTCGAAAACAGGCTTAACCTTCTTCGACAGCATCAAAATATCATGGGCAAACTGTTCACTTTTCAGGTACGCCAAGTGCTGGTTCGGGTTCTTGAACATGTCGACTATCCTGAGGGCCAGGGTATCCTCAGTTTCCGACGGTAGGGAGTTCAGAACATTCGAGGTACTTATAGACGCGTGGCGTCCCATCCGCGAGCGTACCTGTCGCAAGAAAGGGGGATTGATTTGATTTTGATTTGATTTTGATTTGATTAGTGAGCGGTGACAGGGGAAATGAGAGGGGTGAGAAGGACAGAAGGACAGGGGGAAGGGGAGACAATTTCCTCACCTGCTGCATATTGTTACCGTTTTGTCCGCCGTTCACTTCCTGAATGGTAGTAGAAAAGGCCGTCAAAGGGTGGTGTCGTCTCTTTACTGTTTCGGAGCCAGCAGATTGGGTTTGTTGTAGAGTGTTGGTCAGTTTCATAATCTCATTCTGCATCGCCTGAATTTTCGCGTCCTTTTCCAGGAGCAGCGATCGCACTTTCTCATCTAAATCATCTGCGAAGGAAAGAGGGGGTTAGAGGAGGGAAGAGGCGAGGGAAACTAACACAAAGACAACTAAACGCATGGAGGCAGGCAGGCATCAACAATCTATGACACAAGTGTGGACTCTGCAAAAAGTTTAGGTTTCTACCAAGGGGAAAGAGCATTTCTATTTCCCCCAACTAGGGAACATAGAAGTAGCGGGCCACCGAGATTGCAGGGTCAAGCCAAAAGATATCTTGGGGTTTGGTATAGGGGGACAATTGACGGACAGATCTAACGAAACCCCGCATATTATTCAACGTACTCTTCTTCTTGCTGGACTTGCGCAACATTTTACTGCAGCGGTTTGCAAGGGAGCGCCGTTGACAGCGATTTGAGTTTACCAAGGATAAATCTTGACCGACCTAAGAGTTTACCCTGTCAAAAAGACCCTGTCACATTTGTCTACCCTCTACTTCTAGTCGATTAAAAAAAGCGATAAAAACCCCGGACCCGAAACAAACAAACTGACAGAAGCGATGACGATGAATTGCCTAATAATTTTCCTACTTATACAAACCGTTGTTGTGAAAAGTTTTCATTATATCCACAATATACACAGTGTAAGATTCCCCATCCCTGCACCGCTACTGTACAGCGGGAAGGGTTTTGGGAACATACCGAAACCGGATGACGCATCCCAATCCCCATCCACCTCCCCCTCCCCCTCTCCCTCTCTTTCCCCCCTCGCTGAACCTCCTTCCTCCCCGAAGAATCAGCGCAACCCTTCCCTAGCTAGAATGGAAGCCGAATTTGCTGAGAGGGAGGAGAAGATGAGGGCCGACGTTGAGCAGCTCCGTTCCGTGGACAGGCAGGTTGCCGAGGCTGCCCCTGTGATACCTGAGGATGTGGCCACGAACATGATTGAGAGGATGGTGCCTTTTGTGGGGATCCCCATTGGGTTGGCAGGGAGCAGCTTTGTAGGGTTTTGGTACCTGGCAAAGTTCAAGGATATGGTCTTTCCGACGATATTAGTGGCCTCGGTTACGGTAGGTTTTCTCGTGGTGGGTTTGCTGGGGATCACCTATTCCCTCATGTCAACAAATTGGGATGAAAGCAGCAACAGCAGCAGCGGCAGCAGCAGCAGCAGCAGCAGCGTCTTGGGAGTGGAGGAGTTCAACAAAAACCTGGACAGTATAAAGGAGGGCTTGCGGAGGTCAAGGGATAACGTGAAGCTACGCGATGAGATGAACCGGTCGGATAATTTGGAGGGCACTGAGAGTGTCAAGTTGGAGGAGCTGAACAGGAGGAGGCGAAGGGATTTGGAGAAAGAGAAAAGGCGTTGACAGTGACAGTTTGTAGTAACTTAATGAGATTCGTTGAAAATGCGAGAGTAGTTTTATTTTCCTTTCTTTTCCAAAGCACTCTTATCTTGCATTTCCTATTTTACTTCAGGCATTTGCCAATTTCTCAATCTCGTCTTTCAGCCCATTATCATTATCATCATCATCATCGCCCCCCCTGCCGTAGACATCAATCGATTTGTCCTGCTTGATGTTGTCGTCGTCACTGACCACCTTAACCTGGTTCAATATCCTCTTCCTCTCCGTGCTGAAATTATATTCGTCCGACATTTCGTAGAGCTCCAGCATTTTTGCCTCTTCTCTCCGTCTGAAGGTACGGGAGGCAGCCGCGGCGCGCTCCATGACATTCTCGCAGAGCTCCACCCCATCGTAACCGTCCCCAAGGGCTTCGAGATTATCCATATTCACGCCGGTTGGGCTGTTCACATCCCCCGCGAAAAAGTCACCCAGTTTCAGGGCCATCACCTGGCGGTACGAAGTTTCAATACCCTTCTCAATGGTTTCGAGGCTTCCTGCCGTGAGAGGCTACGGTTGATAGCGCGTTGATTAGAATTAGAATTAGAATTAGAGCAAGTCATCGGAAAACGCTACGCTACTCTAGATTCTCTCCGCTGCGGCACACCACACTCACTCACCTCATACACCCAAGCCTCATTCAGTTTTCCTGAATCTGGATCCATCCTAAAGCAACAAGCCAGACCCACAGCGATGTAGTCATCCTCGCTCATTATCGCGCTATCACCGACACTCATTGAAAGCTTACTAGCCCGGGTGGACCTGGGGAGGGGTGAGTTGAGGTTGCTTTTAAGGAGTGTTAGCCGATGTTTGATGGGCAACTTTCTCACCGCTTCCTTACAAACCCCGCGACAAAATTAGCCCATCAATTACGAATAAGCAGAGCGGAGTACGAACAACACACGATCGCTGATGACTAAAGCACAGATAACAAACACAGATTGCCAGTCTCGCCCACCCCATCTCTGCAATCTTTCTCACATCGTTGACGAAGGATTTGCCTTGTGAGAAATAAAAGCCCGAGGGGAAAATCCCATCGTATGGGCCATCAATGCCAGAAATAAAAAGGGTAATGCCATTTTTGCCGCTGACGGAAGACCAGAACCTGAACAAACAATTGAGATTTTGTGCTGGGTCGTGAGGAGTGAAAGTGCTTTCGAGCCCTCACAACCTAGCACAAAATCTCATTGTTTGCCTCCAGCTCACACTGGTAGGAATACTCCCCTCGGCCTAAAAATAACTGGAATTCATCAGCTTGGTTCCAGTTTTGGTCAGCCTTCCATAACCCACCCTTCTTGCAGTGAGGGACTGAAAACAAAGGGCACGGGGGCTGGCCACTCTTACTTTTATATCGAATCGCAGTTCAGAAGACATCTTCTCAAAATCCCCCTTGATTTGGCGGCTTCTCAAGCGTAAATGCCCCCCCCCGCCCCCCCTTCCGGGAGCAGCAGTACTATTGCCAATGTCAGCAGCAATCTAAGCAGTAAAGTCGGTAACAACGGCAGCATCAACGGCAGCACAAACGGCAACATCAACGGCATCACCAACGGCAGCATCAACGGCAGTAGTAATGCCGGTAGCAATGACAGTAACGGCAACATCAATTGCGGCGTCAGTGGCAACGGTGGCAATGGTGGCAACAAAAAAGTGAGCAAGAAGCGCACCGACCGAAGCAAATACAACAATCCTCCTAGCTCGAACTCCCTCCCGCTCGACTTATACACAAACCCTTACTATGTCTCTCTTCTCTCCCAAACCCCAACAAATCCTTTGCTTGACCTCCCTTACTCGCCCGCGGAAAATTGTGCGTCACAAAATTCTGCTCCGAATCAGCGGGAGGGAAAGGGCTTGGGCAATGTCACGACAAGTGACGTTCAGAGTGTTTTGAATGTGTATATGGGAGACCCCGAAGAAGGTGAGTTCACCTTCCTTGCATTTGCTGTTTACTGCTGCTACTAACCCCAAAAGTTGTTCTGATTTGCGCGTGCGCGCGTCCGACCGATAGACCAACTGCCTTACCTCGCTACCCTCCTTGGCTACAAGTACTCTCCCGATAGTGGTAAATTCACGCGTTCATCTATCGTTCCCCCTATTGCCTCTGATGAAGGCTATAATGACAACGACGGTTACAATTCCCACGACCCAACTGTGTTTATCCCGCCTTTAGGATCTCACCATCCCACCCAATTTTCTGACACAATGGACGAATTCCCACCCCCAAAAGGAATTTTTGGTTCCTCTGACGACAAGACAAACCTCAATAATACGCCATTTATCCTCCGAACACCCGAGGCCAAGATCTCGTCCCGGTTTCAAGGCTTCTTCCCGCCTCACTTTCTCCCATGGAATGGTAAAGGCGTAGATTTGGACCTAAATGGCACGAGCACAAACGGCACCAGCACTGCCTGCGCGAAAGTGGAAGAATTGGTTCCCGAAGAAGTGATGAGCACAGTCAAGGAAAAGGATCGATGTCAGGCCAACGAAATGAATTCAAACAGGAAGATTTCCTATCGCTTAGCAAGCGAGCCTGACGCCACCTTGCTGATGGAATTAGACACGAGCAATCGCATGGAGAAGAAGGCCGAGAACTATGTCGCAGCGATACGTGCCCCGGGGACATTTTTTATTATTGCAGAGAGGGAGACGGAGGGAAATAACGCGGGGAAGACGGCAGTGGGATACGTGGGGTATTTCTTTGCCTGGTTTCAACCCGATGGTAAAGCAACAGAATACAGCAAGAGGCAGCACACTGCGAGGTTAAAGCTAACGAAAGAATCGGTTGCTACAATAACAACAACACCAGCCGATGCGACAGCGTCATCGACAGGGTCGTTGACTACCAAGAAAACTCCCAAGGCCGTGTGCCAAAATCATCAAGATGCTCTACGGGTCCCCTCCCCAAAAGACCCAAATGAATTCCTTCTCATGTGCGGGTGGTGCGGCAAGCTTTGCAAGCTCCAGGGTCTCGGCGCCCACACCAAATCCCACAGCAGAGAATTTGACTTCCCAATTATGCCCAAGGTATATGATCCAGCTAGGGTCCTCTTGCCTGTGGAAGCGAGAAAGTATTCCTACACGGAGGGAAAAGTAGCTGGGCCAGCTTCCCATCAACAGCAAGAAAGTCTTCCCGGTCTCCCCTCAGTATACATCTCGAACTTGCAGTCCACTGTCCCTTCTCTTCGCATCGGCGTGTCACTCATGACCCTTTGCCTTTCGCATGCCATCAACCGTGGCTGCTTGTCCGCTCTGCTCGACTCCACCCCCAGTCATCGGTCTTACTTCGGCAGGTTCTTCCGCTTCAGAGACCACAAAAAAATTGATAAGAGAAAGTGGTTTCCGATGGGTTTAGATCTAATGGCCTGGCGACCGGGTTATGCCATTGGGCAGCCAAAACAGAGGAAAAGAGTGGATGGAACGGCGGAAGGTCGAGGAGAGTCGGCAGGGATAGGGGGGGCTGGTCAGTCGACGATGCGAATATTGGCACGGATACAGGCAGGAAAGCCGCCAAAGACTGCGGCCGTGGTGGCAGTTGGGAAAAGGGCAACCGAGGAGGAGGAGGAGGAAAGAAAATTCACTGTTGCTGTTGGGAAGAGTGGACGTGTGAAAATTGTTGGTAGTGTTGTTGGCGGTGGTAGTAATCAAGTCGGTACGCCAGTGTCGACAAATGGGCAGATATCGAAAGATGGGGAGGGAAATGATGAGAAAAAGGGAGTTCAAGAGAAAGCAGAGAAGAGTAGGAAGACAAGGAGCGATTCCACCCTTTCCGTCCTGAAATCTTTTCCTCTCCCTTCTTTTCCATCTATTCCCCCCGCACCGACTTCATCCATTACTGGAACAATTGACCCGGACGACTTTGTCCTCTCTTCTCTCATCGAAACCAAGAACGAGCTTTCTATTCTCGAGGAGAAACTTTCTACCTCCCTCTTAGGCTATCTTACCCGAGCCCAAAAACACCACACAGAATATCTTTCGACCGAATCGAAGGCCTCTCGCATTGAATCGGAAAACCTCCTCACCTCCTTTGCCAAGTCTGAGGCAGAGCGCGTCTTGATAGCCTCTCAGCAACAAGCTCAGCTCGAGGCGGATATGGATGCTGTCTGTTGCATTTGTCAGGACGGCGACGTCACTCATGACAACCAAATTCTGTTCTGCGAAGGCTGCAATGTCGCCTTTCACCAGCGTTGCTATTTGGTCGACACAGTCCCAGCGGATGACTACTTTTGTCGCGCTTGTGTGCACTTTGGAAGAGACAAGGACCAGAGAACGCACCGAACGCCCTTGCCAATACACTGTGATCTCTGTCCCCGCAAAGGAGGAGCGTTCGAGCGCACTGCGAACGGCAAGTGGGTTCACGTGTTGTGCGCAAAGTGGCAGGGACTGAACTATGTTTCTCTCGAGCAGTCTTCTGCCGCCGACGCGCCCGCAGCTGGCGACTCTATTCCTCCTACGCCTTCGTCGGAGAATGCGCCCAAGGCAAGCGAAACTCTCGTAATCGAAGACACTGAGAACCTGAAGACTTTATTTTCCACCAAAATCCGCGCCAAGTGCGGCGTTTGCGGTAGCGTGAGAGGCTTGATGAACGAGTGCTCGCACAAAGGATGCAGGGAGTGGTTTCACGTCACCTGTGCGAGGGCGAGCGGGAAGCAGAAGGTAAACCACGGCGAGGGTTGCGGAGAGGTTTCTGGGGGCAAGGACGTGCCGTGGACACTTTTTTGCAAGAAGCACAGCGTTTTGGACGGTGGAGGCAGGGGTAAGCTCAAGAAAAAGGATAACGGAGCGGATCAGCATGGCCTTGGCGTCGATCAAAACTCCCTCGACCTTGACCTCATCGAGCCAGCACGCCCCCCTGAGAGTAAGCAGGAAGAGGAGGCGAGGGAATGGAAAGAAAACGAGCTCTCGATACTCACGTCCATTGCAAAGACCAAGGAGGGGAGCTTCTGCTCTGTTTGCGGGCTGCCCTCGGACGCGGCGGCGGACGACTCCAGAATGCTTGCATGTAAGGTATGTGGACTCAGGGTCCATGAGAACTGCTACGTGGGAGTGAAGGACCAGTCATACTTTAAGTCTAGGCAATTCATCTGTGATGGGTGTGACTACCTCAGGGTGCAGGGTGTCGACGGAGGTACAGAAGAAAACGATGAAGTGGGCGAAGGGGATGCGGGGAGAACAAAAACGAAAACGCCGGAGTGCGTTGCTTGCTTCATGAAGGGAGGTGCTCTGAAACAGGCGTACATGAGGCCGATCAGTAAGAGGTACACTCAAGCTCAAGCCAAGAGGAAAAAGATCGGCAGCGGTGGCGGTAGTAGTAGTTCCGAGGGAAAGAAGGCGGGTAATTCTGCTGGAGATACAGGCAGCGTCAGCACCGTTAGCACTGAAAACAATAGCACGAGCAACACGAACGACGAGGCAGTTTCTGGGGCTGCTGGGGGTGCGTTGGTCGGCGTCGATGTGAAGGTGGTCGCGGAAAATGTGGGTGTGGACTTGAACTTGGCTGCTTCCCAGGAAGGGAAGGATACCACTTCAGTTGCGACATCAGCCGAGAACCATACCACCGCAACGACGACCTCAGCGACGACGACGGCCATCCTCACCAGTACTGAAAATACGACCGCGGTACAGTCACCGCCGTCGCCTGCTCCTGAGCCGTCAACGTCGGAGCAATTGACGTCATCTCCATCTCTCCCCCCTCCGCCAGCACAGAAATCGCAAGCAGCTGTCAGGACTAGCAGTCGGGGCGGAAGGGCAACAACCTACGCCAAAACTAAACCTAAAACAAATACTATTACGAAGGGAAAGGGCAGATATAGCTCGTGCCTAGTGAGGAGACCATTCGTACCCCATGGGGAGGATGGCCAGATGATTTGGGCCCACGCGTCATGCGGACTGTAAGTATATTTGCGTGTTTCGAGAAGAAAAATGCGAGGCCGATGATGACTACAAACAAACGGATTAACAACCCGAATCATAATCCTTCCGTGTTGATTCAAAATGAGCTTTTTAACCCTGAGGCCTACCTGTCAAAATGCGCAATACATTCCAACTCCATCGCATGTGACTAACAACCTTCCCTTCACACTCTTTCAATTTCTTGCAGCTGGCACCCTCAAGTGTACTTCGTTGACTCTTCCGAGATGGATACTCTGAACCTTTCCAATGTGATTATGTCGAATGGCACAGACTTTGTTTTAACCAAGAAGCGTTGCATCGTCTGCAATGGTTTCGGTGGCCTGAAAACAATGTGCAAGGGCACAGCAGGCGTCTCCAATTCCAAGTGCAGGGACATGTTGCACGTGACATGCGCCCAAGTCTGCGGGCTCGAAGTTTCCGATGACGCCGATCTCGACGATAAGGGTAATTTGTACATCGATTTTCGGGTCGCTTGTTTTACCCACTCGAACCCCAAGTTCTACTTCTACAGTGTCCTTTCGGAACTTGTGGAATACGAGAATAGGAACGGGGGAGGGGCGGGGGCGGTCACGGCTTACAGACCCACTAACAAGGTGTTGTGCCAGGTGTTCCACCTGGCATGTAAGTTGCTGAGGATGTTGAGTTGGAGCTGGAGATGGGGAGGCTGGTGGGTTGAGCACGGATTAGATTTCGAGGGCGACGAAGAGAGCACAGACTCGAAAGGGGGGGGAGACAGGTATAAGACCAATGACCTCGAACAGAGGGCTAGAGCCGCTCGCAAGTGTCGGCTGACCGCCCTCGGCGCGGCGCTTCGAAACAGGGAGTACGATTTCTCGGTAGAGGGGCACAGGGAAGCGCTCGGGGCTGCCCTCAAGGCGCTTTTCAGGACCGAGGACCTTGTCGGAGCGATGGATGACGGACAGATCGAGTTTTGTACTCTATGGCTCTCGAGAGCGTATCTTAGCGACGCAGTAAATTGTGGTCTGGGTGACCACGCCATTCCGATCAAGGACGAGGACCAATTTGCTTTGCCCGCTTTGAAAGGTAGCAGCACCCTGTCTACCTCAGTGATGGCCGAAGGCGACGAAGAGCAACGCTACATTCACAAGCTCTGCGGGAGGGTCCTCCCTGGAACGACAATTCGACCCAATCGTTATTTCGAAAGTGTGGACAGCGATTATGATGACTTTGACGAGATCATCGAGAGGGTGAAGGAAGAACGGGAAAAGGAATTAGAGCGAATGGAGAAGATGCTCCTTTTGCGGGAAGAGAAGGAGAAAAAAGAAGCAGAGAATAGGGAGAAGAAGATCAAGGCTGCCAAAGAGAGGAAGGCTGCCAAAGAGGCCCAAGAGGCGAAAGAAGCTCAAGAGGCGAAAGAGGCGCAGGAGAGGAAAGATGCTAAGGCGGCCAAAGCGAAGGAAGCTGCCAAGGCGGCCAAAGCCAAGGAAGCTGCCAAGAAAGCGAAAGAGAAAGACGCCAAAGCGAAGAAAGCTACAAAGGAAGCGAAAGAGAAAGAGAAAGAGAAAGAGAAACAGATCAAAGCAAAGAAGGAGGCCAACACAAAGAATGCGGCTAAAGCGAAGAATGCGGCTAAAGCAAAGAAGGGGGACAAAGCAAAGAAGGGGGACAAAGCAAAGAAGGGGGACAAAGCAAAGAATGCGACCAAAGCGAATAAAGGCAAGAACAAGCCAGCTAAGAATGGAAAGAAGAAGAAACAGGAGGAGAGCGAGGAGGAGGAGAGCGAGGTGGAGGAGAGCGATGAGGAGGAGAGCGAGGAGGAGGAGAGCGAGGAGGAAGAGAGCGAGGAGGAAGAGAGCGAGGAGGAAGAGAGCGAGGAGGAGGAAAGTAAGGACGAGCGTCCAAACAAGAAGAAGAAGCCGGCTCCCAAGAAAACGCAGCCTAAGAAAAATCAGGGCAAGGCAACCTTAAAAAAGTCCAATTCAAACCCCAAGCTTAAGCCCAAGGCCGACACAAAGAACAAGAACAAGAACAAGCTTAATGCTAAAGCAAACCCGAAAACGAAATCGAATCCGGCGAAGAAGAAGAAGAGAGGGACCGGGGATGATTCAGACTTGGACGCAGAGGAGCTGCCGAAGGCGAATGCCAAGAAGAAGAAGGCCACGCCCACCAATTCTCCCGGCAAAAAGCGTGGCCGACCGCCG
>Ga0115556_1000549_pt1 | contig 24816 bp, 15 predicted proteins | sample COGITO_mtgs_1104_5_FD_87282 | JGI IMG/M metagenome (GOLD analysis project Ga0115556, IMG submission 87282) | Pelagic marine microbial communities from North Sea - COGITO_mtgs_110414 | ecosystem: Environmental > Aquatic > Marine > Epipelagic | place: Germany:Helgoland, sampling site Kabeltonne... | reverse complement strand
ATCGAAATGCTCGAAAGAAGATTTCACACGCGTGGCTCCTCTTCTGCGCGTGGAAACACTCTTAAGTGAGATTTTGAGCGCAAAATGGCACGAGAGAAGGACGTCGTCATCTGCTCGAATTCCTCGCTCGAATTCCGAGCGCGCTGTTTTTTTCTTCATCAACAATCTCTCTTTGCTCACAAACGCGATGATCACAAATTATTGACATTAATTCTCTTCTTCTCTCTCTCTCTCTCTCTTTCCCTCTTTCTCTTTCTTCATGAAAACAGCGAAAAATGTCGGTGTGCGAAATCGAAACCTCGGAAACGTACGAAAAGGGCAAACCGAAGAGAGGCGGTTTGTCCGACCCTCGGATGGGGACCATGGACAGAGGGACGGTGTGTGAAACGGACGGGGCGGATTCGGTGCACAATCCGGGGTATTTTGGACACTTGGAGTTGGCGAAACCGGTGTATCATCACGGGTTTTTAAACGTCGTGTTGAAGGTTTTGAGGTGCGTGGGATATTCTTCGTCGAGAATTTTGTTGGATCCGGAGACGGACGCGAGGTTTAACCAAATCATGCGGATTCAGAACCCGAAACATCGATTAAAGAAATTGACGGACGCGTGCAAGACCAGGACGGAGTGTCCGCACACCGGGACGGCGCAACCGTCGTATCGGTGCGAAGGGATGAAGATTACCGCGAACTTTGAGAAGTGCGACGAGGAGTTGTTGCCGGACGGTGGGGAGAGGAAAGTGGTGATAACCGCGGAGAAGGCGTTGCAGATTTTGAAGAATATTTCGGACGAAGATTGTAGATTGCTGGGATTAGACCCAGAACACGCGAGACCGGATTGGTTCATTTTGCAAGTCATGCCGATTCCACCGCCGCCGGTGAGACCGTCGGTATCCTTCGATGCCTCGACGAGAAGCGAGGATGATTTGACGGTGAAATTGATGGAGATTGTTCGAACGAATAAGAACTTACAGAGACAAGAACAAAACGGGGCGCCGGCGCACGTGGTGGATGAGTTTGCCGAGTTGTTGCAATATCATATCATGACCTTCATGGATAACACGGTGGCTGGGCAACCGAGAGCGATGACGAGATCGGGGAGACCGATTAAGAGTATTTCGGAACGTTTAAAAGGGAAAGCCGGGAGAATTCGAGGGAACTTGATGGGGAAGCGCGTTGATTTTTCCGCGAGAACGGTCATCACGCCCGATCCAAACTTGATGTTGGATCAACTCGGCGTTCCGTGGTCGATTGCTTTGAATATGACGTACCCGGAAACAGTTACGCCGTACAACATCGACGAGTTGACGAGATTGGTGGAGAATGGACCGCACCCACCGCCGGGGGAAACGGGCGCCAAGTACATCATTCGCGAAGACGGCCAACGTTTGGATTTGCGATTTTTGAAGAAAGCGTCGGAGAAGAAGTTGGAGTTTGGGTATCGCGTTGAAAGACACATGAAGAACGACGACGTGGTTTTGTTTAACCGTCAGCCGTCTTTGCACAAAATGAGTATCATGGGACACAGAGTGCGCATCATGCCGTACTCGACGTTTCGTATGAACATCTCCGTGACGCCTCCGTACAACGCCGATTTCGATGGCGATGAAATGAACATGCACTTGCCGCAATCGTACGAAACGAGAGCGGAAGTTGCCGAGTTGATGATGGTACCGAAAATGATCGTATCTCCGCAAGCGAACAAGCCGGTTATGGCCATCGTGCAAGATACGCTTTTGGGGTGCCGAAAAATGACTTCTCGAGAAACGTTCATCAAAAAAGACGTGTTCATGAACATCATCATGTGGTTGGAAAACTGGGACGGGAAAGTGCCGAAACCAGCGATTTTGAAACCAGAGCCGTTGTGGACCGGGAAGCAAGTGTTATCGATGATGCTTCCGCACATCAACTTGATTCGCACGTCCTCGTGGGCCAGAGACGCGGATGATTTAGATTTCAGCGTAGACGATACCGGGGTGAGGATCGAACGAGGCGAATTAATTACCGGTACTTTGTGTAAGAAAACCATGGGATCTGGCGGTGGCGGTTTAATTCACGTCACGTGGGAAGAGTGGGGACCGACGGCGGCGAGAAATCTCGTTTCCGAGGTTCAACGACTCGTCAATTATTGGCTTCTACACCACGGTTTTACGTGCGGTATCATCGATACGATTGCCGATGACGGTACCATGCGCACTATTAACGATACCATCACCAAGGCGAAGAGTGATGTTAAAGCGGTGATCAAACTCGCACAAAACGGCGAGTTGGAATCGCAACCGGGGATGACGATGCAGCAGTCGTTTGAACAAAAAGTGAACCAAATCTTGAACAAGGCGAGAGACGATGCCGGCACAGCCGCGCAAGTTTCTTTGAAGGATTCAAATAACGTTAAAATGATGGTGCAAGCCGGTTCTAAGGGTTCTTTCTTAAACATTTCGCAGATGTGCGCGTGCGTCGGTCAGCAAAACGTCGAAGGAAAACGTATCCCGTACGGTTTCGTGGACAGAAGTTTACCGCACTTTTCCAAGGATGATTTCGGTCCCGAGTCTCGAGGTTTCGTCGAAAACTCGTACTTGAGAGGGTTGACCCCTCAAGAATTCTTCTTCCACGCCATGGGTGGCCGCGAAGGTCTCATCGATACCGCGGTGAAAACCTCCGAAACCGGTTACATTCAGAGACGTTTGGTCAAGGCGATGGAAGACGTCATCGTAAAATACGACGGTACGGTCAGAAATTCCGTCGGAGATGTCATTCAATTTCTTTACGGGGAAGATGGTATGGACGCGACGGCTGTTGAATCGCAAAAGGTTGACACGTTGCGTTTATCCAACGCGCAGTTCGAGGCGAAGTTTCGCGTGGACCCGGACGTTCCGGGATGGAACGACGGGTGGTTGAGCGACGAAAGAGCCGAGGCGATTTCTCGCGATCAAGAGAAAAGACAGTTATTGGATCTCGAGTGGGAAACGTTACTCTCAGATCGAGACAATTTGCGTTACACCTTAGCGAATGGCGATCCAGGCGTGCACTTGCCTGTGAATTTGAAGAGAATCATCTGGAACGCGCAAAAAGAATACGCCAACCCGAAAAAGTCAGACACCAAGGCGTTCATGGAAAACGAGTTAGATCCAGATTACATCATCACGTGCGTCCGCGATTTGCTTTCCAAACTCATCGTCGTACCAGGTAAAGACGAGTTATCGATTGAAGCCCAGAGAAATGCGACGATTTTGTTTTACGCGCAAGTCAGAGCGTGCTTGGCAACGAAACGCGTCATGAAGGAACACAAACTCGGCGTCTCTGCGTTTAACTGGGTCATCGGTGAAATCGAATCCAGATTTAAACAAGCGTTGGCACCACCGGGCGATGGTATTGGTACCGTAGCCGCGCAATCCATCGGGGAACCGGCGACGCAGATGACTTTGAACACTTTTCACTTTGCGGGCGTTTCTGCCAAGAACGTCACCTTGGGTGTCCCTCGATTAAAAGAAATCATCAACATTGCCAAGTCAATTAAGACGCCATCTTTGACGATTGCTTTACGGAAAGATTTAGCCAGCGATCGTGGTCACGCGAAGAACGTACAAGCGACGTTAGAGTACACCACGTTAGCTTCCGTAGCTGCGATGACTGAAATTTGGTACGACCCTGACGTTCAAGATACGGTGATCCCATTCGATAAAGAGTTTGTGAAATCCTATTACGAAATGCCGGACGAGGAAATTGACCCGAACCGAATCTCTCCGTGGTTGTTAAGAATTGAATTGAACCGAGAGATGATGGTCGATAAGAAATTGTCCATGGCGGACGTCGCGGAGAGAATCTCCGAGGAGTTCCAAGACGACATTCACGTCATTTTCAACGATGATAACAGCGAAAAGCTCATTTTGCGCTTGCGGTTAATTACGCCAGAAGGCAAAGCTGCCGATGCGGACGAAGGTGTCATTGAGGACGAAGTCTTCCTCAGACGCATCGAAGCGCAGTTATTATCCACGCTCGCGTTGCGAGGTATTCCGGACATTAAGAAAGTGTTCATCCGCGAGGCGAATTCGACGCAACTCAACGAAGCCACGGGTACTTTTGAAAAGCACTCGGAGTGGATGCTCGATACGGAAGGGTGCAACTTGCTCGAAGTCATGGCGCACCCAGACGTTGACTTTTCGAGAACAACCTCGAACCATCTCGTGGAAGTGATCACCATCCTCGGTATCGAAGCCGTACGAAACGCGTTGTTGAAAGAACTCAGAGGCGTCATCGAATTCGACGGTTCATACGTCAACTACAGACATTTGGCGATTCTCGTCGAGGTAATGACGTACAGAGGCCATTTGATGTCCATCACTCGTCACGGTATTAACCGCGCGGAAACTGGTCCGTTGATGCGATGTTCGTTTGAGGAAACCGTCGATATCCTCATGGAAGCGGCGGCGTTTTCGGAGAGAGATGGAATGACTGGCGTGAGTGAAAACATCATGCTCGGCCAATTCTGTCCAGTCGGTACGGGTGAATTCGGTCTGCATCTCAACGAAGAGATGTTGAAAGACGCCATTGACTTGGACTTGTTCGGGAATCCGCAAGGTGCCGGTGCTGGCATGACGAGCGCGACGCCGGGTAGAGAGATGGTGATGACCCCGGGTGGCGGCGTCGGCGCGAGATCTCCGAGCTTCTTGATCTCCCCGGCGCGTTCGCCATTCGATGCGAGCATGGCGTTCTCGCCGGCGAATTATGATTACGGTCAAGGTGGTGCAGGTGGTGCTGGTTTGCCTGGATTCAGTCCGGGTGGTGCAGGGTATTCTCCAACTAGTCCAGGGTACTCACCGACGAGCCCGGCGTATTCGCCGACGAGCCCGGCGTACTCACCGACGAGCCCGGCGTACTCGCCGACGAGCCCGGCGTACTCACCGACGAGCCCGGCGTACTCACCGACGTCTCCGGCGTATTCGCCGACGAGTCCAGCGTACTCGCCGACGAGCCCAGCGTATTCACCGACGTCTCCGGCGTATTCGCCGACGAGTCCAGCGTATTCGCCGACAAGTCCAGCGTATTCGCCGACGTCTCCGGCGTATTCGCCAACGTCGCCGGCGTATTCACCGACGAGTCCAGCGTACTCACCAACGTCGCCGGCGTACTCGCCAACGTCGCCGCAATACTCGCCAACTGGAGGGACTTTATCGCCGTCAGCTTCACCGACGTCGCCGATTTACTCTCCGAGCGGACCGCAATATTCTCCGCAAGCGCCGAACATGTCGCCGGAGCAAGACGAGGAGGACGAGGAAAAGTAAAAGTACAGATTGATGACGATGAACACAATACACATCATCAACATTACCCAACACAATATTAAACATATAAAATACAGAAAAAGAAGAATAAAAAGGACACATATAGCAATCAATATTAGCAAAACAAAAAAGAAACGGGGCGTGAGAGAGAGAGAGAGAGAGAGAGGGGAGTGACTAACCGACGAAATGAAGCGGTGTTTCGCGCCGCCTTTCTCTCTCGTTTGCCGCAAACAACGAACGACGAGAACAACATCACACAAGATTTTAATTCATTTTCATATAAATAATAAAATCACACGGTATTTATGTACACACACACACAGCAAACATCTTCCCTCTCATTTTGCGACCGTTTTCGTCGTCGGGGCGCGCTTCTTCTTTTTCGTCTTGTTCTTTTTGGAGGCGGACTTATTCGAAACCCACTCTGGGGGCACGTTCTCTTCGTCTGAAGTCGCCGCGTTCACATTCGCGTTATTCTTGTACCACTTGGGCATGATCTTTGCGCAAATATAGTTCCGGTACCCAACAAACGCCGCGAGGAAGAAAATACCGATTAAGCCCACGGCAGCGCCGCCAAGCTTGGACGGTGTCATAAATCCAGAGTCTGCGGAAGAAGCGTCTTTTGATGGCGGCGGCGGAGATGAAAACAAACCGTCGATGTCGTTGTCGTCGATGGTTGTCACCTCCACATTTGTGAACGAGCTGTCGCCTCCATCGTTACCATTTGTGTTTGACGAAATTGGCGGTGGTGAAGGAGGTGGCAACGGGGACGGTGGCGGCGACGGTTGCGCAGACGAAGAGGGACACTGGACTGGATTCTCCGGATCGCAGTTACAGTTTGTTTCCGAGCGCCGATACTTCTCCTGACACTGCGACTTCGTCTCCGAACCAGTGCCCGTTTCGCACCAATTTCGTTCAAACCCGCATCCAAAATTATACCCTTCCCACTTCTCTGCGTCGTTATATCCGTTACACGCTTCGGACGGACACCATTCCGTGTTCGCTAAATCCGGATTTTCATAATTTTTGGTCTTGGCGCACCGCGAAGGATCGCAATACCAACAGAACGGAAGTTTCCCGTCCCCTGGCGTGTCGAAACAGCGCTCTTCGTAGGTTGGGTGCGAGGCGAGGACACTCTGCGCGGCTTCTGGAATCTCTGCCGGATCCGCCATCGGCTGCCGCATCGACGACATCGGCGACATCGGATCCGTTGGGAAAAAAGAGGAGGAAGAAACATTCGTCGGAATTGAATCAAAAACCTCCTCCGCGTTCGCAACCCCTGCTCCATGTTTTCGTCTAAAAAACACGCCGAGCACTGAGACGTACACGAAAAGAAACGCGGAGGAGTAGTCCACGCACATCGCGCGGTTGATGTGTGATCCGAAAGTCATCTAAGTAAGAGGAGAAACCATGCGAATTTTTATGTTGTTGTTGTTGACTTTTTTTTTAACAATTGTGAAAAAAAAGCGTTTCTGACTAAAATTAAGACTTTCTCATACAGAACTAACATACATAAAGTACCACTAAAATCTATCCATCTATCTGCTCACGTATCTATCTATCGCCTCTCTCCCTCTGGACGGCGCGTTGGCTAAAATGTGTCTAAAAATTGGCACCCCGGCGCGTCGTACCGAGGATCGCATGAGGTCCAACTCCGGTTTCGCTTCCGCCCACGGACCTTCGATTTTCATCTTTAACGTCCGTCGCGCGAACGCGAACGAAAGCGGCGCGAGCGTTAAAAAGAGTCCAATTGTAATAACATATGCGATCATTAACTTAGAGTCGATCATTTCAAGCATCCACGCGGCGATACCGTGCGCCGAAACCGTCGTCGCGAAAGACGACGTGCTTTTTTCCCTCGTTCGCCACTGCCTCCGCAACGGCATGGACATCGTAAACGCGCCAACCGCCAACAACGCGCACGCGAACGCGTCCAAAACCGTCTTCAAACGGCTCGCCATTAAACTCGCGCTGAAAATCGCCGACACCAGACTCACTCCTTCCAAGGCGTTGCCTAAACTCGTGCTCTCGGCGCGATAATCGTGCGTCGCGAGATGGACAAACGCGAGGATTCCAGAAACCGCCACCGCGGTGTCGTCGGACACCGACGCCGTCATCGTTAGAAAGAGCGGAGAGGATATCGCCACGGCGAGTGTCACACCGACGCCGAGCCGAATTCGGCGTTTCAGCGCGGTCACGAAATGATCTCGACGATGCTTTTCGCTGCTCCGTAACATCTTCTTCGTTTTTGACTTCTTCTTTGTCTTCTTCTTCTCGTCCTCCTCAGCTTCGTCCGCATCATCGACTCTCGTGCAAACCATCCCAACCATCGCGCTCAAAACGCTCCAAAGTAAAACCTCTTTCGCTCTCACTCTCCCGACGTCCACTAAAACGAACACCGCGGAGACAATCGACACCACCGCGACTTGTTCGCTGACGTGCAAAAACGTGTCGTTGATTGGAAAAAAATCGATGATTTTTCTTCCTCGTGAATGCGCGGATGAAGACGATGAAGCATCGGTCTTTGTCGTCGTCGTCGTGATCGTGCACCCGGAAAGGAACGCGTAGTTTTCGTTCCGCGCGTACGGTTTCATGTTTCGTTAAAACTCATTTCGCAAAGAGAGAAGACGTGTGGTGATACATATTTTGTGACGCGAAACACACAAAAAGCGGCAGAGAAAATACGCGAAAGAATACGCGCGAGTTTACGACCAAAGGTGACGACGACGCGAACATCGAATCCACTCGTTTCGTCCAGAATCGAACAACGCGTTCTGTGCTCTTCCACACAAAATGAAGAAGACAGCGCGCGAACGCAAGGAGAGAAGAGGTTTTGTCCCGTTCGTAAACGTGACCTTCAAAGCGGCGAAGAAACGACGAGAGGACGAAGAACAACAACAACAGTGCGTGAAGACACCAAACGCGATAAAGAAGAGGAGGAACGCGACGATGGCGTTCGGTGGTACGAGCGGCGAAAAGAAGAAGTTTTATCCTCGTCGTCGTCCTGTGAGGGAAGAGAAAGAGAGCTTGAGCGAAGGAGCGGACTCAGGAGCAGGAGCAGGAGGAGGAGGCGAAACGACCTCTGAGATGAAGGAAGACGAAGACAAAGAAGACGATTCGAAGCACCCGGATGTCGCGTGGACGGCTGTCGTGACGATGCTGCGACACGTGGATGCGTTTGTAAAAGACTCGAAGGAAGATCCGGAGATCATCGCGAGCGCGTATCTATGGAAAGAAGGGCGGTTCTTTCCGATCTTGCGCGAGGCTTTGTTGGCGTCGTCGTCGAACGACGCTTTTTACTGCGCGGACACTTTAGCCGGCGAGGAGAAAGAAAGGGCGGCGATGGCAGTGGCGAGAAAAGTTGAGGAAAGATGGAAAAGGGTGAAGATAATAAAGAGAGGCGAGAAGGCGAGCGATGCGAGAGAGATCCTTTTGGGCGTGTTGGAGACTTTAGAGGAGGAAATGGTAGAGGCGCATCGAGTCGGTAAGTTGCCGAAGAAGAAGAAGAAAAAGGTAGAGGAAACGGCGCCAAAAGAGGAAGAGACGACAAAAGACGCGGACAAGAAAGAATCAGAAGCGCCACTTAACTTTGGTGAAATCGTCGCGCAAGAAATGGCCGCAAAAGAGGCGTTATGGAAACCGAAAGAAGAAGAAGAAGAAGAAGAAGAAGAAGAAGAAGCGTGCCAAAACCTATCCGTCTACGAAACCAGGTGCCCCGCGCGACGGAACTTTGAGATGCGATGCGAAGTTCGCACGCAATGCGTTGCGTGTCAAGACGTCTCTGTTCGCGAAGAGACTATGATGCACTTATCTCTCGACATGCCTTCGTTGAATAGCGCGAATGGCGCGTTGCGGCATCACCCTTTGGAGGTGCAACTGAGAGAGTATTTTCAGACGAAAGTTATCGAGCACCGGTGCGCAAAGTGCGGCGCAGATGTCGCGGAAGAAACGCGTTTGTTGACGCAGCTGCCGAGATATCTACTCGTGCATGTAAACCGTTTCGTCTGGATGAAGAGGAAAGACGATCCGAGCGTCAACGAGCGACGCAAGGTGTGTTGGCGCGTCTCGTGTCCAAAAAATCTTCCTCTTTCCCTGTTGCCAAAATCGTCCAACCACACCCTTCCACCGGAGGTGTGCGCATCTACCACAACTACCAATGATATAGGGGACGGGGTTTATTCGTTACATTCGGTTCTCTCGCACTGTGGTGAAGACGAAGAAGGAGGTCGAACGCTACTCCACGTGCGAAACAAAAAAGTCCTCGAACTCGGTAACGTTCACAACAAAGAAACGTGGACTATATACGACGAGGACATCGTGGGCACGTCCGGCAATGCGCGATTAGACGAAACTGAAAAGTTTGAAAGAGAGTCGTACGTGTTGCTGTACTCGCACCCAAGCTTTACTTTTTGATATACACATTACATTCCTTTTTTATAAATACAACGAAATATTTGAAGAAGAGAGATACGAAACATACAAGCAAGCGAGCGAGCAATCAATCGAACCACTCGAACGTATCCGCGCTATTCATCACCGGCGGTCCTAACTGCTTCTCCGCGATTTCCGAGTGCCTCAATATCGCGTGCATAGCCGCTGCACTCGCTCCGTCCAAACCTTCTAACAAAACCGCCCGGTCTCGTTGCCCTCGCCACACCTCTTTCAAGCTCTCTTTTTTCAAATTCCAACCGTTCTTTTGCAACTTTGGAACGACTTCTTTCGCGACGCTTAATTTTCTACTTTTTCCAGCCTCGTTTTCCGGCAACCACGGGACAAACGCGATGCCTTCAAACAACGGGTCCATGTTTCGCAAATCTTGTTGTAACTTTTCGTGTCGCCGTTGTTCTCGTTTCATCTCTTTTTCGGACGCGTGCGAAGAAGAGCTTTTTTCTCGGCTATTACTATCACTACTATTACTGCTACCGTTTATCCTCTCCTCTCTTTCCCTCTTCGCGACCATTCTCTCGTACTCCTCCGTTTGCCTTTCCCTTTCCTCGTGAAACCGCTCCCGCTCTTGCTCCTCTTCGGTTCCTTCGTTCGCCCAATCCGACGCTTCCCACGTAAAATCGCCCAAAGAAGAAGAAAAAGAAGAAGAAGAAGAAAAAGAGTTGTTGTTAGATTTCTTCCCGCTCCTCTTATTACTACTACTACTACCACCGCCGCCGCCGCCTTCACTCGTACTCGTCTCCAAAACCTCCGCGAACAACTTCCGCAAACTTTGCTTCAGCACGTTCCTACAGTCCCCGCCGTTCGTTTTCAGCGTAAATTTGGCCTCGCGCAAGACGAGTTCGTCTTCCTTTTCGCCTTCGTCCTCCTCCTCCTCCTTCCCTTCGCCTTCTTTCTTTATCATCCTCTTTTCGACGACGTCGGACCTTTCCCGCGTGACGTAATAAAACTTCAGCCTCTGTTATGAGAGAGAGAGAGAGAGAGAGAGAGAAACGCGTCAGACAGAGACAAGACAGACAGACAGACAGAGCGCGCGCGAACGCGAACATCCGCTCGCATAAAGCGGAACGAACATCCATCCGAGACGACAAAGACAAAGAGCGAGAGAGAAAGAAACGACGACGAGAGACAAGAAAAATGCCTTCAACAACAAAACCGCAATAATCACCTTCACTCCAGTCTTGGGAAACTTCTTCTCCTTCGTGATTGAATCCAGCACCGCGTTCAACTCCGCCAACGCGTTTTGGTTATTCTCCAAGACGTATTTCCGTTCTTTGTCCTCTGATTCGTGCATCGCGTTCGCTCTTGGAAAATGTTGTCCGAGAATATCCGGGTGGACGATTTTCGCGAAGTGTTTCATCCTCGAGCGAAGCGAAGGAAGCGCACTCGTCGTCGTTATTGTTCCTCCCAGCCGGTGTCCTCGCTGCGCTTCATCTTCGTCTTCTCGTTGTTGCGCTTTGGAGGAAAACGACGAATTGGACGCGAAAGTGGACGTAAACCTGCTGCTCTTCCTTTTCAAAAGCAGCGCCCTTTCCATCGCTCGACGAGAACAGATCATCGTCGACATTATCGTTCTCTCTCTCGCTCGCTCTCTTTCGCGCGAGAAGCGTTTCCAGATGCGGTTAAGCGAGAGCTTATTATAAGTTCTCTTTTATGAAGCATTTTCCTTGCAAGGAAAATGCTTCATTTTTACGCGGAAAAACAGCGCGCGCACTCATAAACGAACGCTCGCGAAATTAATACCATGCCGTCCTCGTCGGTATTCGCACCGTCCTTCGTCGCTTCATACGCCGTGTCCTCTTCGAGAGCTCCTCCTCCTCCCGCTAAAGCGCTCTTAAAGAAGAAACATCAGATGACGCAAAGACGAAGGCACCCTCCTCGTCAAAGAAGAAGCGCGAAGACGAATGCTATTTCGCCGTCCAACGACGAGGGCGAAGACGAGAATAAGTCGTTCTCTTTAGCGCCGGCCACGCCGACGTCCCCGCACGGAGAAATGCTCGAATACATCCTCTCCACGGAACCGCAAAGCTTCGAAGCGGCGATCGAATCCGTTTTGGAAAAGTTAAGCGACGAGATCGATTCTTCGTCTTCGTCTTCGATGATGAACGAGAGCGATGAAAAGAAGGATTCCAAGGATTCCGAGATGTCGCTGACGTTGTACAAACGAATCAACGACATCAAAAGAATGGACCGCAGAAGAGCGGTGGAAGACGCGATGTACGCTTCGATCATACACAAGGTACTATTAATTAATTGATGCAAAAACAGTTTAAATATTTTCTCTCTCTCTTGATGACGATGACGATGGATTGATGATGTTTGTGTGCGTGTGTGTACTAACCTCTCTCTTATTATTCATCTCTCTCTTTCTCAATCGCTTTCGTCGCTTTTATTAAACGACAAAAACGAACACAGTTTTTAACGTCCGGCGTGGACATGCTCCCTCCCTTGGACGACGACGCGTTTCTTAAATCCATCGATTTGAGCAGACTGACGTCGGGCGTGCACTCGAGCGAGGCTTTGGAAATGGTTCGGGACCATTTGATGGCGGCGTTAGGACCGGAAGCGGCGAACTCGTGGCCGAGTCAGTTGGTGAGGATGAGCAAACTGCAAGCGGCGCAAGTGTACGCGGCGTCGATTATGTTTGGGTATTTCGTGAGGCGAGTGGATAAAAGGTTTCAGCTGGATCGAGCGTTGGGGACGTTGCCGCAAAATCCAATGGATTCTGCTATCGCGTTGGAGAATGTGTTCAACGCGGCGTCGGCGATGGATTCCATGGACGAAGCCGAGGACGATCCGACGAATTACGCCGGAGATGAGTTTTTCGGCGGGTTTAGCGAGGAGGAAAAAGCAAAGATTAGAAACAATCAAAATCAACGGGTGGACACGCCGGAAACCGGCAAGTTGACGCTGAAGCAATACGTGCAAACGTTTAACGGGGAGATTTTGGCCAAAACCGCTCGAATCGTGTCTTTAGAAGGCGTCGCGTTAGCTGAACGCCAAACCGGCGCTCTTTTCGGATCTTTAGAAGAATTGCAAAAAGAACTCATGGAAGCCGTCGGCGACAACGCGACGACGCCGGAGGAACTCATGCAAAGAGTTCGAGAGGTGGTGGCAAACAACGACGTAGAAACGTTGACGTTACCATATGCCGCGCAAAGACGTTTGGTTTTAGAAGCCGTGGCGTTTGGTAGCTTTTTGAGAGACGCGGAGAGTCAGGTGGAGTTTAAAGACGAGCGCTTATTGACACCGACGACGGCGCCGAGACGAGGCGGTGGTGGGCAATTACCGCCCGGGTGGGCCACGGGCGGACCGCCTGGAGACGACGACGGCAACGGTGATGGTGGTGGTGGTAGCAAAGTGCCGCAGCCAAAGTAAAATAAGCGACTCGATATCATCGTACCGCCACGTGGTATATATTTTATTATATATATATATGTTATTAAAAGAATACTTCTCTAATCAACGCACGATGATGACGCTAATGATGATTCATTTATTACAACTCGTTCGCCTCGTTCGCCAACGCTTCCAACTTCGCCTTATCCGCGCCGCACATCTCCTTCACCATGACCCCGTTGCTGTACAACTGAAACGTCGGCATCGCTGAAATCCCGCACGACGCCGCGACGTCGTCCAATTCGTCCACGTCTACTTTCACGAACGTGACGTCTGGGAACTTTGCGGCGAGCTCTTCGAAGTACGGGCCGATCGCTTTGCACGGGCCGCACCAGGTTGCCGTGAAGTCCACCAATAACTTGTCGGGGAAAATCAGATCAAAATGTTCGAAATGTTGTTGGAAAGAGAGAGATGAGTTTGTCAGCGGCGAGAGCGCGAAAGGATCGCACTCTTCACATCTCGTCGATCGTAAAAGTACGAGAGTGAGTGAGAGCACGCGCGCAAAAGTCGTCGCAGAGCAGAGATATAACGAGAGAATAAGAGAGCGTTTCAAACACAAAACGACTGTTGTGTAGAGACCGTTGGGGAAAAAGAGATGATCAAAGAGATACACGTACCGGTTTGCTCGCTTTCTTGAGCGCGAGAAATTCATCCGCAGATTCCACGTGTTTGACCATTATTGCGAGAGGAGTAGTTTTGTGTATTTTGTCGCGGAGTTTTCGCGAGAGAGGAGGTGTTTTGGGTGTTTGAATACTAATGAGGTGATTTGCACTCTGAGATGACTTTTCAAAAGCGAGAGATACGGAGACCAGGGACGGAGGATAATGGGAGCAGTAGTGTATAAATTTGGTATCGTGAGTATCATCAGGACCTTCCCTTTTGTTAGTAGTATCTTTCTTGGCTATAGCTTTTATTTATGAGTTATTCGTCGTCGTCGTCGTCGTCGTCGTCGTCGTCGTCTCCTCCGTATTTACTGATCACGTCAGCATCCGCGCTCTGCCCTGCTTTCCCGGATGCGTAACTCAACGCATCCTCCGGTTCTTCGTCGCCTGGTCGTCCGGTTGGAATCTTAAACGCGTAATAAATCAAGTTCACGAACATCGCGCTCACAGGTTTCAACCCGTAAAAGACAAACACGACGCAAAAGAGGAGGAAGAGGACTTGCAAAGTCCCTTTATTCGAGCCGTCGCCGGAGCCGCCGCCGCCGCCGCCGCCGCCGAAATTGAAAAAACCGCCGCCTCTCCCTCCGTTATCGAACGCTTTCAGTTTATCTTTCTTGTTCCCGATGGCGCCCATCAGCGCGGCTCGTGCGGCTTCCTCCGCTTCTTTCTTCGATAAACGTTTCGGTTGCTCTTTCTCGCCTTCTTTATCTGCTTCTGCTTTGGGGCAAAACAGCAACCCATTTTCTCTTTGTCGTCGTCGTTTACTGATACTGATGCTCTTCTTTTCACGTCGTCGCGAGAACGAGTGGTGATGTGCTCCTCCTTCTCTTTTGATGCTCGTAATACTCCCTCTATCGCTCCTTATCCCTCGCGCACCTTCAAAGGAAAAGACTTTCAGAAGTGGAAATCCGCAGCCGCTTCGGGAACAAGAGGAAGAGGAACACCGAGAGGAAGCAGCGGACTGCGAAGAAGCTCTTCTCGAGTCTCGAGCGGTGAAAGCACACGAAACGGAAGGTGTCGTTGCGAACATGTCGATGTTTCGTGCGTGTGTGTGTTTTTGCGTGTATATGCGCGCGTGTTTAAGTTGTGAAGAAAAATCTGCTTCTTTATCCATTAGGTTCTTCTTTGCAAGCAAAAAGAGGCAAAAAATACGCACTCGCTAGCGTAGTAAACACGTGACACGTATTCTTCATTTTATTCCTTCTTATTCGGCGAACGAGCCTCCGCCGCACCATTCCCCGCATTTCACGTGGTCGTATGTAAATTTTGACGATGATGATGATGATTTACATCCGCACTCCAAAGCTTTCTCGTCCCAGGTCCATCCTTTCTGGAACAAACTTTCAAACTTTCGATCCGGGTCGAGCTGTTTGGCGACGCACCCGAACGAGCACCAGTTGGATTTGAACTGTTCGTGCAACGGCTGAGAGACAGATTGTAACGTTTTGTAGTCTTTGGTTTTACCCCAGTGGTTGCGACCGTGAGAGCATTTGGAGGAGTGGAAGACTTTGGAGACGAGGCGGAAGGCGGCGTTCGGTTCCGAGGCGGATGGCGAGCGGTATTTGAGATAGTCCTCGAAGTTAAAGTACACTTTTGGTCCGTCGTAGGAGAGGGAAAGAAGATTTTCCGGCTCCGAGGATACGAATCGTAACAAGATTGGGACTCGAAAACCACTTCTCGCCACGGTATCGCCGGTTGATTCGAATATTTTGCCGCTCTCTTTATAAACCTCTCGGGCGCACTCGGCAGCTTTTTCTAACGGTACGGCGACTTCGTACTGATCGTACATGTTTGCGTCCGGGGCGTTGTAGGACATTTCGAATCGTTGCGAGACGAGCGCGTCTCGTTTGGAAAAATCCGGTCCAGGAAGCCAGTCGCGTTCGAGCAAATACGCGACCATCTCGGATGTGGCGGCAAGGCCCAACGAAGGGATTTCACCTCGCCGTTCGATTCTTCTCGGTTGACGATCGAAACGAATGTTCGAATACGTTTGCACGTTCGGCGTGGAGATTTCGCTTCCATCTGTATTTCTGTCTAACTCTCGCACCCATCTTCTCTCTTGGAATCGTCCGAGTGACCTTTGCGCGGCGCTTTCAGGCGTTTCGTTCGCCGCGACAAACGCGTCTCGTTTCTTCTCCCAATATTTTCTCTCGGCTTCGTAAAACGGCGAACCGGGAACCGGGGCCACTTTCGGTCTCGTCACGTGCGTCGCTCGCCAAGCGGCATTTTTACTCGACCCTCGGGTTAGAAACCACAAGCTTTGCGTCGTGTCCAATCGGTTCATCAGCGATTCCGTCACAGTAAAGTTGTTCTCCGCGAACTCCTTTCCGGCTCTGTCCAACTCCTCGATTAACTCTTCCGCGCTCATAACTTTCACGTGCCTTTCTGTCCTTGAATTTTCCTCCACTCGCACGGTTACGCTCACGATAACCCCGAGCCTACCCACACTCACACTAAACGCCGAAAATAACTCCGGATCTTTATCTCGCGTCAACCGTTTCAACTCGCCGTTCGCGAGGACGACTTCCATCTCCAACAACATCTTCTCGCTCGAAAGACTGCCGAACTTTAAAGAAGAACCGTGGGATCCAGTCGCGATGGCACCGCATAACGTTTGATCGATGTACCAAGGAAACGTCGGTAACACGTATCCCTTCTTCTCGAGAGAGTCCAACAGGTCGCGAATAGTTATCCCACATCCAACTTTCACCGTTTTCTCTCTCTCGTTAATCTCTCCGACGTATCGCATCCCACGAGCGCCTCCCAGAGGTATCGTCGTTTCCTCTCCCTCGTTCGACGATAAAGACGACGAGGAGGCGCAGAAATTCTCGCGCCACCACGAGTGCCCGACGCCGATGGCTTTCACTTTCTTTGCATTTTTCACGACCTTTTGCACTTGCGAAACAGAACTCACTCTGGCAATCGAAGCACCCACGGGACAGCTGTACAAACCCTGAAAGTTTGATAAATCGCGCGGGGCGATGGCGAGAACCACCCGAATGAAGCACAGGAAGGAGAAACAAAGCGCATGAAATCCTCGAGCGCGTGGCATCTCCGTTTAATTTAATTGTCCGATGGTGCAGTATTTTTTAATGGAGTCAAAAGTACGAGGAACCTCGTGGAACAAACTGATAAAACTACAACACTTTATCTCTCTCTCCTAATGCAAAGGCCAATAAGAGGAGGATTGACCTAACAGCGAGTAACTGCTGCTGCTACTACTACTACTCATACTACTCGTACTACTCGTACTACTACTCATGCCGGGGTTGTAATCGTCCGGAATCGATTCCATCGCGTCGCGGCCAAACTCGTAGACGAGGAAAGGTTCGATCAAAAATTTAATCGCGACGAAGGTGATGACGCCGAGCGCGATGGAGACTGGCAACGCTGGTAATGCGGCCTTGTGCAAAGCTAAACCGGCGAGAGTGACGATTAAGCCACTGATGACGGCGACGTAGCAAAAGACGGCGCAGAATAAGGATTGCATAGCCGCGCGGCCGACGAGGACCGAGTAGAAGATGAAATCGCCCAAGCCGAGTTTGATGCCTTCCGGGAGGTCGCCTTCGTCGTCGTCGTCGTCGTCGTCGTCATCGTTCTCGTCGAAACGTTGGAGGAGTGGCGCGGTTTCTATTTTGCTACTACCGTTGCTTCCTCTTCCTAAGAGGGATGTTTTCTCCCCGACTGCGTCCTTCTCGGGCGAAGACGACAAGTCTCCGTCTAACGAAGCGTCGTCTCCTTGCCGTTCACTGTTACTTTTCTTCCTCCTCCGTCTTCTGCTACCATTACCACTTCTACTACCGCCTCTCGCCTCGTATACCAACGCCGGAATCGCCTCCTCTCTCTCTTGACTCAACTCTACAATCTTCCTCAAAGGCCCGTTTGGCGTCAACACCGCGTACAAATCGTAAATCGCCATAAACACCAACATCGTCCACGTCGTCCACTCTGCGATTTGCGTCACGAAATAATACGCAACAATCACCGAAATCAACACCAAAAACCCTTGCTTCACGCGTAAACTCCCGGGCCATAAGAATACGCTCAAAACGCCAACCACGGTGACGTTCCACGTATAAAACGCGAACGAAACAACGTCCACGTTTATCTCGTACCTCCGCAACACCTGCAGCGCCACCGTCGCGCCTAAAACGCCGAATATACTAAACCCAGAAAATGCCATGTACGCCCAAATCACCGACCCGCATCTGTGTTTGAACAATAAATACAGACCAAACGTCGCCGCGGTGACAAAGAGGACAAAAATGAATGCATTTTCTACGCTTCCAATCATTTTCGTTTTCGTCGAGTCGGTGGCCTTTTCGTTATAGGCAGAGGAAACCATCGATCCGTTGGTATTCGTAGCATCGTAAGAGTCGTCGTCGGAATCTGTTCTCAGCATCTCGACGAAACACACGGTCGCCCATATCGCCACCGAGACTGGGAGTACGACTTTTTGGACTTCTCGCTTCATTTGCGCGTACTCTCGCTTGGTGAAAGATGTGTGCCTGGTCTGTTGCATTTCCCGGGAAGCGCCCCCTGGGTGACTGCTCATGTGTACTTATTCTCGAACAACAACGACAACCACAAAAGTATTCGCGCTCACTTTCAACGCAAAAGAACGCCTCTCTCTCTCTCTCTTTCGCTCTTTCTCGCGCGCGTGTTGCGTTTTGCGCGCGCGTTTGTTTCCGCGAATTAATGAGGAGGAGTACGTGTTGTGGGGAGAAAAAATGACAGACGCGGCTCTTTATGAAGGAAAAAAATAAGGCGAATACTACTCAATAAAAGCGCCGTCGTCGTCGTCGTCATTATTATTGTCATCACCTGTGATGACGACGACGCGTGCGCTTTAGTGCGTTTTTTAAGGGGTTTCGTGTCTTCGTTTTTAAGTGTATCAGTTTTAGGAGGTGTTTATGTATTAAAACGCCTTCTCTAAATACGCGTAGTATATCTCCCTTCGCGATATCGCGGCGTCTTTCTCTCTCTCTTTCTCTCTCTCTCTTTTTCCGTTGTGTGTGTATATATTCGTGTATTTTTCCTCCTCAACCTCCTCTTTATTCGTTCGTAGTAAGCTTTCTCTTTTATGATTCGCTTCCTCTTTCCTCGACCTCCGCTTTTGTCGTGCATTAAAATTAATCGACTTCTTCCATTCTGGAACCTTCGTCGACGTCTTCCTCCAACGGCGGCAAGTCGGCCAAGTCGTCGCCTTCCTCGTCGTCGTCGTCGTCGATGGATAAGCCCAACTTGATCATGCGGTGGATGCGAGAGCCGAACGTCGCTGGTTCGTCCAAGGAGAAACCAGACGTCAAGATGGCGGTCTCGTACATCAACAAGACCAAATCTTTGACGGTCTTGTCGCCTTTGTCGGATTCGGCGCGAGCGTGCAAGGACTTGATGATGGCGTTGTCCGGGTTGATCTCCATCGTTTTCTTCGATTGCATGTACGCGGACATGGAGTTGTCTCTCAAGGCTTGCGCCTTCATGATTCTTTCCATGTTCGCGGACCATCCGTATTCGCCGGTGACTAAAATGCACGGCGAGTCGACGAGTTGGTCGGAAACGACAACTTTTTCCACGCGGTCGCCGAGGACGTCCTTCATCGTTCTGCACAAGTTTTCAAACTTCGCCTTGGTTTCTTCGAGCGACGCTTTCTCTTCCTCGGTTTGCTCGAGTTGCAAGCCTTCTTTGGTGCAGCAGACCAACTTTTTGCCGTCGTACTCTTTCAACTGTTGGACGGCGTACTCGTCGATCGGGTCGACCATGTACAAGACTTCGTAGCCGCGCTTCTTGAGCTTCTCGATGAACGGCGAGGCTTTGACCGCGTTCAAGTTTTCGCCGGTGATGTAGTAGATGTCGTTTTGCCCTTCCTTCATGCGCGTGACGTAATCTTTCAACGACGTCATCTCTTCGCCGGATTTCGAGGAGTTGTATCGCAACAATTCCGCCAACTTGGCTCTGTTTTGCGTGTCTTCGTGGATGCCCAACTTCAAGTTCTTCCCGAACGCTTCGTAAAACTTCGTGTAGTCGTCCTTGTTCTCCGCGATTTCGTTGAACATCTCGATGCACTTCTTGACGATGTTCTTCTTGATGACTTTCAAGATTTTGTTTTGTTGCAACATCTCGCGAGAAATGTTCAACGGTAAATCCTCGGAATCGACGATACCCTTGACGAACGAGAGATACTCCGGGATGATGTCTTCGCAGTTGTCCATGATGAACACTCTTCTCACGTACAACTTCATGTTGTTCGCTTTCTTCTTCCCGTCGAACAAATCGAACGGCGCGCGCTTCGGGACGAACAAAACTGATTTGAACTCCAACTGACCTTCCACCGCGAAGTGCTTCACCGCCAACTGTTCCTCCCAATCGTTCGTCAACGACTTGTAAAACGCGGCGTACTCGTCCTTCGTGATTTCCTCCGGGTTTCTCATCCAAATCGGCTTTTGCTTGTTCATGATCGCCCATTCGTGCGAGACTTCCTTGACCGTCTTCTTCTTCTTCTCCTTGGCTTCGTCTTCGTCTTTGATCTCCGTGATTTTCCCTTCCTCTTCTTCGCCTTCTTTGGACTCCTCTTCCTCGTCGTCGGAAACTTCCTTCTCGGTCGTCTTTTCCGTCCACAACGAAATCGGGTAGGAAATAAACTCCGAGTGCTTCTTCACCAAATCCTTCAATCGTCTCTCCTCCAAATACTCCATCTGATCGTCCTTCAAGTGCAAAACGATCTTCGTCCCTCTCCCCAAAGCGTCCGCGTCGGCGTCTTTGGTCACCGTAAACGACCCGCCAGCTTGGGATTCCCACCTGTACCCATCGTCGTCGTTATGCTTGGTATACACGACAACCTTCTCCGCGACTAAATACGAGGAGTAAAAACCAACGCCGAATTGGCCAATCATGGAAATATCCGCGCCGGCGGTCAACGCTTCCATAAACGCCTTCGTCCCGGATCGCGCGATCGTCCCCAAGTTGTTCACCAAATCCGCTTTCGTCATCCCAACCCCGGAGTCGATGATTGAGATGGTGTTGTTCGTCTTGTCCGGGATTAAATGGATGAATAATTCCGGCTGTTATGTCGTTTACCGTCATTCGTATCGCGTAAGAGAGAAAGAGAACAAAAATGTCAGCAAAAATGGTCCGAATTTTTAGGAAAAAAAAAGAAGCAAAAAGAAGGAAAAAGAAGCTTTTGGAAGAATGTTTTAATTGATTTCTGCGTAGTCGTACCTGCGACTCTAACTTGCTCTTATCGGTCAAGCCTTCGAATCGGATCTTATCCAACGCGTCCGAGGAGTTGCTGTAATAATTTTATTGTTTTAATAACAATAGAATAGGAGTTGAGAGGTATTATTAAGCGTTAGTTTTCTTCGCAATCATCATCAGAAGAGAGACAATCCAATCCGCCGCCGATCGGGAAACGAACGACGAACCGTCGCGTCAACGAAACTTTCGCTTCTCTCTTTCGTTTGCTGTTTTCGAAAGAAGAACACACACGCATATAAACGTACCTGATCAATTCTCGCAAAAAGATCTCTTTGTTCGAGTAGAACGTCTGTGTATGCGAGCGTTAAAGAGGGAGAGAAAAGGGTCAGTGTCATCGCGCAGAAGAAGAGATGAGAAAAAACGCTCGTCCCGATGAAAAGATTTGCGCGGGAAAAGAAAGAATACACTGCGCGCTCTCTGGAAGAGGTACATCGCATACAAAACAAGGGCACTTTTAAAACGCACGTTGATGATCAAACTCAACAGTTGGTTGATTTCCGCTTGGAACGCGAACGTTTCGGTTTCTTCTTCTCCCGCCATGATGATATAGTAGTATAACAGTGCGTGTGTCTTGTGCGCTTCGTAATGGAGTGAAAATATCTCCGCGAGAGAGAGAAGGTGAAAAGACAATCATTTAGGGTGTAAGTCTGTAGAGGGTACTCCGGGCTTACTCTTCTCAGTACAAAAAAGGGGCGGTTTCTGTACTGCGAAGAGTACTACGCTTTTTCGTGTGTTGCGCTGCGAAGAGACACGCCTTCGTGTTCGTTTCTTTTCGTACAACATACAGGACGTGTGTTGAAAGTGATTGGAGGAAAACAAAATCTCTCCATTAATTAGTATTCATTACGAGTACATAAAGCAAAGAAAGAGAGAGGAGGAGAAGAGGAGCGCGGCTCGAAGAGGAGCGTGTACTGTCGTTGTGTTCGTGTTTGAGGAGACCGCGAGAGAGAACAGAGAGAGAGAACAGAGAGAGAAGAGAGAGAGAGATTTTGTGCGTTTGGAGCCGCAACGCATAAAACAAGAAAGGATTGCAAGAGTTCAGAGCGTTACGAAGAGAACGCACGCGCACTAAAACACGCGTTATACTAAGTAATATAAAAAGATATCGTTATGGTGGCAGCAGCGCGAGGAGGAGCGGCAGACGCGGAAGCGTCGTCGTCGATCAAATACGAAGCGATGTTCGAAACTATCGACGTGGATCCAGACGGGAAAAAATTCGACCGAGTGAGTCGATTCGTCTGCCGATCGACGCCGTACGGGGACAGCGAACTCACTTTAGACGTGAACGTGGACGTGTACCCGATCGAAGTCGGGACGAAGTTTACCTTGGTGTTAGCGTCGACGTTGAATACGGACGGAAGTCCGGAAGATCCAACCACGTTCGATCAATCGAGAAACAAAGAAACCTTAGCCGACGAGTACGAATACGTCACGCACGGGAAGTGCTATAAAAAGACGGAACCGAACGAAGACGTTTCAAACGGAACAGAGAAGACGGCGACGTACATTTCTTTCGGAGGGTTGTTGGCGTGCGTGAAAACGGACGCGAAGGCGATGAGCGAAGTGGACGTTGACGATCGCGTGTATTGCTTGATGAGGAAGATTGCTTAATACTATATAGTAGAGACGAAGACGAAGAGAGTTACAGAGAGAGAGTAAGAGAGAGAGAGAGAGACGTAGAGATTAAATATATAAAAAGAAAGAAAAGCGCATCATCACGCGCAACAACAAAAGCTCCTTCATCATCTTCGTCGTTTTTTCTTCCCAAAGAAGCGCGTTATACGTCGAGCGCGTCTCGAACGTAAATATGAGCACCAAACAGCTTCTCCATTACGTGAGAATTCTCATCAGAATTTCAGCGCACACATAACTGTTTCTCTTGAAAGACAACACCACAAAAACAGACCTTCATTCCGAAAATGAGCGAGAAGAAAAGCGATCAATCGATAATCAAACCTCTGGAAAACAACGCCGTGTTCTTGTGCGGCGATTTAGACGATCTCGCCGTCGAATCGTTGTGGAATAAGTTTGGCATCCAATCGTGGTTGTATCTGAACCCCGAGAGGAACGAATGGAATCCTCGAGCGAAAGTCCGTTCGTTCGAACGGAAGGAAGGACGAGAAGAGAAGACTCACTTTAAAGTCATCCCAATCGACGGGACGAATTTAAACGAAAATTTGAAAAAAGAGCTCCTGGAGTACATGCGAACGGAGTTTAAAACGCCCGCGGTGATTCAGTGTTCGACAGCCACACGAGCGGGCATTCCGTACGTGTTATATTTGGCGGAGAAGTTCTCGCTCTCGTTCGAGACGGCGATGCGGGTGGCGAGAGATATGGAATTGAACGTGACGACGAGAGAGAATTTCGTGCAGTTTTTAAAACGAAGCATCGAGAAGAAGAGCCTCTCGGATTCGGAGGTGATATTTCGACAGTTGTTTGAGAAAGAGAGCTCGACGTATACGTACCTTCTCGGGTGCGCGGAGACGCGCGAGTGTTTACTCATCGATCCGGTTTTAGAGACCGTGGAGAGGGATTTGAGGGTGGTTGATGAGTTAGGACTGAAGCTGAAGCTCTGCGTGAACACGCACTGTCACGCGGACCACATCACCGGGTCCGGGGAGATTAAGAAAATGAGGAAAGAGGTGAAGAGCGTGATTAGTAAAAGAGCCGGGGCGATGGCGGACGTGCTCATCGACGAAGGCGACGTGGTCCAAGTCGGGACGTCGGTCAAGTTGAAGTGCTTGGCCACGCCTGGGCACACGGACGGGTGCGTGAGCTTTGTTTTAGGAGACAACACGGACGTGTTCACCGGCGACGCGTTGTTAATTCGCGGGTGCGGGAGGACGGATTTTCAAGGCGGGTCCTCCGAGACGTTATTCGACGGCGTCACCGGGAAGTTGTTCGGCGGGTTGCCGGATACTTGCAAAGTTTGGCCAGCGCACGATTATAAAGGGAGGATGGTGTCTACAATTGGAGAAGAGAAACGGTTGAACCCGAGGTTAGGCGCGGGGAAGACGAAGGAGGAGTTTGTCCAAATTATGAAAGATTTAAATTTACCGTATCCGAAGAAAATAGACGCTTCGTTGCCGAGAAATTTGAAGTGCGGCGCGGAAGAATGACTGAACGCGAGTCGATTGTAACACAAACTACCACACTACTACCCGTAGTACTAGCTACTTAATTTTCGTCATCTCCTACGATACACAGCAGTTTTTGGTACTTTTGTACGCACTACTTTACATTTATTAGTACACAATCTCAAAATCGAGCGGCTCGAAATCGTTTCTCGCGTCGTAACACTCGAAACGACACTCCGAACCGAACGAAGAGACTAAACTATCGAGCTGAACAAACACGAAAGGATGATGAACGCCTTCGATGACGTCGTTCGCGTCCACGCGCAGACGCACTTCGTTTCGAAACTCCGGGGTATCTTCAAATTTGACGCCCAAGCCGGTAGAAGACGCGTCGACACATCCGACGACGACGACATCGCTCTCTTCGTCGGCGTCGGAATAACCTTGCACGCGATCTATGTGCACCTCAACCATCGTCGTCCCTTTCTTTTTCTCGTCGCTCTTCGCGACGCGCCCGTACAGTTTCCTCAATCGTCTTTCGCCAAACGCACGCTCGATGTTCCCGTCTCGCGATTCTATTCTTTCAAACGATTTCATCGCGTGACGAGAGAACACGCGTTCGCCTTTAAGCATTACTTTCACCGTCGAGATAGTAGCCATTTTGCCGTCAACATCGATTCCTTTCTTCTTCTTCTTCTT
>Ga0115556_1000542_pt1 | contig 24860 bp, 21 predicted proteins | sample COGITO_mtgs_1104_5_FD_87282 | JGI IMG/M metagenome (GOLD analysis project Ga0115556, IMG submission 87282) | Pelagic marine microbial communities from North Sea - COGITO_mtgs_110414 | ecosystem: Environmental > Aquatic > Marine > Epipelagic | place: Germany:Helgoland, sampling site Kabeltonne... | reverse complement strand
ATGCCGATGCCGATGCCGATGCCGATGCCGATGCCGATGCCGATGCCGATGCCGATGCCGATGCCGATGCCGATGCCGATGCCGATGCCGACAACAAGTGATGGAAAGAATGAATGCCAACGAAAATGATAACTAGGTTCGTAAAAACGGGTTTTTTTACGTTTCAACTTCTATACCACCACGTAATTGACATCAAGCCAACAACAAGGGTAACAAAAGAAACCTGCGTAAACACTTCATTCGTATACAGACGATCTCTGTCCTTCTTTCGCCGCGACTTACGGGTTTCTTCTATTCCAAGTAGTCCCCTGTGTCTGTTGAGCAGTCGTACGCTGAGCATTCTGCTCATTGCCAGTGTTGTCATCATTGGATTGCTACCAGATGCAGTGGGAAATATCGAAGCGTCCATCACATAGACACCATCGCACTCCCACAGCTCGCCGTCTTCGTCTACAACTCCGTCATCGCTCGTCAGTCCCATCCTGCAGCTCCCCATTTGGTGCGCTGTGAAAACACCAAAACTGTTCACATTGATTCCTGTATTCTCGACATTTTCACAGAGGGCGTCTATCTGGTCGTCATCGATAGTCTCTTTACCATTCCTCGTCCTAACGTCCTGGGTAGTGGCGTTCAGAGTAGCAATCCTCCTGGCTCCTGCGGCCTGGAAGATTTTCATGCCTGTTCGCATGCTCGCCATCATAGACTTTTTGTCCTTCTCACAAAGTCGGTAGCTTATGTCAACCACGCCGTCCTGCAAGTAGTTCGTGGGTTGGTTCGTGGCAAGTTAGCTCCATTTTGCGTTAACTTGCTACGACAAATCGACTCAAAACTCACCTCCCCAACGTCGACGGTACCTTCTCCAAAGTCTCTCTGAAGCATAATGATCGAAGCGGAATTCTTACTTGGTAGCATGTCTCTTTTAAATTTCTCCCCGCCTTCCCAGGGCAGACAAGACGCCATCAGCCCAACGTGCGCTGACGGGCACTCGATCTTTGCCCCGTAGCCATCGCCATCAGGTCCCATCTCATCTGCAGTGCAGACGGTAGTCATTGGCGCGCCCTGGTATCCTTTCACGACACTGTCCATCTCGCCTATTATCCCAGTCACAGGGTGCAGACGTAGATGCTTTCCAATGTGTCTATTCTTGAAACCGCTCCGTTTCAGAATCCCCGGTGTGTGCAATGACCCAGCCGAGCATATGATTGCCTTTCTCGCCATGATCCTCATTTTTGCGCACTTTAGGTGCTCTCTACCCTCCCCAAAATCAGTCACGGTAGCCTCCACCCCATTGAAGCCAGCTTCCTTCTCTTTCGGAAGAATCCGGTTCACAAGGCATGTAAGGAACGAGCAGTTGCCAGATTCGGCGGCCGTCGTCAGGTAGGTCACCTGCGTTCCTTGCTTGTTCCCAAACTTGTCACCGAAACACGTCCAACCGCAATTGGCGTCGTCCGTCGTTTTAAAGTTCTGAGGTGCTACCTTCCAGTCGAGCCCTAGTTCAGAGCAACCGTCGATAAGTATCTGGTTCGCTACGTTGTGCACGACGTTCTTATCCGAGACGCCGATGGTCTTTTTCACCGAGTCAAGAGCAGCGTCAAATTCGGATTTGCCCTCTTCTACGCTGAACTGCGCAAGTCCGTGTTTTGTCACCCATTCTTGACGGACATAATCCGGAGTGTCCAGACAGCAGGCCCAGTTTATGCTAGTCCCGCCGCCAAGTCCACTTCCGGCCATAATTATCATGTTCCCATCGTTGGTCGTTAATAGACCGTTTTTCTCGTACAAAGATCCAAAAGCGTGGGATTCCACCTGGGTCATGTCCTCCTGACGGATGGGAGCACTTTTTTCAAGAACTAAGCACGAAAATCCAGCCGAAGCGAATGTTTCCGCAGCTACCCCGCCTCCAGCCCCACTCCCGATGATCACGTAATCGTACACTAAAACACTGGGTAGTTTCGAGTCGCTTTTGGAGGAACGGGACTGAGTGCTGTGCAAATCGCCAAGGTGAGAGTTGATAAAGTGCCCGTCGAAAGCTCCGGAAAGTTTTTCTATGTGTGCTTTGTCCTTTTCCTTAACAATCGGAGGCCCTTCGTATTCGATACTGCCCCAATAGTCATTCTCCCCGTCCTCACTTAAGTAACTGTAAGCCAACCCCAAAATAAGTCGCTTCAGCCCGACGAATACCTTCCTCTTTGTCTCGAACCTTGACGTCATCAAGTCGAGCAAGTTTTGTGTGCGTTCCTCCAGGGACCGATCAGGGAATGCCAGCAGTCCGGACCCAAATAGAATTACAGTCCCTACTGATGTAGAAAGTGTCGACAGCAAGACTTTCGTCTCAACTATCTTGGACTCGTCAAGAGACAAAATGCTATCATGCAGAGCTCTCATGTACCCAACGTTCTCGCCGAGAGAGGAGTTAAATGCTCTCTTGACATCTTCGTTGCATCCAGGTGGGGCTGTGCAGGAGGGGAAGAATGTGTCGCATAGAGAGGCCAACACTTTCAGCTGTAATTCGCCAAGCGGAGAAGCCGAAGCCATGCTCCCGTAAATAAAAACGATTGTTTACACTTTTTTTTGTTGTCTTACCGAAATTCTTGTCCGTCAAACTTCAGAAATCTGTTTAACGACCTCGTGCTCCAAATTTTTAACTATTTCTTGCTTGACCACCTCAATCGTAATATCTTGTACCAATTTCTTGTGTATGCTCCTAGCCATCTCCCTTCTCCCAGTCATTCTCGTCAACTCATTTTCATCTTCAGTGCAAAAACCTCTTCTCTCCAGAATGTCTGTAACAGCATCTTCGGATGAAGAAGCCCTGATCATCGGTCTTCTTTCGAAAGCATCGGTCTATGTCCCGTCTAACCCCAACATCATCATTCATTCCAAGCAAACGATGGGGTTCACTGGTGCGTTGGTGACTGATGTTACAATAACAGATGCTTTGACGGACAGTGAATCGAGCAATTTCTTCATTAAGTACATTGTCCCCGACAAAACTGTTCCGGCTGCAAAGCTGGCAAGAAACATTGCCTCCTACCGAAATGAAATGAACTTCCTGAAGACGACTGGGCCCTCTATAAAACCAACCCTCGCCCCAAATGTTATCTTCCCGTCTTTGCTTGGTTATTATGAATCCCCCGATGAATCTGAGTTCATAATTGTGACATCTTCGTTGAGCAACTCTTTTGTCACGACCGCTCCGAGCACCTGCACCGCTACACTATTGGATGTAATGGCTTCGTTTCACTCCAGCACCCTCATAACTTCCCCCACAGACCACCCCTCGATATGGGAAATAGGCACCCACACTCGGCATGCCTCTTCCGCCATGCCAAAGACTGCTGCCGCATTTGATGATCTCTGTGAATCGTTCATCGCCTCGAATCACTCTTCATCTCCCACGTTTCAGATGGCCCTCGAGAACAATGTGGGAAGGCTGCTGCAGGAGGGAGGGGAGAGCATTCTGAACTCTCTATCTGAGAAGCGACGATGCTTAGTCCACGGCGATTTCAAACTTGGCAACTTTATGTGGGACAAAGGTGGAGGAGGGGAGGTTGCGATGTTTGATTTTCAATGGTCCGGCGGAGGTACCCCCGCCATTGATTTGGCCTATTTCATCTTGCAGTGTCTCTCGGTTTCCGAGCTTTCCTACGTTGATTCTCTTGTCGACACTTACTTTGAGAGATTGCAACATCACGGGGGTGTTAGTGGCGAGTACACTCGCCCTGTCTTTGACGAAGAGTTGACCCTCGCACTTGTCGATATGGCTCGGTGGATATTTTCGTACCGATTCAGCGTAAAACCACAAACACCCGAGCTGTTCTCTGAACGGCGGCAAAAAGATGACCCGAATGTGGGCGCTTACATGAAATATATTGAGGTTGTTGAGTGGCTCACGAAGAAACTGATAAAATATTACGCTGCTGCTGCGAGTTCGTAAAAAACTACAAATCCTACAAATCTACTTTGTCTCCATTACGTTTCCATTACGTTTCCAGCGGAAATCTGTTTTGCAAGCTGTACAGACCATGTGCGGGCAACCGCCATTCTTTACAATAGCCATCCCGCATGATGGACACTGTCTGAACCCAGGCGCGCCTTTGGCGTACTCACTCAATTCCATGCAGCTCGCAATTCGGCACAGATTCTGGAATTTCGTAATTTCATGCCAACATAAGTCGAGAATTCCTTCTCTTGCGATAGTCCAGCTCTCCTCGCAAATGAAGCACATCGCAGTGCGGCTTCGTTTATCATTGTAACCTAGACCGACGCAACCAAAATTCGGGCATTCGATGGTTTTCCACTTCTTAGGGCAGTTTATCAATAATCTTTGTCTCTCTGCCAGTTGGCCAACGATCTCGACTATTTTTGACGGAGCAAAATCTTGGATTATTTGATTACTCAACGTGCTACGGCAGGCGATACACGAAATTTCGGAACTGCGAGATTGCTTCACTTGCAGAATCCTCTTTTTCTCGTCTGTTGCCAAATACGTTCGCCAGCAAGTGTCACAGCAACTATGCCCACAAACATTCTTGGAGAATTTCTTCCCACCATTATTGGTCTTCTCGCAACAGATGTCACATATAGTGAATGTTATGAAGTTTTTCAAAACTTCTGCGACATTTGGTAAGAAATATTTGGCGCGATTTGCGAGTTTGACAACCCTATTTCCCTTTAGGGTTGTCTTAAGCCTGTGCAACGAGCTACTTACACACCACGCTGTCAGCAAACATGGAGCAACTGCAAAAACAATACCAATAAGAATAGCAATATCAGTATTCCGGGCGTTTTTTTTGCCCGTTTTTTTCTTGTCAGTGTTGACTAAGTCCTGAACTAAGCCCGACTCTGGAAGCTTCATTTAATTTATGCCGAATCTGGGCGCCCGAATCTCAAAAAAAAATGTCTTGGTCTTGTTGTTATCTTGTTAGCGATAAAGATAATGGAATCTGGGCGCCCGAATCTCGAAAAAATGGTCTTGGTCTTGTTGTTATCTTGTTAGAAGGAGATAAAGATAATGATGCGTATTCGGTCTCCCCAAGTAAGTTGATTTATGCCAAATCTTGAATCTTATTTGGAGGAGAAAAAAGGGGGGTCTTTGGTTGTTGTCTTGAGAAGGAGATGGAGATAATTTATGCGTATAGTTCTCTCAAGTAATATATCAGTTTGGACAGTGTTTTATTTTATTTTAAAACAAATTGCAGGGACTGAACTGGATTTTTGGGTATTTGGAGGTATTGGAATAGAATGGAATTCTGATTCACAACCGGGGGAAAGAATTTCGCCAACCAAATAATAAATAAATTTCCCCACAACTCATAAAAAAGTGTATCATAAAAGGCAAATCAGTATTATTATTAGCGAGGGTAAACACTAGTGCTACAATTTATCCTATCATAATTTTTATCTTCTAAAAGTGTTTGCATTAAACGCGCACAAACAAGGCATCACATCGTCATCATCATCATCATCATCATCATCATCATCGTCGTCATCATCATCATCATCATTGTGCTGCTCCGTCGGCGGCATCCTCTGCTTCTTCCCAGCGGTCGTCGTCATCAGAAGTCAGCTGGACAGTGCTTTCTGCGACTTCTTCTTCTCCCCCCTCCTCCTCGGCACCCTTTTTGCTTCCACTCATTATGCTAGCTTGCTCCAGTTCCTTCTGCAAAGCCAACTCGACCTGCATTTGGAGTTCTTTCTTTGCTTCCTCCTCCTCGGCCTGAGCCGCTGCTAAACTGCTCTGCTTTTTCTCAAGCTTGCGCGCTTCGGCCTCTCTCTCGGCTAACTCTTTCTCCCGTGCCTGCTTAGCCTCCAACTCGAATTTCTACTCCTCGGTCAATTCTACTGCCTGAACTTCCTCACTGTCATCGACTTCTAACTCTACGTGTTCGACCCCCATAGCCTCGTCGATTATTTTCTTCAAAGAATCTCTGACTTCGGTGTCAAGGTCCATTGTGACAGCGTTATACGCAGCACCCATCAACTTGCCCTTCCTGTTGAACATGTTGTTCACCTTCAACTCCTTGATTCCGCTGTTGATCATTGCCTTGATCAATTCTGCTTTGTACTCCTCCGCTATGTCCACGTCCTTCGTCTCCTTATCTTTCTCTTCCATTAATAATGTTGCGAGGTACCTGTCCATTTTCTCCTTGTCTTCCTTGAGCCTGGCATCACTTTTGATGACTGGGATGTCCTTCTTCTTGAGCGTCTCCGAGGGGTTCTTGCACAGAACCAGCTGGTGTTCGACCTCCTTCGTCTTGTTATTGAATTTCTGGGGCGCAAGTTGGCCGATTCTTTTCCCTCCTTCCTCGGCCAGCGGAATACCTTCCCCTCTTCCGACCAGCAAAAAGTTTTCCCCGCACCTTTTGTTCAGCTCTTTCCTCAGATATCGTCTGCAATATTCCCTGGCGACACCGGCCGGGGCGTCAATGTCCATCATGAGGGTACCGAGTTTCTCTTCCTTGTTCTCGTCTCCTCCCGTGAACCAGTTGACGACAATCTCCACCTTTTCTTCGCTCTTGTCCCACTTGGCGAACGGGTCAGCGACGACCTTCTCTTTCTTCTTCGTGAGTTTCTTCCAACCTTCCTTAACTTGGTCAGACAAAACTTTCTTGAATTTTCCATAGAAACCCTTACCAGCATCTTTGCCCCTGCTGATACCACCCGCCTCCTCCTCGTCCAGCCAAACGGTACTATGACGGCTGACCCTTTGCTGCAGATTCCGAATCTTGTCCCTTCTGGCACGCAATGCGATACTCGTGCTACTATCATCGTCGAATTTTTTGGACGAATCGTCCAAGAAATTCCCCAATTTGTACAAGAACCTGAAGCTCCTCTTGACTCCCCACTGCACAACGACATTTTTCCTCACTGAAAACTTGGCTGAATATACCATCCTGTTGATCCAAATCTCCCTGGGCATTACGTGCACGAAACCTTCGTCTATTGTCTGTACTTCGTCCGTCGGGGTGTCCATAATCCACTCGTGACTGAGCATTATGTGCTGGTCATCCCAGTTCTTTAAAGCTTCCTTGCGCGCCTCCACCTTCTTCCTGTATGAATCTGCGTCAAGTCGTGACTGGACCTTTTCCGAGATAGCTTCAGACCAACTTAGTGGTTTGTTGTGGCTGATTATCTGGTAGTACATGTTCCCGTGTTGTTCCATATTCCCGAGCCTCAAAATTGACCCAATCCTGACCAATTTCTTGCCGAATAAGTCGATGCTGTCAACATTAATATTCTTCTCTTCGTCTAGCTTCAGAACCTCGTCACCCCTCTTGAACTTCCACACCAAATCTCTCCTGCGCCACTTGAGTGCTCTTCCGTGTTTTCTCACGTGCGCTACGTGCTTTTCGAACCGCCTGGGGCCCTTGCTCTCCTCAATGGCATCCGTTTTTTCCTTGATTCTCTCCTTTATCTCCTCGAGTCTCTTCTCGGCCTTCTTGAACTTTTGCTTCGCCGCCCTCATCGCTAGCTTCAACTCCTCTTTCTTCCCATCGTTGCTATTGCTGCTCCTTGCGTGCCTATACTGCAGCATAGCCTTGTCCTTCTTCTTCTCCATTTTCTTCAATTTCCTTAGTCTCTGGAATTTCTTGGACGCCCTGTACGAATGCCCTACTCCCCCTTTAAATAGTTTCCAGAGCCCTCTACTCTCCTTAAACTTCGTGAAATTTTCTTGTTCCTGGATCATTTTTAACGCTGACTCCCAGTCCCCGTCCACGCAGTCGATAATCAGACTCTTCCACCAGCTCGGGAATCTATGGACCACCTTTTCCATGATGGTATCACTGGGGAGCTCCGGGGCCTTTCCGAAGTGCTCTTTGATGACGTATATCATAGCCCTGCGCTTCCTCTCGTCGGACATCCGTTGTACCTTTAGCTGTCTCCTTGCGGCCATGATGATCAGTCCCTTCCTACGTCCCTTTGCACCTCTCCAAGTTTTCTCGATGAGAAGGGCAGATTTCTCCTCCAAAGCCGCTTGCTGGCGCTTCTTCCTCTCCTGGAACTCTGCCTCGATGCGCTTCTGCTCCTCCTCCTCCTTGATTCTCTGGAAGTACAAGTCCACAGCTCTTGGGATGTGGAGGTGCGGAGCCACAGAGAAGGGTGCCGGAGGATTGCTGAAGTCTTTCGTCTTGTCTGTGGGGAACTTTTTCCGGTAGCACTTTTTGCAGACCAACTCGCTAGTCGGGGAGATGCTCAGCATGGCCACAAAAGTTTTGCACATACAGCAGTGGTCCGCTATCGGGGTGAATGTGTGTTTTAACAGCTGGCCTCGTTTATGCTGGTCAAAGTAACAAGTATCGCAGTAGTTATCCTCGCATTGGTCACACAGTTTGGTCGCCTGCTGGAATTCGCACTGAACGCAGTTCACAATTTCCACCGTTTTGTTGCCCTTGAGCCTCCCTTTGCTGTGAACGATCTCGTTGCAATCGTCGCAAAAACTCTCTTTTCCCTGTATGTCATACCAGGTACTGCTAACTTTGCCGCAGTACTCGCACGGGCGCTTGAAGAGCCGATCGTCATCGGGCATCTTTATCGGGTTGGCAATGTCAAATTTGCCGAGAAAGATTGGTTTGCGCCAGACAGCCACGCCCGTGAGTGAGTTGTAATAATAAGGACGCCCCTTGTTGTGATCGTCTATTATTTTCTGGTAAATTTTCAAGGCAAACTGTCGCATGTGGAAGCGGGCGATGGAGCATCTCCAAGCTTGCTGGATTGTGTTGAGCGCCTTGAGTTTTCGAACGTTCTGCATCGCCAATTCCGCGGAGAGAAACTTTTTGCGCTGCGCCGCGCGTTTCACGCTCTCGCGGTAGCAATTTTGGATTACCATGCAGCACTCGTCAATGTGTGCGTGGGCACGTTTCAAAGCCTTGTCTTCCTCGAGCTCGCGAGTGAAGGCCTTGATTTGCTTTCTGGTGAGAACAAGCTCCTGAATGATTTTCAGCAAACGAGCGTCTGAATCTCTGAATTTTCCGTCGATTTCAACTTCGGGGAACTTCGTCTCCGCGATCTGCCTTAAAATGCTCACGAACTGGGGGTAATGCACAAAAGCGTCCTTCCCCTTCTCGTGGGTGAAGAGTAGCTCCAGATTCTGTTGTGTCATGCTCTTCGTGATGAACTCGCACTCCTTCGCGAATTTTATGAACATACCGACACCGAGGCGCTCTACATTTCCTCTCGTACCCATGCTGCAATAATGTCCAAAAATACACTGCATTTCGGCCTTGTGGGTGGGGTTCTTGAAGTGTGTAGTGTGGTGCAAAATCTGTCGCTTCACCTCGTGTTGGAGACTGTACTTGTACAAAAGATTTCCATTCATTGTACTCTCGACGTCATGGTAGAGAGCAATGCGCTTCTGGTGAGTCGTGTGGATTGCCAAATAGGCCCGAATGTGTTTCTGGATAGTTATAGTGGCCGGTGTCATGGTTGAAATCATTCGCCTCACTTCCTTACGTCCCCTTGTACCCCGGAACCTCGCCTGCACCTTCGTGATCATCATCGCTTTCCTCTTCCTTCGGCGTTTCACGCGAATCCAAATCATTTCCAACGCGAATGTTGCCTTCCACCTCGCCTTCCGAAAAGCGTAAACTTTAAATTTCTTTTGGATCCTGCTCGTAGCTAGACGGAGCCGTTCCATCCGTAGGCCCTCGGCAACTTTAATGGCAAGGACACGACGAACGTGCTTTTGGATTGCCGTCGCGGCAGCGTTCTGAGCTTTTTTGTGTTTGTGAATATTAAACTCGTGCATATCGTGCTTTACATTTCCCATACAACGGTCGAAAAAAGAGCGGGCCTTGCGCGCACGTTCGGCGGCGTCCTTCTTCGCCTTTTCGTGAGCAGCCTTCTGCTCCAGTATCAACTTCTCCTCAAGCGCAATTCTCTCGTTCTTCCGTCGCTCAGCGTTCGCTCGCTCGGTTGCCTCTCGCTTAAGTCGGAGTCGCGTGGTCCCACCCCGAAGGATTCGCTGCGTCTTCTGGGCTAAAACTTTCCGCTGTTTGACCTCCTCGATGCGTTCAAAAAGCACACTGACGATTGTTCCACGAGAATGCAGGTGGCGATACCAGCGCTGGATCTGAGTCGCTCTCACTACTTGCATCCGATGTCGCGTCTTGGCTATCTTCCACGGCAATGTGTTCCACCACCGTTGAATGATCGCAGCGGCACCCATCAGTTCAAAGTTCGTCCTGACGATGGAGTCGGCGCTCTCGTACTTTGCAAGGCGTTCGACGTGCCTCTTGTGCACTCGCTTCGACCGGAGTAAGCTGCGAGATTTATAGCACCTCATGGAGCACTGTATCACGACAGCGGAATCCTGAAAGAGCCAATACCTCGCAACCTCCCCCATTCCCGTATCTCGGGTTTTCTTGCGCTCCCACGCACGCTGTATCGTTCGCGCTGCTGCGACGAGGCCCAACTTTTGCTGCACAATCTTACGACCCGCGCGGCCGCGAACTATCGTCCTCTGTATCGTCGTTGCAGAGACGTTCCGCAAGAGTTCGATACGTTCCTCTTCCTTGACTCGGTCAATCTCGTCCTGGATTCGTTTCTCCTTGATTCGCTTAACAGCAATCCGGGCAAAAAAGCAGCGGAACCAACCTTGTATACGACACGCCATCGCCTCTCTCTCTCGCTCGCGCGACATATCACGCATATAAAGGAGAGATTTCCACGCCTCAGAGTAATACTCCATTATCATCTTCATAAAGCCGTCGACAACCTTACCGCAGGCCAACCTCATAATCTCCAACTCGTCTGCGTCCTGGGCAAGGGACGAGTTTTCCGAAAGAACGGAACTGTCGTCGGGGTTGTATTTTGGGTCTCTCCGTCGCTCTTCCTTTCGCCGCAGAAGAGCCCCAGCGAGGTACTGCAGCGGGAGCTCTTTCCTGAAAGCGTCGATGTTGCTCACTTCGAGGTAGTACTCCCCCCTCTCCCGTGACTTGATATCTCGGAGAGATCTCGTGAGCTCTGCTTTCCTCGACCTCATCTCACGAGACGTTGCGTCAACGCGAACAATATCCAGTAAATTTGACGTGCTTCGAGACGTCGTTGTTCTGACTGCAATCGATGTTGTGCCATCATTATCACCAGACGGATTTTGGTTTGTTGTGGAAGGTTTGTTTCCATCACTGCCGTCAATGTTCTCCACGGGGCCGAAGTCGATCATTTCGTACGGGCTCTTTCCTCCGCCCAGGTTGTTAAGCATGGTAGCGACACTGCGCCCGATCGTTGACGATCTGGGGGGAAGAGAGAAATTCATAGTGGAGGAGAGAGGATCGACGAACTTGAGAGATGCTGACATCAATGGTTTGGGCGTCTTTTTCTTCTTCTTCGTATCGCGAGTGTCGCGATCGCGGGGTCCCTCTGTATCGTACACGGAGAAGTCATTACTAGGACGAGAAGTTGATTGCTGTCGCCTGGAAGGCGATCTCTTCTCTGCTAATGTATGCGTAAACTTCTGGAAATTGTAATTTGTATTGTCGCTGCTGGCAACAGAACTCAAAGCTGGAACCAGTGCGCCACTAGGAGTTAACTTTGTAGGAGAGGCTCCTTGGGAGGAACGCTTCGACAAAGCTTGGTAAAGAGTAGATATTTCCTGGTCCAACACATCAGAATAAAATTCAGACGAATTACGATCTTCAGTGCCGTCGCGAAGGACTTCGATAACAGGTTTAGGGGGTTGGGATGGAGGACTGGTCTGAGGAGATTGGGGGTACTTAGGAGATTGGGGGTACTTAGGAGATTGAGGGGAGGAAACCTCATCAGGTTCTTGGTCTTGGGGGAGAGCGAAACTGAGGCGTTTGGGTTTGGAGCCAGCCAACGAGTTCATCTCCTGCACAGTCTTAGGCCTCGCTTTTGCAGGTGAAATAGGAAAGTCGTCGACGGAATAGCCGCATTTGTCGTCCCCTTCGGCATCACCGACTTTGCCAGCATCATTTTCGTTATATCCTTCATCTCTCTGCAAAATAGTCTGAGACCCAAGGGATGGCATGTCCACCTCGAAAAGATCAAGTGCAGAGGGGCTCGTAGCACTCTCTACATCGATTGAAACGGCAACGGTCATTGGCCTGCGGCGAAGTATCGACCGGGGGGGTTCAGAAGAGCCCTTGCTAATCTCATGCTGGAGACGACGCTCCATGAATGTGTCCTGGGAGGGCTGAGAATTTTGGGATTTGTCGTCTTTTGCGTCCATCTGGGCAGGAATGGGACTGTCTAAGATATCTAACGATACTGATGGTACGGTAACTATCGTTTTACTTCCGAATGTTTGGATGACAGGACCTTCTCCTTGTTCTTGCTGTTGCTTCTCGCCCCCCATTCTTCTCCGACTTCCCAGTCTAGCCCTTCTGCTTCCCCTTTTTCCCCTCTCCTCGTTACTATTAAGACCCTCCTCAGACACCAGCCCGAACATAGTTGCCAACTTATTTACATCACGACCTGACAAGTCGACTCCTTTCTCCACCGAACTCAACGACGTTATGAATGCTGTCAGATCCGCTGACTGACCGAAGGTTCTATTTGGCATGGTGCCTTCTAGGTCACTTTTGGTTCAAAATGCTAAATTATAACTAAAATCATGGTGCTTTGTCTTGGTAAGCTTGGTGAGGTTCCAACAACTTCTTCTTCTTTTTTTTCCATATTGAAAAGTTAAATACTCACCAAATTCTATTCTAAATGCGTTTATTTTTGCTATCACTGATTTCCACCTTCATCACCTTCGTCAACTGTGAACGGATGATCAGTTGGTGGTTCGATGTGAACGAGAATTCAGACACAGACGCAAACAACCTGGCAACAATCAAGAAGTACAAGAATGTGTTTTCTCGAGTGATGCCATTCAACGGCGGGCTCGTCAATGAGGGGAACGTGAGCGAGTGGTGGAATGAGGATGCTGTGAGGCCGTGGTTCGATCCATTGAAAGAAATAAACGGCCTTAAGATTCTCCCGTACTTTGTCGACATCGACAACTCCACACAGATGCACTTGGTGTACGACAACATGACAGCCGTTATTGCCGATGGCGTTGCTATCGCTAAGCACTACGGCTTCGATGGCTGGTTTATAGACTACGAGGACGAGTACCCCCCTGACACAAACGAGAACAAAACCCAAGAGCTCGCTCTGTTTCTCACCACTTTCGCCGACGCACTCCACAAAGAAGGCATGGAGCTAACGATCTGCGTCGCGTCGTGGAGCGAGCTTCTCGGTGATTTTACGACTCTAGGAAAGAGCTCAGTCGACGAGTTACAAAACATGGATTTTTACAGCATGAATGAAACGGATGCTTACGAACCCAGAATCGACTCATATTTCGACGCTGTCGGAGACGTCGACAAAGCCGGGGTTGGTATTGGGATATATTACGACGGTGTAAATTATCCTGACTATTGGCCGAAGGAAACTGCGACGAAATTCCTGCAGTATGTGAAGAGTAAGGGTGGGACTAGACTTGACGTTTTTCGTTTGGTGGATGAGGGTAAGGGGAAGGATGGGGAAACCTGGCCGAGGGAGGATTGGTGGTGGGAACTATTTGAGGAGTTTATGAAGTGAGGTATGAAGCTATTAATATTTACACAAAAAAGTAGCTTTTTTTGGAGAAAGCCTTGTTGTTCCAGTGCTGTTTATTTTCATTCCCATTACGAGGGGGGCGATAGGACGACACCATCGATTCCGTCACCGTCTATTCGACTGCGGCAAATTCCCAGTTTCGGCAAAGTTGAATCCTCCCCCCTGTCCGAAGGACTGTTTCACTCCGTCTTGTGAAGTGGGTGCACCGAAGGAGAAAGTAGAATGTCCGTCACTATTCGTAGCGGTGACGGGTTGGATGTTCTCGCAGTCGTCGTCGCATTCCTTTGGTAGAGAGATGGATAGATTATAGTGTGTGAGTAAATTGTTGAAATTTTCTAAGTGTGAAAGAAGCGGGGACGGTTGAAGGGTCATACAGAAAGCGACAAAAAAACGAAACCCACCTCCTCAACATTGAAATACTTTTCCAGAATCCTGAGCGCTTTCATATAGACCTCTTCGTCCTCGTGTTCCTGCAGCTTCTCCAGGGCCTCGACACCGTCAGCCTCGTCCACCATGATAGCGTAGTTTTTGTCCTTGCCGATCGAGAGGATGTTGGAGAGGGCGGAGAGGATTGTTAGAGTTAGGGGCTTGTCAGAGGATTTGAGGTTTGTGGTCAGAGCGAGGATAGAGTCAAACTCGACGCAGAAGTGGATGAAGGAGGGAACGGAGTTGGTGCAGATGTTGCATATTACGTAGACGGCTGGGGAGGGGCGAGGTGAGTGTGTGAGAGGGATGTTGAATTAATTTTGAGGGGGATGAAAATATCACAAACTCCCCACTCACCTTCCTTCCTAACCTCCCAAACCGCATTCTTAGCATACTCGACCATCGTCTGAATAATCCCCTTTCCTCCCTGAATAACTGACTGAACTTGTTCAGGCGTACCAGCGGCGATGTTACTCAACGTCCAACATGCCTCGCGCTTGATCTGTTTCTTCCGGTGGGAGAGGAGGCGAGGGAGAACGTTAATTATACCGGAGTCGATGCACATCTGGGTGGTGTCGGGGTTGTTGCTAGAAGTAAAGTTGCCGATAACGCGCGTTGCGGGCTGAAGGACGGTGGTGGATTCAGTCGTGGCGAGGATATCAATGAGGAAAGGCATGAGACCCGGGACGCTCTGACAGGCTAGGATTCTCGAGTCGGAGCCTGTTGACATGTAGCTCAACGCCCAGCACGAGTCGGCGATGACGTCGAGGTCGGTGCTTTTTATCAGCTCGGCAACTATTGGTAGGAGCTGGTGTACGACTTCGGTTTTTATCTTGGGACGCGTGCCACGGCACAGGTTGCTGCAGAGCCAGGCACAGTTCTTCAGGATTCCGGGGGACTCGGGGTTGAGGACATTTTTTTGGATACCCGGGATTATATTAGCGGAGATTAGACTGTCGCGGAAGTGGGTGTTGTCGCCAGCGATGTTTCCTAGGCACCAAATCGTCTATCGTTCGTGTTCGTGTTCGTTTTCCGTTGTGTGGGTGTTTCAGTTAGCAGAGAAAGAATTAATCAACCATTTTGGTCTCATCAATCAAATCAAATCAAATCAAATCAAATCACAGTGGGCAGGAATCCCTGGTCTGAGTCCGAGTCCTCACCTGCTCTCTCACGGAAGGATGATAATGTTCCTCAAGCTGAATCAAAATCGGCACTGCCCCACTCTTCGCAACTTTATCTGTCGCCTCCCCGTCATGGCTAGAAATATTCGTCAGAACCCACAGCGTCTCAAAGACGACCTTCCAACACCTGTGCCGGAGAAGCTGGGTGAAGACACCGTCGGGATCGCAGAGACCTGTAGAGACGATGAGAGGGATGGGTGGGTCGGTTTCGACTGATACGAGCTTGCGAATTTTGCAGACGGAGGACCGAACATCTTCGTCTGATAGAGTGTGATGACTACGGAGGATTTCCCCGAGTTTCGGAATGTCACCTGCCACAGGTGGCGGGGGGGGTGGGAGGTTCTGTTGTTGTTGCTGTTGTTGTTGTTGCGTGTTCCCATTGTTGTTATCATCGTCACCACCACCATTGAGAATTACATTGCTATTATTCCTCCGTCTCTTACTAAGATAATCATCCTTCTTGGCCTTCCTCAAATTTATCTGAGTTTCGTTGCGTGAGCGTCTCAGCGCACTCCCAGAACCCAGATTTATCACCTTGCTCGAACGACGGGGCTGCATTGTTTTCGAAGCAGAGAGAGTGGTTGGAAGGGAGGTGAGTCGGAAAATTGTTCGAAAAAATAAAATCGATAATGCGGATTTTCCTTCTGTCTGTGGGTGACGGTTTTATTCAAAAATAGCTATATAACGCCCGAAAATTGACAAAAATACTAAAAATACAAACAGTCTGGATTTTTCGTCCTTAGACCTTAGACACTCTCTTCCATAAAATTTTCAGTCAATAAAACGCCGTCAGCAGCACTTCTGACTATAGGACGACCGCTGTAGACCAAAATAATACCTTTCCACGTCGAATTCGCATTAGACTTCAGCTTGATTTTGGTAAGGTTTTTGTTTCAAGTTCCCTGCTGAACCCCCCTACCCTTCCTTCCCTCCCATTCCTACGACCGTATCCACCCATCTATATCGAATTACCGCCCAGACCGGGTTTCAACTGCGATGCCTCGCATTGTACTGTTCCTATCACTGGCGTTGTTCTGCCTTGTCTCCTGTTCGGCTTCGTGGTTCAGTCGTGGGGTGGGTTTCGTGTTGAAGAATCGGGGTGGTAACAAGCGCGTCGACGAGGATAATATACCGGATAGTCGATCGTCAACGGCGGATGACTGTGGAGAAACTGAAGCGTATTTACATGGGTTACCTCCGGGTGTCCCTGACCCATGTCTCTCAGCATTAATGGAGACAAAACCCTCCTCCTCGTCACCCTTAACATCATCCGAGCTCCGGTCTCTCCTTCTCTGCCGTCTGAACACCCCCTCCCCCTCCTCTCAAATCGCGTCAGCGTCCGTAGCGCTCCCCCCTTCCCCTCAGGATCCGTCCCCCCTCTCCCTCCTCCTCCGCATCCTAAAGCTCAGTCTGGTAACCTCCCCCCTAATCCTAACAACGCCATTCTACCTCCTCCTCTCCCCCCTCCTGCCCCTGTCCCCCTTGTACTACCGTCTCCTAACAATAACCATCCTCCTCTCCCGCTCCCCCGCGCTAGTAAAATGGGGCCAATGGGCGAGTACTCGAAATGATATATTCCCCTCCTCACTCTGCCAGCACCTCTCCGTCCTCCACAACGACGGGCCCAGGCACTCCCACGCCCACACCGTAAAGATCCTCTCCTCTTCCCTCTTCGACCGCACCTCCGACGACGATCGAGACGATCGAGACGATCGAGAGTCCCTTAGGGAGATATTTGGGGAGGGGAGTCTGGAGGCTACGGTCGCCAGCGGGAGTATCGCGCAGGTATACAAGGGTGATTTATTGTGGGATGTTGGTTGTGATTATGTCGATGCAAGTGTCGATGCAAGTGTCGATGCAAGTATCGATTCAAGTATCGATACAAATGAAAAGCAAGTAGGGCAAGTCAGAGTGGGGGGTATAGCGGTACCGAGGGGTATATCAACACCCTGCACCCTCCTTAACGGCGTACTAAAAAAAGACCGCCGTACTCAACCCAACACCACGATGACTCCCAAACACAAAGTCGCCATAAAAATCCGTCACCCCTCAGTCCTATCCCTCATGACCCTTGACACAATGATACTAAGCCGCCTGAGTAAAATCCTCCACATGATCCCCCCGCTAAAACCGTTAAACCTCCCCTCCCTCCTCTCCGAATTCTGCATAACGATGTCGTCCCAGACGTCCCTCACGACCGAGGGGCGGTATCTTGATAGGTTCGGGGAGAATTTTAGTGGGGTGGAAGGCGTGGGGTTTCCCAAGGTTATTTGGAGGTCAGAGGGGGTCTTGGTCGAGAGTTGGGAGGAGGGGGGGATTGTTAGCACATGGATCGATGGCGACAAGAACAACGACGACGGCGACTACAATAACAATAACAATAACAATAACGAAGACCCAACCCACCTACCCAAACCCTCCCGATCATTCATCGTGACGAAAGGAACGGAGATATACCTCCAGATGTTGTTGGTAGACAATTTAATGCACGCAGACCTTCACCCTGGGAACATTATTATTAACGACAATTGGGACTCGTCGGAAGAGGAGGGTAGCGGTATTGGGGGTAGTTATGGTCGTCGTCGCCGTGACCGCCAACGCCATCGACGGAGGAAGAAGAACAAAATAAAACATCCAAAACTAACCCTCGTCGACGCGGGGATGGTCGCAACCCTCAGTCCCACAGAGTCCTCAACCTTCATCGGATTCCTCTCGTCGATCGGTCTCGGCGACGGTCGCCTCGCCGGCCGCTACATCCTTAGGTTCAAGGACGGCGCCGGGACCAGTCTCACCGAAGGCACCCCGGAGTGCGAGGAATTCCTATCCGACATGGTGGAACTTTTCAGGAGAGTGTGCAGAGGGTACGGGACGGACGTCGACCTAGGAAATGTCCTCCGCTCCACTCTCTCCTTACTCCGCACCCACAGGATATCCATATCTTCGAACTACGCTACGCTGATCGTTAATGTAATGTGCATTGACGGGCTCGCCAGGAAGCTGGTCAGAGAGTACAACGTCCTCGACGGCGCTAGGGGGTTCCTCGAGGGGTATAGACGGGTCGTCGGTCTTGGGTTCGACGACGGTAGGAGACGAGGGAAAACGCTTAGGAAGCTACTCTTCAGAGCGTATGTACCGCTGGCGGCTTGGAGGAAGATGAGGAGAGATAGGAGATTTTTTAACGGGTTGTGGGGAGAGGGGTGGGAAGTTGAAGAAGGAGATGATCGGGGTAATGGTGATAAGTAGATTGAGGAAAAGAGATTATCTTATTTGGGACTACTGTGCTAGGTAGAGGCATTTCATTACGGAAAGTTCGACAGACTGACTGTCTTTCCTAGACAACACCGTTAAGACGTTGTGGCTCTGGGGCTTCAACATCCAGTTGCGCGGCCTGAGTCACCGACATGATTTCTGTTGCTTCATGGGGGGGGGGGGGTTCGACTTGCTTCTGCGTGAGCTTGTTCAAGAGCATTCTCCTCATATAATAATGTCGATATTTCGAACGCACGCTTGTGGAAAGTTGTATCTTCTTCTATACGACGGTTTTTTTTAATGTTATATATGATTCTGAGGATATGAAAGGGAATTGTTTATACACATCTTTTTTTCACGATAAAATTTGATTAAAAACCCAAATCACGCATCTCCCCACATATTATCCTCTCCCTCCGACTTAAAACTTAGAGAGGAACCCTGAGTGATACTATACTATTGTAAGAGCATCAACAAAGCATCAACCAATCCCGCTTCGCTTCTCTCCTTCTGTCCAATTTTTCCCGAGGGTGATCCTTCCTATCAGCCTCACCGACGATCAAAAAACCCCGGTGATACATAAATGGCGAGTTTCGACCAAACCACTCGCGCAAAGACCTTCCTCGCCTCCGCTGAGAAGACCCTGAATAAATTCTCTTTCTTTGGTTCCGGTTCCAAATACGAGGACGCGGCTGAGCTGTTCCAGAAGGCGGGGAACTGCTTCAAGGTTTCCCAGGCGTTTCAGGACGCTGGGGACGCATATGTTAAGGCGGCGGAATTGTTTGAGAACAAGCTGAGCTCGTCTCATGAGGCTTCGGCAGCGCTTATGAACGCAGGAAACTGCTACAAGTCAGTAAATCCCCCCGCGGCGATCCAGGCGTTCCGGTCTGCGATCGGTCACTGGACGGAGGCCGGTCGCTTCAATCAGGCCGCTAAGATGACGAAGGAGATCGCGGAGATGTACGAGTCTGACGGTAATGTCGGGGAGGCCATCGAGAACTACCACCAGGCTGCCACTTTTTTCGAGACGGAGAATTCCAAGTCTCAGGGCAACGCGTGCCAGGCGAAGGTCGCGGAGCTTTGCAGCGCGGCGCTGGACCCGCCAGATCTTAAAAGGGCGGCGGATATATACGAGAGACTCGGAAGGGCCTGTCTGGACTCGGCATTGATCAAATATAATGCCAAGGGGCATTTTGTGTGTTGCATTTTTTGTCTCCTTGCCTTGGGAGACAGTGTCGCAGCCCGCATGAAGTTGGACTCCTTCGGAGCTGCTGACTTTAGCTTCCTGGACAGCAGGGAAGGTAAACTCTGCACTGAGCTCATCCAGGCTTGCGATGATTTTGACCCGGATTCTCTGGCCACCGCCTGCTTTGAATTCGATCGGGTTAGTAAGTTGGACGCTTGGAAGACGAACATATTGGTAAAGATTAAGAGGGCGATTGCGGATACAGGGGGAGACGACGAAGAGGTCGATTTAAGTTAATTGTGCTAACGATAACTGAATGGTGGTGGTGTAGGTTGCGCGCAAAAACCAAAAAATTAAATCCCTCACATTACTTCATAACACGCTTCTTTTAGGGGGGGTTTTACGACTTTTTTTTTCTTGCACGCCCAAAGTCTGCAGACTATATTCGCAGTCGTTCATTTGGGTCCCTCGTTTCAGGGCGTAATCTGGTGCACGCCCCGTCTGTCGGCATCCCCGGTCATGGCTTTCTGCACTGCCATCTGTTCCTCATAGCTCAGCACGCCCCAGCCTCCCATCATTTGATTCTGGTGCTTGCTCAAGAGGCCCGCGAAGCGCGCGCAAGTCCCCTCCCCGGCCAAACTGTCGCCGTCCTCGACCCCCTTGAGTACCTTCGCAAATATCCTCAGCACATTTGCCATCCCCTCCTCCCCACTGCAGACATCCTTGTCTCCAATTTCAACCATATCGGCGAACATCTCGTGGCACAGGTGAGCCTCGGTTTGATCCTCCGTGAGCGGGAAGTTGCTCACGACCATTTTCTTGAGATGCGGTAGATCGCCTCCTGCGATGTTGGCGAAGGGAGCCTTCCTGAATACGCACATGCTCGCCAATGCACTCACGGCATTCTCCTTGAACATAAGTTCCTCCTCACTGACAGCAGTCCGTATGATGTTCACCAGCCTGGGAATAATATATTTCGCCTGTGCCTCGCTGATTACACCGGGAGTCTTGCGCACAATTTGGGCGATGCCGTAAACAGCCGCCTGCTTCAACTCGAGGTCACCGCCATTGATCCCCTCCTCAAAGTTCTCGACGCAGGCAGGCAACAATGCGGGGGCGTACTTTGCGGCCATAGCAGCCCCGAGGTACTCAACGCAGTCGTCGAAACAACAGATTGCCACAAATCGTGCCTTTATGTCCGCGCAATGCGAACTCTGAAGCACCTTGCCGAAAAATGGGGCCAGTAAACACTCGAAAATTCCCTCAAAGCCTACGATTCCGCTCTTCAGCGTGTAACCAATTGCGTCCACACAAGGGGTCAGCAGCTCGCCTTCGACGATCAAGCTCTGGTCGTACTCCAGATATTCGTCCTCGTCAATTCCGGGCTCCATCTTTCCCTTGACCAGCTTGCTGCGCCTGTCCAAACAGTCACTGATAACAGCGAGGACCTTGCTCACCAAACTGTGCGCGTCTTCCAAACCTAGTTTTGCGACGTGCTTCCCGGGTTCGTCATTGAATAAGAACGAAAACGCACTGCTGGTTATGTCGCTGAGAGACTCGCACAGAGTGATAAGCGTCTCCGTGTCTGATTTCTCCTGTTCCAATTGTTTCAAGATGGCAGTAACCAAGGGTCCAAGTAGCTGGTTTGGCAAATTAATCTGGTGCTGGTTAGGCTGTTTGTTCCCGTCCCCCTTTGCAAATGTACAAGCGGCCTCGAACACCGGTTGCAAGGCAGTAGCAGCGGTGGACCTCACGTTGGCGCTATATTTGAATCCCACCAGAGGCAGCAGAGTCGTAGAGCAGACCTTGGCGAAAGGTCCGAAATCCGCACCCAAAGCTGCGGCATGTTCATAGATCGCACGGGCCGCCTCGCTCTTCTCCTCCATCACGGTAGTGTTTATGGTGAGCTTTTTGATACCTTGCCCGGGGAGCTCCATCGTCATAGATTCAGTACCCATTAAAAGATCGCGCTGAGGCTCTCCCATCTTGCTCGCCATCAGATCCTTCTCGGTACCGTCGGTTATCTCAACGTCGCTTTTCTGCTTCGCCTGCTTCAACAAGGCCGGAAGGATGGCGGGCAAAAAGTTGACGAACTCGCTGCCGACTATGCGGCAGACTCGAGCGCAGGCATTGTGGACCTTATCCAAGGGGACGGGGGATGTCACCGAATTTGAGAAATCGTTCGTATTGCCGCTCCCTTCGGCGGACTTCGTCTGCGCCTGGATCTGCTGGAGCTGATGGTTGTAGGTGCTGAAGAGCTTCATGACAAAATTCATGATGTTGGTTGCGTCACCCATGAACAAGCCGCTGTCCTTTCCAACGGCCTCCCCCAAAAAGCTCGCGCACTCGATGGCCGCTCCGCGAAGCTGGAGCATCTCAGGGTTCAATGCAGATGGTCCCACCGGTTGGCCCTCCTCGTTCAACCCTTGAGTGATAATGGAAAGGATGGAGGGCATAAACTCTGCATAATAAGGCGTAAACTGCTCCCCGGCAACCCCAGCAACGCAAGAGAGAGCCAAAATTCCGTTCGTGCACACCACTACGGCATCACCGCCTTCGTTGACGGTTGTGTTTTCGGACAAAGGGCCCGCCTTGAGGCTATTCAGAACATCCCTCAAGTACATGCTCAGCACACTCTTCGCCTGCTCCAGAACCTCCTCGTCCCGCTCGTCAGCGCCACCACGGCAGAAACTAATCAGCGCACCGCAGCCATGAGCCTTGACCTTGTTGCAAACGGACTGCAATACACTGCAAACGGCACCAAGGACGCGGCCTCCACTCTCGCCGAAAACAACACTCTTGTAGGACTTTGTATTTTCGTTACACAGACTTCCAATCAGTTGCAGGGCTGCCCAATGTACCCTCACATTCGAATCGTTGGTGAGGGAGTGCACACAAGCGTTGGTCGCGTTGGCTAGGTGCTTGTTAAAAGCGGCAGGGGCGGCAACCAAGCACCGCTCGAGCACAGCCAAACCGCACCGGCGAGATTTCCAATCGTTCTGGTCGCCCAAAAGCTGATTGACAATGGGGAGAATGATTGGGAACGCCTTGGTACCGCTTAGGTCGTGGATGATCGCCTCGAGGTAAGACTCAGCTGCGAGTGAATCTTCGTCGCCCTCGTATCCAAAATCGTCCCCAAAGGCCTGCAACTCGTCTTCGGCCCAAGAGTCAACATCATCGTCAGTCGCCATATGAATGAGCTGGATTAGGATTGTCGTGATCCCATTGGTGTCCAAACAGAGTTGCAGGCACTTCTGGTTGCCTAGAAGCTGTTTCCTGGCCGTCGAGGTTAGCGTTGCCACCAGCTGGCAGGCAAGAAGTCTGTTGGTGGTGTTCAAGGAGGTCGCCTTCGTGGTGGTGTGGTTATGCACGAGGGAGGTGTTGTGTGATGTTGTTAGAAATATATTTTTAGAGGGACGCACAAATTTCAACGGCCAAACTTTCTACGCTATCAAGTAAAATATAACACGTACCTGCGCCGTCATGAGGCACGCAGAGATGGTGTCAGAGAGACTACTCGCCGAAGACAACGAGAAGAAATTGGGGGCTGATGTTGCTAGGTCGACAAGAGACTGAAAGGAAGTTGTGATATTCTGCGCATCGTTTGTCTGGAGAAGAGTCGAAAGGGTCTGGAGGAGAGGGGAGAGGGTTATAGATCCCAAGGACGCGGACTCGTCGCTCTCGCCGGCCGCTGAAGCCTTGCCAATCGAGGATAGAGCAACAATCGTGGAGCACAACAAACCTGGAGTCGCGGACGGAATCGACGTTACGTGGGCGAGACTCATCTGAATAAGCTTCACGACTCCCTCTTTGCACTCTTTGCTCCATACATTTGACGGACAATATTCAGCAACCTTGTCCAGCAAAAACATGGAGCTCTCAAAGTGATCCCCCTTGCTGCTCACAACCTCACCCACAGAACTCAGTACGAATTGGACCGCATTGGTATGCTCCGGAAGCGACTGTGTAAGCTGAGCGGCCAAATGAGAAAGCCGCCTGCTGCAGTAGGGAATGGGCTCGGCCGAAAAATATTGAAGGGCGAGAGTAAGATACCTGCTTGATGAGGGCAAAGACATGAAATCCTTGTTGTTCTTGTTCACGTGAGTTCGGCACAAAACGGCAGCAAAAGCGCGAATACCCTCGCTATTTGCAGGGTTTGCAGGGTCCATGTGTGCCAAGAGCGCATCGGCAAGATCTACGGGCTTTTCTGCGCGTTTTGTGTGTGGTTTGTTGGTAAAGAGGGTGAGAGGGTGACGTGTGAGATTCCCTGTGCGAAATGAACAAGCTGAGGAATCGAGAAGGAATTCCCGTTTCCCGTTCGCATCGAGTACTTTGCTTGTGCTTTTCGAAACTTCAGCCGATAGTAATCCGTAGCATTACCCTATCCCTTCCTCTGCAGCCCTGTTTCATTCGCCCGCCGAAAACTTCTCACTACCATACCTTGCGATAGGCTGCTATAAGTTTTCTCTGAAGCCGCTCGAGACGCTTGACTCGTAGGAATCCGCAGACTCTCGAGAAGTTGAGTAATTTGACTCATGGTGGAGCGAGATTATGGTTTTACCCTTTTGCGAAAAAAAAGAAAGGAAAAAAATCCGAAAAGCGAGATTTTTTAGCTCCCAGCTTTCTCGCATAAAGTAGAACACACGCGGGCGTCCATCTGAAATCTTTGAGGAGGCAATTGCTATCTTGAAATTCGTTTTCCTTTTCTCCTTTGACGATACGACATATTCCCCCCAACGACAACACCGACAACAAACACTAAATAACACGAACGAACAGGAATATGGGAGTGAAAGGACTTTTGAAGGCGATGAGACCGTTCTCTCGCTCTACAAACGTGACGGAGTTCAAAGGCCAGGTGCTGGCCGTTGATGTGGCCAACTGGCTTTTCAAAGGTGCATACATTGTGGCAGAGCAGGTAAGCCATTGTTGTCCGTGGTTTTTATCGTTTTCTGTGACGTTCTTTCTATTCACTAATGTGTATCTTCTCTGTAGCTGGCGATGATTGAGGATGGGACTTATACGAAAGATAAAGGTTTGGTGGTGAGGAAGTACACGGATTATGTTCTTTCTCGTTGCGATGAGCTCTTGAATTACGCTGAGATTCGCCGAATAATTTTGGTGTTTGATGGGAACCGCTGCCCACTGAAGGCGGGTACTAATAGTGAGAGGGAGATGAAAAGGTGAGTAAGTGTTATGTATTTCTTCTCCAGCGGCCCTCCCACCTCACCTCACCTCACCTCACCTCACCT
>Ga0115556_1000540_pt1 | contig 24872 bp, 14 predicted proteins | sample COGITO_mtgs_1104_5_FD_87282 | JGI IMG/M metagenome (GOLD analysis project Ga0115556, IMG submission 87282) | Pelagic marine microbial communities from North Sea - COGITO_mtgs_110414 | ecosystem: Environmental > Aquatic > Marine > Epipelagic | place: Germany:Helgoland, sampling site Kabeltonne... | reverse complement strand
GGCGGAGAAAACGTGCATAAACGAAAAGTGTAAACGAACGAAAGGAAACCACGCGAATAAAAATTCCAAGGAAATTCGATGGAGGAAAAGCAAAGGTGAGACGAAAAATTAAAAAAGGGGGAGTATAAGATTTGAACTCTCACACGCGAGAGAGAGAGACGAATTTTTTCTTTCGTCAAATGCTCGTCTTCGATTACAAAAGACGAGCGTTTGAGGAGACATGAAAAAACTGACCAATTATCTATCTTTTATCCATAACAGTGATACCAGGCGCGGATATCTGCCAATCGTGCTACCGAGTCGAGACGTTAGCGTTGGCGGATAAGCAGTGCGCGATGTGCGACAGCCGCAAAACCAACGGGTGCTGGTACCGGTCGAAGGTGATACAAGGCGGGAACTTGTGCCGAAAGTGCTATAACAAAGAACTGACGAAGCTGCAAAATAAGACGTGTGGGGCGTGCAATGCGACGGAGACGACCGCGAGTTGGTACAACTCGCACGTGAAAGTCGGGGTGAGTTTGTGCCATCGATGTTATTATCGCGAGAGAGCGACGATTTCGACGAAGAGTTGCGTCGCGTGCGGGAGCGATAAGACGAGCGGGAGTTGGTTGAAGAGTAAGTCCGTGGAAGGCGCACATTTGTGCGTGAATTGTTACTATAAGGAGTTGGTCGCGTTGAGTGGGAAGGAGTGTTGCAGTTGTGAATCGAAGACGACCAGTTCTATTTGGTACAACTCGAAAGAAGAGAAAGGGAAGCACTTGTGCGCCAAGTGTTACTCGAGAGGCAGGAAGCGGCACTTGAGGGAAGTGAAAGAGCAGAAAGAGAAGGAGAAGACGTCTGCGGCGGCGAAAAAGACGAACAGGAGGACGTAAAGAAAGAGCGAGAGAGAATTGAGACACGGTTTTGAGGATGAGAATGAGACAAGGAGAGACAACATGCGCGCGAGAGAGAGAAAGAGAGAGACAAAAAGCAAAAGAACAAATGAAGTTTAAAGAAACAGTAACACACAACATACGCCAGAGCGCACTGAAAATGAAGCTCTGAGAATACTATTTTACTCATGTTTTAATATAAATACGCTTGTACATACATGCACAATCATTCTGTCTAGCGCAAGTGTACGTAAAATCACAATTCCAGCCAAACGTCGAGAGCGCTTCGTCCACGCGCCCGAGAGGGGAAAGAAAGACGGAAAGTTTAAAGGGTCGCGCGGTCGCTACGAGTGATCGAAGGCATCTGAGCGTGATCGGAGACGTACATTAGAGTCGCGTTAGAGTCTAGTTACAGATATGAGAACATCAGTCGTTTACAGGATCATTTGACAACGCTATCTGGGTGTTACAAAAGGGTATCTGTGGCGGCGATATACATATTCGAAAGGCGCCGTGAGCGCAAATTTTCGCGCCGGCGTCGTCGGAGCGTAAACGCGCGCTCTGATACTCTACGACCATCCAATAGAAGCGCGCGAACGGTGTGAACCTTCCGCCGTGGTCCAGTTGAACACGTACTAAGGGCGGGATGCGTGGAGTGGAGTGGTACTTGGAGCTGTCTGGAACTACGCGACGGCGAATTCGAATCGCTATTCCCCTTGGAGGGGACCTAAGGAAAAGCGTCGGCGCCTTCGCCGCCTCCTGTGCGCCACCTAGAGGACGTCAGACTCTCTCACAACGCTCCAGAGCACACAGAGAGTGTCCGCGGTACACTCAGGGCTTCCAAGCGCGCATCATATCAATCATCTCATGGAATTTTATGTGGGCACTTGCTCTGAGGCCCCGATACGCAGAGAGCCTTCGGCGCCCTGGGCGAAAACGTCGCCGCTCAACGCGGCGCTACGACGGCCTCCACAGCAGTCAGGGAGACTCTGATGGAACCAATGAAGCACTTGAGTTCGACTCAAACCAATCCGATCCCCTCTCGGCGCGCACAATTCGCTCGTAACATTGTAACACCATACCTAAAGATGGTACTTATGTAGCTTCTCGAACTCGCCGCGAAGTCTCTTTCCTTGCTTTGCTCCGCAAAAATCGCGGAGAAGAACGGACGCTTTCGCGGGGCTTTGCGCCACATCTCTCCATGATCGAGAGCATCTACTCGGTCCTACATACCCAGGCGCGCACTCACAGCGAGTATGAGCGTCAAAATCGATCAAAAAATTACTCCAGAAGAATAAAGTCTCACCCGCTTCTCTCGCTTGGAAGGCGGCGAATTAATGAATTGTCGTATCGAAGAGGTTCCAATTTCCGAAGCAATTTCCTTTCGAATGCGTCCGATTTGAGGTCGTTTAAGCACCTCTAGGATGTCCCAGTACACGTGACAAGCACTCAGGACGCACTCACCGATCGTTCGACCGTTAAAATCGGCAAAAACCGTCGCTTCATCCACCCTAAAATTTGCCTTTTTTTCTGCCTCGAAATAAGCGCTCGATCGCCTCGAAATAAGCGCTCGATCGCCTCCCGCGCTCTCGCCGGCGGACGATTTTGCGCCTTCACTAAAGACGAGTAAAAACGCGTTCGAACTCCTTTTTTTCGCGTAAACGCGCAGTTGCTTATCTCTGCTTCACTTTTTGACCGTTTCTGCGCGGCCAAACCACTCACATTTCAGCGTAAACTGTCCTCAAAAATGACTAAAAATGTATCTCTCTCTTTCGTTGTGTGCTTTCCAAGAAAGAGGTCACTCACGGAGAGAAAAAGCCCTCTCTTGGGAGCGCAAACAGTTTCTTTACCCTTTAGCGCGCGTTTACTTGAAACGACCACACACACAACGCCATCTCGAACGCCTCTCTCTCTCTCACTCTCTCTCGCTCCGGAAATCATCGTCCTTCTCTTCCTCGTTCCGCGAGAGAGAAAAGGAGACGTATTTTTTCGGTCTTTTGGTTGCTCTCTCTGAGCCGATCTCTTTCCCGTACATTTTCTTCCATTTCAAAAAAGTTGTATCAGGTCGTGCACACGCTGCTCTCTCACTCTCTCTCGCACACGCACACACAAACAGCGCGAAATCGATGAGACGATGGTATACTACCGCTTTCCTTTTTGCGCATAAATCGGAGTTATTCGTGAGAACAAAGAAAGAAAGAGAGCGCAAAGAGCACTGGTCGTTTTAATTTTTGTTTGAAAACACCGAATTGATGATCGAAAGAAAGAAAAAAACTCTTGCCGCTTGCGAGAAAAGAGCAAAAAGAGAAAGAGAGACCAAAAAAGGGTAAAAAAAAAGAAAAAAGAGCAAAAAATATTCATCACTCCTTTCTCTCGCATCTCTCGTCGTTGATCTGATCGCACTTTTTTTTCTCGCGCGAGTTTGATCACGCAACAGCACGCGTACACACGTCGTAAAAGAATGACGACGATTTTGACGAACACGAAAAACAACGAGCGCGAAGACTCCGACGATGCGACGAGCAAGATCACGATTTTCGTCAAACTCCTCCCAGAACCGAACAACGAGGAGCATAAAAACTTGACTCGGTTTCAAGTTCGAGACTCGAGGTCGAAATATTTAGGAAAAACGTGCGTTTTTCGCGACGTGGAGAAGAATAAAGAGACCATCTCGGAGTTGAAAAGAAAGGTGGAAAGGGAGACCGGGGAGAAAGTGGAGACGCTGAGAAGAGGTTGTTCGCTTTTGGTGTTGTCATCGTCAAAGTCGCGTGCTCGTTTTTCGTTCGTGTCTCGTCTTTTGCGCTCGGGTTTGAGCTGTTTTTTAAAGCGAGCGTTTTTTGTGTGCTTGATGTTTTGCTGACCTGTCTCTTCTTTCTTTCTTTCTTTCTTTCTCGCGAACGCGTGGCGCGCAAACTAAAGGAGGCACGCCGGAAGGAGTAATTCTGGAAGACGAGAAGACTTTAGAAGAGTGCGGTATTACGCGCTCGATGGGTTTGTTCGAGTACCTTTGGGTAGACTCCGCGGAGAATCAGGAGAAGTACAAAGAGGAGAAGGAGCGTATGTATAAGATCTTACCGAACCACGAGAAGTTTTTGGAGGAGTACGCGAAGGAAAATCCAGGTAAAGGCAACGATGAAGACTTAGACGACGAGTTTTTGGAGAGAGGTGCGCCGAATAAGAACTCTAAGTTGTTGCAAGGGAACGCCAAAGACGCGGAGTATTTCAAAGACGCGGAGGAAATTCAAGCGAAAGTGGAGAAAGAATTGGAGGAGTACAACGCGAAGGAAGACGAGGAGAGAGAAAAAATGTTCGGAAAAGGCGACAGAAAAGAGTAAAAGACCGCGCGTGTAACTAACGTGACTGAGCGTCGTTCCGATGATGATTTACTATTCATACATAAATACATTTGAAAGATTATTACAACAATACAACATATAATTTTTTACGCTTCTTCGCGCCGGTGGATTACGCTCGCCTCTGGTTCTTCTTCCTCTTCTTCTTCGGCGGAACTTGTCATGACGTTGTTGTTCAATCGTAACTTTACGATTGAATACTTAGGGACCGACAATCGCGACGGCCTGAGCGCGTAAAATGCGAGCGAGGAGACAATAAATCCGAACGGAATAAACACCGTAATCGCGCCGACGGTCGCGGCAAACGCCAGCGCCGCGACGCAGTTTCGATAGTTTCCGTCTTCCCATCGAAGCGTTTCTTTTCGAAGCGTTTCCATGAAATCCGCGAAATAAGAGAGTTGACACTGAACCCAAAAGATAACTTGCATAGTTCTATCGAACAAGGCATCGTTAAGCTGCTTCGGTCCTTTCAACAAACCTTCGTTTTCAAATTCCGTGCCGCGAACGACAGTTGAAAACCAACCGATGGGCGCGTCAAACTTTGAGCCGGGCGGGAAATTCGTAAACTCCGAAGCCGAATCGGAACGCAAAATCTCGTTATTTCTCGATTTTTCCGCTCCAAAGAGACATGCAGACGTCCCATCGTTGTTCGACGAACAGTGCACGACAAAACCAAGACACATGAACGCGACGATGTAGTTCGGAAAGAAGCAAAAGAAGAGCAGCGCGAGATGTAACGAAGCGCTCGAGGCATAATCTCGCCACCGCACCGCTCGTTCGAGCCTTTTCAAAGCGTATGCGAACGGTTGTAACGCTATACTGATTCGTATAACCGCAGCTTTCGCGCGAATAGCATCGATTCCTAACGCCTCTTCTTCTTCGTTCAAGTCGTCCACGTCGCTGCTCGAGGAAGCCGCCGGATCCCGAGGAGGCACCGTCGCAAACTCTCCTATTTTGGCACCTCTCCTTCCCAGTTCCCCCGCCGCCGCAGCGAAGCTCGAATTCGCGCTCGCTAAAGCAGACGAAGACAACGAGGCCGTTGGTGGCATCTTCTCAAACATCAACGTATCAACAATATTTGTTGGAAGCTTGTTAATGCCAGCGATTAAAGCCAGGCGTTGCGCTTCTCGCTTCTCTCGCTCTTCGCGATGGTGGCGCGTATTCAAACCACCTCCAAATTTACCGCTGAGATGCGCGAATGCGACAGAAGGATCTCGGACTAAGATATCATCGTCCATATCGTTTATGCCAAATAAAAGTTGTCGTGCGAGTTGCTTGCCTCTGGCGTAATATCCGACACTCATGGCCGCGTCCTCGAATCCTCCGAAAGAGGACGACGCAGGAATCGCATCCGGGTCGTTCGCATCGCTACCATTCGTACTAAACGTGCGACAGAAGAGACCGTTGCTTTTCGCTTTTCTAAACGAGGCTTTGACGGTGATTTCACCAGTCACTTCACTGTCGTCCTCCGAGCGCAACGGAACGGTCGCGACGATATCTCTCCCAAACGACGGGAGCGAGGATGGGTATATCGTGCACACGCCGATGCGTTCGTCCGCTCTCGCTCGATCGAATACTCCGATGTGAATCGGTTTCGTGACGTCCCGAACAGCGACGTCGAATTCTCGTTTCCAACCGGCGGGAGATCTCGCCGAGGCGTTTGGTAACCAAGCCCATGAAAGGTCGTGTCGAATCGCAATCCCTGGAGCCGATCCCGACGGAACGTGTCTCATTTTCAAAATCCGGACGCGCGTAGAACCAACAATTGGAGTGGCGAGCGGGTCAATCGAACGAACAATTCGCGTCGCGACTTTAACTTCGCCCAAATATTCCACATCGTTCGGCTCGATGCTTCTTCCGTTTGTGAAAGATGTATTCGACATCGAGGCGCCATCCGATCGCGCGGCGACGTTACCGGTCGCGCTCGTCACCGTCGTGCCCGATCGATCGGCGCTCTCAGTAGCCGTGAACCCGGACAAGGTCGAAAGCGGTTTTAATTTCGATTTACCCGCGAAAGTAAACTCACCGTTCGCGTCCACGTTGACGCTTGCTTTCACTTTCGCTTTTTTCGGGGATCTCAACAACTTGAACTTGCCATTGCCGAGCGACAACGGAACGCCCGTTCTTTGGTTGATCTTGAAAAAGCTCGATCTAGAGTCTTTGCACACTGTCTTTGGCATTCCAGAGCAATCGATGCAAAATCGTCCAATCTTGACGTTCTTCGCGCCTTCTTTATTCGAGTAGACGTCGATTTTCACGATGGCATTAACAATTGGTTCTTCCACTTCAAAGCAAACGACGTCGCTGTCTTCCGCTTCTTTCATGTTGCCATCGCCGAGAAAGAAACGAGTCGCCGGCTGTCCCGCTTTTTTCGCTTTGAAGATGCCTAAATCTCGCGAGTCGTTCAACAACGAACATCTCAAAACGACGCCGTTAGAATTCTTTCCGGCTTCGGCTTCGGGAATACCCCGCACGCTACTGATGCGCACGAATACTTTACACGTTCTAGGAGCGACTCGAACGATGGGTCGATTCGATACGTCTTTGCGCAACGGACCTTCGCCGAACAAAACGGCTGCTTTCTCATCGTCCGAGGAATCCGCGTCGTCGTCTTCGACGTTGTGCAACGCCATGTGTAAATTCTTTGTTGCTTTCGAGGACGCAAAATCCTTCGACTTGCCGCGCTTGAGCGTTTCCGGTCGAATATTCGGTGCGCCAACCTCGATAGCTTCCGAGCGCGTGCCTAACCAGGCGCGACATCGGATGCTTCCGACACCTTTAGCTCCATTCTTCGTGGCCGGTTTCGGATTTACGTCTTGCAGCGTCGCTTCGATGTTCTTCACCGCGGACAAATTCGCGGTGAAGGGCACAGCCGCGCGCGAGCTCGTTTCTAAAATGGCCAACGGGATCGAAGCTTCACCTAGTGCTAACGTTGCGTAGGTCGTCGTCGATGTTCTGCCCAGGTCCTCGTTCTCTTCGCCGTGCGCCGGATCTTGAGTTTTCAAAACTGGCACCGTGATGACAACCGCAATGCGCCCAGCATTGCAGTCTACATCCGAGGCGGGAAACGCGAAAAACTTTTCCACCTCAAATTTTTGTGCACCAGAGTCACTCGCGTTGCTATCGCCTCCTTTTAGAATGCTGTCTACGTCGTATCCTAATCGCGTCGTCTTTGCCGAAGACGCGTGTTGACCGACCGATATGTTTATAACCGGTTTCGATCGTTTTCCTACTCTATCTCGCATGCGTTCATCTAATAATAAAGACTCTATTTCAACGAACACGAACCGCTCTGGATAATAGCCAACTTGTAACGCCGCTATAGCACCTCTTTCGTATTCCGGACGCATGCCGTGTAAAGATTCATTATCCTCCGTATCCATGTATTGGTCCTCGTTCGCTTCTAACCCGGGCGCGCTTTCAAGCATCGCTACTATGCAGTCGAACGCCTGGTCTCGAAACTCGCCGAAATTTTGGAATCGAACAGCTGTCGCTCGAGTTCCCGAGTCTTTCTTCCTCTTGTTTTTCTTCTTCAATGAATTCTGTTGCGCTAAACTTTGCGCCGTGACCCACTTGACGAGAATCTCATGATCGCCGTTAATTTGTAACGCCTGAAAATCACCCGCGTGTGCAAACCATCGCTTTCCTTCACCGCCATCAAAACACGCGCAAAATGGGTCGCGGAACACGCGCAAAACGCCTTGCGCGCTCGAAAGCGTGCAATCGAACGATCCGAGACATTCCGCCGTGTACGGAAGATTAAACGCTCTCGCCGTCTCGATGTAATCGCTATTCTTAGCCGAGTTAAACGAAGTATCAAACGAGTTAATGTTATCGCCTGCATGCATTCCGTTCGTTCCAGTGTGATTCGGCTTACTTTTATTTCCAAAGAGTTCGTCAAATGTCGGCAAGGATAAACCAAAGCTCGAAAAATCAGGCATTTGGAAAAATCCGAAAATGTACTGACTGTACGACGTGCTTCCCGATTTCTCCGTTCCCGTGTGCGTTTGCTGTTGCGAACTGGCGTTATCAAACTCCTCCGTCGCATCGAACGTGTCTTGATCCGACACCGTGCTATCGTCCGAGTAATAATTATTACCACCTCGACCGTTTTTGTTCCTATACCCGATTCTCGAATCCAAGGACGAATCGATGTCCTCCTCTTCCTCTCTCGTTCGTTCGCTACCCATGCTCGTCATCGACTCCCCGTCCTCCGACGTCGACGGCAACATCCTGTTACCACCTCGAGGATCTTCGTTCCCGTAGTTGTCGTCTTCGTTATTGAACATGCTCGCCAAATCGCCTCTCGAATTTGCCCTCGCCAACTCAACCATCGAATCCAACCTTCTCTTCATCCCGCTCCTTCTCTTACTCCTCCTTTTCGCGTTACTCCACGGCTCAAAATACGACGTCGACGTCACTTGCTCGCCACTTTCCGTGCTAATCGTTCTCGCTATAATCAAAAAACCTTTCTCCAACCACCGTCTGGTCTCCAACAAGTTCAACTCGTCCGCCTCCACCCACACGTCGCCGTCCCATCGACTCTCCACCGTGCTCGTCGCCCCGTCCGGGTATACAATCACTCGTCGCTTCCCAATCTCCGTTATATTCGTCAGCGAAACCCCATTCTCGCTCACCAAAACGTCCGCTAACGTGTTCTCTCTGTGCGAAATCGACCGTATCTCGCACGTATCCACCACCGTTTTCGAAGCTTCGCTCACCACGCGTGCATCTAATTTCGACCGCGCGAACGCCACGCCACAGTGGCGGACAAAGTTCCGGTAGTTGTGCACCACGGACGTTTCCCACGTTCCACTGTTGTTACGTTTCCGATATCGTCCCAAAAGAGAGAGGGAGGGAGAGAGAAAGCGTGTGAGTAAACTCGTACTCATAAAATGTAGAGAACAGAAATGCGCGGCAAAAATGGAAATCATCCAAAAGTACGAAACAATCTCCATCGCAAAAGAGAAGAAACACGACGTAAACGACGGCGAGACGACTACTACTACTCATAACAGCACCAACAACAAATGCTGTCCTCGCACCTGAAGTTTGGTCTCCAAACGGTCTCCTCGTCTCCAGCCGGAGACGGTTTTGGAACGATCCTTGCCGTGGACATCTCACTTTTTTAGAGGCGAAAACTCTGAAGCCAAAACACGAGACATTTTGACTCTTGGAAAGAAAAAAATACACGAACGAACGAGTGGCTGCTCTTTCTGCGACGTCATTTTTCTCGTTAAAAACAACAACAACAACAGACAACAACCTTTTCAGCTGTACTCGATACGTTTACGGATGCCGCTGCCGACGACGACACAGTGGGGAAGGAAATGGATGGTGTTGTCGTTGTTCTTGTGGCTGCTCGCGAGTGGTTTTTGTTTTGAAGTCGCGCTCGCGCTCGATGGGTCGTGCGCTTTGGAGCAGAAGAACGAGACTGGGGCTGTTTTTTTAGCCTCCGCGAGTGGGTTTATCACGGATGGAAGTCCAGAGGGGAAAACGTATCTCCCGCAAGAGCACGAGTGCGCGTGGACGATTGGTGGTAAAGGTGAAGAAGATGGACTCAAGACGACGACGAGAATTACGCTCGCGTTGGAGTATTTCAACTCCGTGTTAGGCGAAGACTTTTTGCGAGTGTACGATGAAGGAGAAGAAGAAATTCTGGCCACGTATTCGGGAGATATCTTTCCGCACTCGATCGTGTTCGAAAACCAGTCGTCGTTGACGTTAAAATGGACGAGTTTGAAACTGAACAGCGATAAAGGGTTCAAGGTGCACTATTACATGGATAGGATGGACGAGGTGCAGTGTTTGAACGATTGCGATCGGGTCGGGGTGTGCACGGAACGGAACGTTTGCGAGTGTCCGAAAGGAAGAGCCGGGGCGGACTGTTCCATCGTCGTGCATCAACTCGTGCTGGGAATGAAGGAAAACGAGACGAGCAGGTACCAAGGATATTCGTTGTTGAGAAGTGAACCCGGGGAGTGCGCGTATTTGAACGTCGATGTGCCAAAAGAGAGTGCGAGTGGTGACGACGAGCGATCTTTTATGCGCGTAGAGGCGACCTTTCCGGACGGTCTTGACGGCGACGCGAGACCTTCTCTGTTCATTTCGGACGCTTTGGATATAAACAAAACAAACTTTTATGTTCCTTCGAGTGGGTATTGCGAAACAGAACCGCATGGGTGCGAATGGATCGACGAGAATGAAACGACAAAGAAGAAGAACGAGAGCGTTTCTTTGGCTTCGGCTGGTGATAAAAATATTGCTTTTAGAGACTACTCTTTGCTTCTTTCGTCGCCAGGGGAGGTAGAAAATGATACGAACGAGACTCGGTTCACAATCAATGCTCCACAGATTCCTACTTTCAACTATTACAGTCAGTTCGACGTGAAATCGTACAGCATTTTAAGCCCGATTCATTCGCTGCGCGTCGACGACGTTTCGAGTGAAAGCCGGTTCATAATCGCCGTATGCAACGTTCGAACGCCGCCACTTCCCTTGGCGTTTAAAACGCACGAGTTACGAAATTTCATTCCTGAAGAAGTGAGCATGGATGATGGACGCGGAGGCATTCAATTTTGGTCCAGCACGGCATCCAAAGAACCGAAGAAAGACGTCGTCTCGCTCGTCAAAGTTGTTCTTTCGAACGAAACTAAAGACTCGTGCGTAACAGATTGCAATAACAATCGCAGCAGATGTTCTGCATCAGGAATGTGCCTCTGTGAACGCCCGTACGCTGGGATGTATTGCGAGAGCAGAATGAAAGTAATTGAGCCCGATGGTATCGTGCATACCTTCTCAGAAACGCTCGATCGAGGTGGCGCGGCTAAAATGTACATTTCAATTCCGGAACGTCCGAGCGAATCCGAAGGTGTTAACGCGATAAAAATTGAAATCTCGCACGAAAACAACCCTTCCGCGTTAGGTACAGTATTGGTTCGCCGAGATATGAACGTTTCGAGTGAGTTCACCGATAACGTATCGGATAGGATGATAATCTGCGCGGCGTGGCCAAACGAAGAATTATATCACGGTGAAACGCGTTGTCGCTCGTTTGGGTACTTCGCTGATTACGCCGCGAATACGGAAGGCGCGACGAGTCAGCAAAATTCTCAGTTCGTGAACACGTTATCGAGCGTGGCGAGCGACTACGCGCGTTTGGAGATTCCAATTGAAAGCATTTTCGAGAGGAGTAGTAACACGACGACGCAAAACGTTTCGGCGGGATACTACGTGACTGTGATCAACCATCACGCGATATCCGGCGAGAGAATGTCATTCGACGCTCGCGTATCTTTCGAGCGCGAAGAGTACACCGCCGTGAATGAAAGAATTCCGACGTGCCCGTTCAATTGCAGCAATCATGGCATATGTGTGAACGCTGGTTTCTTTAGAGGAATGTGCGTGTGTTTCAAGGGATACGCTGGTTTTTACTGCCAAAATAACGCCACAAAATTAATACCAAACGACGAAGAGAGCGTCTTTGAACGCAAAATCCGTCCGGGCGATTGGGAGTACTTTTACGTGGAGAGCGAAAATACCACCTTGAGCGCATCCGCGATTCTCTCCGTGCAAATTATAAACTACAAAGACGTCAACGGTATCCCTGAACTCTTTGGCAAAAAAGTCACCGGCCTTACTTTCGCGGACGGCTCCCCTATCGATAATGAAAGCACGAAAGTTACGTTCGAAACGCCCGTTCCGGTGAAGTTCATCCACAGCGATTTCACTAATACGTCAACTTTTACGATCAATTCGACGCTCGTATCGTCCGGACCTATCGGAGATGAAGCAAACTCATTTTTGAGTTTTCAGGACGATTTTAACATCCCTCGAAACGCGTCGATAATCGATATCTCGTGGAAAGCTTTGCGAATTCACGCAAAACCGCCTTCGTATCTTTCTGAGGCGTGCTTGGCGACGTATTCCTCCGAGGAGCGAAATTATTTCGCATACTCGAAATGTCCCTCGCTCACGCCGGCGAGTGGCAGAGAATTCGTCATAGATGGAAGTTTAAAAACGCCCGGGTTGATTCAAGACGGTAAAAACGCTGGCATAGAGTTGTTCGAAAGCGTCGACGACGACGATTTGGGAGTTTTTGACGGTGCTTTAGAAGACGACAAAACCTCATTCGAAGACGCGAATTGGGTATCAGGCGAGATTGTCGTCACATGGAGAGCGTTCGTGAGAACCGGATACGACATTGAATCCATAGCGCAAACACAGTGTACGCGGATAGATTGCATCGTACCGGAATACTTATTCGCGAATTTCACAGTTTCTCCCAACGAAACGTGGAGCTTTGGCGTGAGAAGCGCACGAGTACGTCAATCAGAAACGGCGATTGAGCCGAACGGCGGCACTCGATTTGAAGGAAGCGAGAAAGATTTGCACGTAAAGGTATCCGTGCTCCTCGACGAAAGCGGTGGTATTGGTTCTTCCAAGCTGTGCGTCGCGAACTGCAGCGGTATCGGTCGATGTGTCAACGGCGTGTGCGATTGTCCTCTGAATCTCACCGGCGTGGCGTGCTCGATCCCGATTGAGATCTTGACGCTGGAAGATACGGTTATTGAAAAAAACGGAACGTCTCTTGTAATTTCTGAGAATGTTACCGACGTTCGAGTGTTACCTGAAGGCGCGTTCGATGTTTATAAATTTCGTGTAACGAGCGATACAGCGATAGTTCGAGCGACGCTTGACCACGCTTTGCATCATGGATCTTCGCCACGCTTGTTCTTACGAAGAAATGCGGTTCCGATTTATTGTCCCCCGGGCTTGCGCGGTGGATTTTTGAACGACGATGCCGGTGAGGTCAACGAGAATTTGTACGCCGGCGATGATAACTTTTGCAGAGACGCGTACGATGCATTTGATGCGCTCGAAACCAGGGACGAATCTTCGGGAAAAATACCAGAAGCGAAAGTAATACCAAACGAAACTCAGGACGGCGGCGACGCCGGCGGCGACGATGATAACCATCCGTTTGGCGAGGAAGAAAAGTATCTCGTGCAGCACGAAGCCAGCGTAAAGGTTTCAGACGTTCCGAGAAGATACAACATGAGCGGATGGAGTATCGGCGCCGATGAAGCGGAAGAGGAAAATGTCGATTGGTGGTTTCTTACCGTGTTCAACGACGCTATCGGAGCTTCAGAAAGCTTGATATATCGCGTATCCATACAAACGCTTCCTTCGTACGGTTGGTGTCAGAAGGAGTGTAGAAATAACGGCGTTTGTGACAAAGTAAAAGGTATTTGCGAGTGTTCAAAAGACTTCATCGGCGAAGCATGCGAAATCCCACTCATCTCGATTGAAAACGGTGAGATAAAAACGTATGAAAACAGATTAGATTCGGGCGAAGCCGTAGCGTTTATTTTTGAAATCAGGTGCCAGAATCAAAAATTTGCTCTCGATATCGAGAAATTAAACGACTATTCCGCGTTTGCAAACGCTGGACCTGAACTTTACTTTGGCGTATCGCGCGGTGTCGTGCCGTCGTATGATTTCAAGCGCGGCTTATGGAAAGCGGATATGTTTGAAACTATTCCAAACATCGAAGTTGGTGGTACGTTGGGGTATTACCTTCGAGGAGAAAGCTCCGCGCCAGTTGGACAATACTTTGCAATAGTCGCGGCAGATTTCGGACACAGCGCTTTATTAGATGGCATTGCTGCAAAACTGACTGTTTTTGGAAGCGACGTTCCGAACGAGAGCGCAACGAATCATAGTAATAGTTGCTTATATCCGAGCGGAACGCTCGGTGTTAACGTCAAAGACGGAGAGAAAGGAAACATCGATTCAGTCATATTAGACGTTTATGAGCTCGATTATGGAGCGGATTGCGAATGCTACATGGCGAGTGTAAGCACCGGTACCGCGGGCGTCGAATCTATATCTGCTAATCTAGTGTTCCCAAAATCTCGGCCCTCCTCGTTCACGTTACCCTTTTATTACTTGCGTAACGACGTGCGGAAGTACAGTGGAACAACTCCGAATGAAACAAACTTTGAATATCAATCTCCAGATCCGCGCAGAGCGATCGCATCGAACGATATTGTCCCTGACGCATGGGATCGCGAAGGCTGCAACGCCTACATCTCCGACGACGTAGAAGGTAAAATCTGCGTAGTCGTGAGAGGTGGGTGCGCTTTCGACGTAAAAACAATGAATTGTCAAGACGCCGGAGGCGTGGGCGTGTTGATCGTCAACGTCGACACGTACGAAAGTCGGATTCCTGCGCCCGCGGCTGATAATTGGCGCAGCTTCCCGGAATCTACACTCACTCTTCCAACGTTTTCAATCGGACAAGCCGCCGGCGATGCTTTGTTAGAAAGATACACGAGAGAGTCGGCTTTGCGAGATGACGCGGCAAAGTCGCGAACGATTCTTGAAATGTTTTCGTACATCTGCAAACTTCCGTATTGCGAGACGTGCGCGTTTGGATTAGGCAACCCGTCTGATAACTGTACTCTGAATAAATGTCCCGGACTAGACCCCACGTTCTCCATCGCGTGCAACGGCAGAGGTATTTGTACCAAAGACACATTTCAGTGCGAGTGCGAGGAAGGCTACGAAGGCGAGAGTTGCGAAAAATTTGCAAATCCACCCGTGTTTACTCGCGCGCCGGAAGTCGATATCGCTTTAGATTTGGCATCCAACGAAATCGCGTCGTTTACGTTTGGAGCGTCGTTATCAAACGCGACGACGACGACGACAGAGGAGAAGGCGGACAACGATATCAAGTTTCGAGTTGTGAATGCTCGGTCTGTTCGAGCGGCTTCTATCGATACCAACACGGGAGAGTTTCTATTTGACGCGACAAAAGTTACTCAAACAAATGCGCAACAACAGAAGAAAATGATCGACGTGACAGTCGAAGCGATTGACCCGCGCGGAGAGAGCGCTCAAATCTCTTTCCCGATTCTCGTCTCGAACGTACCGAACACGGCGGGAAACACCGAGATTCAAAGAATAGCCGATGGCGGGTGGACGATTCGTACGCTCGAAAAAGAGAGCCCAACGGCGACGCGTAGCAACAAAGAAAGTCAAGGAAATGGCGAAAACGTGGAAAAATCAGCCTCCGCCGACGAGAACAACGAGAGCAAAAAAGAAGACGCGAAGATTGAAAAATCTTTCGGCTTCCTCTTCTTCGTCTCTTTAATCGGCCTCGTCCTCCTCGGCTTATTCGGGTTCCAAATCTTAAAACTCCGCAACCGACACTTACACCGAAGAGGTTTACGCCACGTCGAACTCCCGGAATGGAACGCCACGGACGACGTCGAAACGCTCCGATCGAGATACTTCGAATCCAACAGAGACGAAGTGCGAAGCGTAGCGTAAAAATTTCTACACGTAGATACTTTGTGTTTTAATCGCACAACCAATAACACACACACATTACTACCACTACTACTACTACTACTTTCGCATCAAAACAAAGCTCACATCATTCCTCCTCCTCCTAATAATCCAGCTTCGTGCAACTCTCTTTGTAACCCCTCGTTCCCGTGCAAAAGTTCTCGCAAATTCCTCTCCAGTTCCTCGATTTTCCCCTCTAAAAACGTCCTCTGGTTTTGACAATCGTCCATCATCTTCTCCGCTTTTTTCACCGTTTGCGCGAGCTCTCTCTCGATCTGTTCTCTCGATCTCAGCACGAACCCTCGTCCGATGGGTTTGTACAAATTCGTAGTCGTTTCGTCGTCTTCATTCGTCGAAACGGATAACTCTTTCGCGGTCAGTAACGCTCGCTGTTTCTCGACGGATTTTTGTTGAAACTGCGAGTGCAATTGCTTCAACTTTTGCGTGGTGTCGATGTATTTTTGTTGCAGTTCGGTGAACTGTTTCCGTTCCGCCGATGGTGGTTTTACCGACGCCGATGCCGATGCTGCCGCTGCGCTCATTATTCGTCGAGAGAATGAGTATTCGTGCGCTGCTTTTTGTATCTTTTATAGCGCAAAAGCGTTCGCAAAAATGGAGACATTTGCGTTGACTTTTCCCAAAATTCCCCTACTTTGAAGCGCGAGAAAGAACGATGATACCTTTGTGCAAACCGTGCCATCTGAGCAGCCAACGCGCGTTTCGAAGCGCTCCTGCGCCTGCACATCCTGCCACGTTTAATGGTCGAAGAAATTGTGTGGTTTCGCGAGTAAAACGACGACAAAAAGAACGTTTGATGATGAGATTCGTGCGCGCAAACTCGGGGAAGTATTCCGACTATTCAGAAACGTCCTCTGCGGTGAAAACGATCGTCTCCGGAATGACGGCCGTTGCCAACACCTTGAGGCAGAGGATGAAGAAGAGAGAGGAGGACGTGTCATCGTCTTTGTCTTCTTCTCCTTCTTCGTTGAAAAAACTCCGGAATGGGAATCCAGCGAGGACGGTCGAAATGCTCGAGCGTCGAATAGCGGACGAGTTTCGCGTGAAGGAATATTTATGGACCGGGGATATCGACGTCGATTTGTTCTCGCTGAAATGTGTTTTTACAGATCCGACGCTCTCGTTTACCGGGTTGGAGACGTTCAGAGATAACTTGGAGAGTTTACAGCCGAGTTTGAGACGCATCGCGCCCGAAGGAAAGAGAAGGGTCGAGTTGCGCGAGTGCGGGAAAGACGAAGACTCGGCGGACGTCGTCGTCGCCAAATGGCGAATGGTCGGCAACCTGCAATTGCCGTGGCGACCGAAAATCGACATTCAAGGCGAAACTCGATTTCAGTTTCGGAGAGAGAGAGTGGACGATGTGGAAGAAGAAGAAGAAGAGCGAGAGAGAAAGGGTGGAGAAGAGGAGGACGAGAACGAGACGTGTCTCCGCGTGGTGTCCTATCGAGAAACGTGGTCCGAAACGGCGTCCGAGGCGCTCTGGCAACTCGTCGCGCCGTTCGCGCACGAGAAGGAGTAACTTTTGCAAAAGCCAAGCGCAACGAGAGTAGTAGTAGTAGCAGTAGTAGTACTCGTACTAGTTTATGTAGTCATTCGTGTAGTGTAGTCGTCCGCGCCAATCTGCCAAATATTCTTCTCTCCTCAGGCACCTCTTTTTGCTCGTCTGCGTCTCTTCAGTTTTATTCCATTACAAAACACGCAAAACACGCTCGCACGACATGCAATCATCGGGAGAAAGACTCGACGACGACAATAACGACAATACCGTTACGCGTCGTCGTTTTACTCGTCGTCGTCGTGTTGCCTTAAATGCGCGTTCGTTCTCGTCGAAAGGGTTAATAGTAAAAAACGTTCTCGTTACGTTTGCGCTTTGGCTGCTCGTTTTCTCGAGCGAAAAATCATCCTTTTGCAACGGAGATGACGACGTGAAGTGTCCGACATCAAACGAGTTCCAAACGCTCTCACCCATCACCCAACCGTCACCGATCGAGGAAATGGAATGGCTGGCTCGATACGATTACGCGAATAAAGATGATCACACGAAGAAAACGGAACGGGTGATTGCGAAATTATCGAATGGTCAAATATACCAATCGAAGGACAACGGGAAGACGTTCGCGGACGAGACGGCGGTTTTGAGAGGGTTCCAAGAGGATAAAGGATTCATAGTCGACCGGATTTTAGTTCCGAGCGATGATTTATACACGAAACGAGTGATTTTACAAGGGAATAAAGATCGGCATTGGGCGTCGAAAGATCTCGGCGACAGTTGGATACAACCGTGCGGGTTTGAAAGCGCCAACGACGACGACGCGAACAATTGTTTCAAAAGTCCGACCGGTGGGAAGTACGAACAAGGGTATAGGATTGTAGGAAGCATGGTGATGCATCCCGGCGAGCATAGGGATGGGTACATTTTGGCATTGGTGAGCCGACCGGAGTGCGAGAGGACGTATTACGACGACACGGTGACGTGCGCGAAGGATTTGATGTTGACTACGGATTTCGGGAGAACAGAGTGGAGGAATTTAACGGATTCGAGCGATAACGATATCGTTAGTTTTGTGGATTTCGACTGGGGACCAGATCCAGATCCTACGCACAGCGAAGCGAGCGTTTTGGCGACCGTGTATACGAGTAAAGAGGACTTGTGGAAATCGAGACATCATCCCGGGTTTAGTTTCGCGGTAACTTTTATACGCTCGTCGTCGTTTTTTGTGGGGAAAGATTGGTACGCGCATAAAACTTCGTGCGGGAACGTGTTCGAGGTGTTAAATAAGGACGTCTACGTCGCTGCTTTGAAGGATTGCGACAAGTATTTGAAAATGTTGGAAGATTCGAAAGACATCTCGGACGAAGAGGAAAAAGAGTTGAGGTACGACCACGTGCAGTTGGAAGTGTCCACAGATAGCGGCGAGACGTTTAATCCGATATGCTTCCCAGAAAATATTCGCGCGAAATCGTTCACGATATTCGATTTCGATGCGGTTCAGAAAGGGCCGGATTTCATCAGCATCGACCACGCGGAGGAAGAAACGTCGGCGGTTGAAGGCGCCGCGCCGATGGGGAACTTGTACGCCGCGGATGATTCGTTGCGACTATTTTCCCTATCGCTTCGTAGAAACGTGCGCGAACGAGGCGTGGCGGATTTCAGCGGCGTTGCAGGCATGAATGGCGTGTTCATTGCAAACCAAATAAGCAGAGATGCGTTTAAAAGTACGTATAATTATAACGACGTGGACTATAGTAGTTATTACCAAACCTTGCAATCGTTCAACGGAGGAGGCGTGTGGCGATACATTCCCGCTCCGAAGAAAGATGCGAACGGAAACGATATTCAAGGGTGCACGGTTACGGACGACTCGAAAACAGTGTGTAGCTTACACTTGCACGGCGAAAGCGCGTGGTCTGGAGGTGAAAATTGGGAAACGCGGTTCGGCGCGGTGTATTCGCACCAATCCACGCCGGGTGTCATCATATCGACAGGAAATGTCGGGAACGTGTTATCGAAAGAAGCGAGCGAAGTGAACACGTACATCTCTCGCGATGGTGGGTACACGTGGGAAGAGACGTTACAAGGACCGCACATTTACGAGTTTGGTAACTTTGGCGCTTTAATCGTCGCGGCGAAAGAATCGAGCGTGGGGCAAACCGACGAGGTTTGGTTTTCGCGAGACGTCGGGAAGTGCTGGGAAGGCCCAATCAAGTTGAGTAAACCGATCAACGTCCACAACATTCGCACGGATGTCGTTCAGAAAGGATCGGTGTTTGTTATCCACGGCGAAGATGCGACGAAATCGGAATCGTACCAAGCCTCCGGCATCGCGTACGTCATCGATTTCGATAACTTATTGCTCAGCAACTCGACGTTTCGAGTCGATAAGTGCGACGAGAAGAACGATTACGAGACGTGGTTTTTGAATATTCCAAACCAAAAGGAGTGCAACATGGGCGAGAAAGTTGAAAGACGACGCCGGAAACGGTACGCGAGGTGTTTGAACCTTGAAGACGGCGTCGTGTCGGAACTCCAAGATACCGTTTCGCAATCTCACGTGTGCGAGTGCGAGCACATGTTTGACACGTCGTGTGAATACGGGTATTACAGAGTTCACTCGTCGCCCTCGGCTATTTCAGGGTGCGATCCGATGCCGAATGTGAACATCGAAGAGTGCGCGTACTTGATAGATAAAGGATCGATTCCGAAATCTCACGAACGGATCGTTCACGGAGACGTTTGTAACAACCCGTTAAACGCGCTCGGCGCAGAATACGACGATTTAGGCCACAAGAAAGGGAAAAAGCACAGCACGAAGCATCCTCTGTTTGGATTTCTCATCTTTTGTCTCTTTGGCGGAGCTTTTTATGTGGTGTATAAATACTTTGATTTAGGCCGCTACGTACCGCACGGGTTCCGAGACGCGGTGAATGAATTCTTTGAAAACGTCATGGATTGGTTGAGAAGAATGCGGAGTAACATGGGATCATCATCAGGCGGTGGTGGTGGTGGCTTTAGACGGTTTGGCGGCGGCGGCGGTTCGAGACCAGATGGATACTTTGAACCGTTAGCGGATTTTGATGAAGACGAGATTTGAATAAAATTATTAAACGTGCGCGAGGGCTCGCGGGTTAGACGACGACGACGAAGAAAACTTATATGAATAAGTGATTAGAATGTACAGATACTTTAATAAATGTAACACAGCGCATCTTCCTTCCTCTCTCTCTATCGTCCACTATACCTAACATCGTACGCCGAAGCCGCCTGCTCTTTTGCGACGCACGAGTTACAAATTTGCCAACTCGCCATCATCGTCGATTGCGACAACGTCTCCGTCAGCGTAGAACACGCCGAACACTTCTTCCTCTCATCTTCTACCACTCCATCGTCTCCTTCTTCGCTAACCACCTCTAAAAGTTTCACGTACGGCATTTCCCTCGGTATTTTCTCCATCATCACAATCTTACAACATTTTCTCCGCTTCGCTTCCTCTGCGCTTTTCTCTAACAAATGCTCTTCCACCTCCAAATCAGTCCCTCGCAAACTCGGCAACACGTACGTCTCTAAAACCTCTAAAACTGGACAACAATCGATTGCACTGAAACCCACGAAGCAATTTTGAATTCCCACGCACGCGCCGGATTGATTTTGAATGGCCAGTATCGAAAACATGTGCCCGTTCGACGCAAGCAATTGCAACTGTTTTTGGAGTTTTGTTTTGGATAACGACGGGTTTGGCGACGACGTAAACGACGACGACGATATCTCTTTCGCGTGCAAATCGAGCAAATGAATGATTTCATTCACGTCGAAAGGGACGGCGTAGTTTGCCAGGCGATACGCGATCGATGATGATGATGATGATGACATTCTTTTATAAAGTGCGTACTTTTTTCTCACTTCAAATTGAAAATTTTCTTCGCTATCGTTCTATAAATCTCTCCTTCTAATGTCACACTCTCCCGTTGTTGTTGTTCTTCGTCATCTTCCGTCGTCGTCGTCATGGTTAAACTCGCCGCCACTGGCCTCCCGATATCACCACCTCGACTGACGCCTTCCAAAATCGGCACCTCGGCTAAAACGTCCACGCCTAACTGTTTCGCGAACTCGCTTCCGCCGCGTTCGCCGAAGGGAAAATGTTTCGTTTTCCCGCCGTCCGCGCTAAAATAACTCATATTCTCCACCACGCCTAAGATTTTCGCGTCTACTTTCGCGTACATATCCACCGCTCGTCTCGCGTCGATTAAGCTCAACTCGTTCGGAGTGGACACGACGATAACCCCGGATATCGGTACTTTCTGCGCCACCGTGATGTGCGCGTCTCCCGTCCCCGGCGGCATGTCTACGAACAACACGTCCAAGTCGCTCCCCCACTTTGTCTCTTGAATCAGCTTACTCAGTGCCCCCATGACCATGGGACCTCTCCACACCGCCGCTTGGTCGCGTGGGAGTAAAAATCCCATCGATTGGCACTTGACGTTGAAATTTTCCAACGGGAGCATCCGTTTCGATCCGTCTCGTTCCGTCACCACTTTCGGTTGCAAATCGCGCAAATTCATCAACAACGGAATCGACGGCCCGAAAATATCCGCGTCTAACAGGGCGACTTTTAACCCACACTTCGCGGAGGCGATGGCGAGATTTACCGCGGTCGTCGATTTCCCGACCCCGCCTTTCCCCGAGGCCACGGCGATGATGTGTTTGCAGCGCAGAAGGGACGGAGGGAGCGGAGGTTTCTCGAACACTTTTTTCTTCTTCAACGCGGAGGTGTTGGCATCCACGAAGGAGGACTCGGCCGAGGAAAAGAAGGAGGAATACCCTCCTGATCGAAAACAAAAACAAAGACTTTTACGCGATGCGACGCTGCGAGAAGAGGACGCACACGCGGCGCTCTTGATTCGATCTCGCAACAGTAAACAACTCTTCATCTTCGTGCAACCAACTGTCTCGCGTTTTTCTCCCGAAATTTCGTTCAAAATGTCTCATAAAAAAGGTACGAATAGTAGAGAGATACAAGCACACCACTCTTTTCTTCTTTACGTCGCGTTTACGCGTTTCTTTCGCTCTCTTTCTCCTCGTTTTGATCTTTCGCGCGGTTTCTTCTTTCTGCGAGAAGTGAGCGTCCATCATCATCATCATCGTCATCTTTTCTCACGAGACACATTTTGAAAATTTGGGTGCCGAAAATCTCCCCTTGAATGTGATCTCATTCTCTCTCTCTCTCTCTGCGTTGCGCTTAGTAAAAGCGGAGAGAGAGAAAGAGAGAACGAGGCGCGTTCCTTTCGCGAGAGGAAGCGAACTGCAGAGGAGAGAGGCGACCCGAAGGAACTACTGCGACGTAAAGACGATCGAGAGGAGAAAGAAGAAGGCGCTCTTTGATTTTTACTCATTTTTTTAAAATTTCTCCCTCTTTTCTCTCCGCTCCAGACCAGAAAAAGCACAGAAAGACAACAACACTATGACGACGACGAACATCGACATCTCGGCGCCAAAACCGAAAGTCAACGGCGAACAGATGGGTTTATTTTCCGGGAAGACCGTACAGTTAGTGTTGGAAACGACGAGCAACAGTGAAGGTGGTTCTGTGCTCAAAGGGAAAGCCGCGGACGGGATGGAAGTGACCGCGCGGTTGGACCAGTCTTTGGGCGCGGCGCCGCGGAGTCGGTTTATCGAAGTCGAAGGCGTGGTGACTGGTCCGCAGGAGATTAAAGCGACGAACGTGGCGAGTTTTGGCGAGAGCGTGGATTTGTTCGCGTATAACGAGATGTGCAAGATGTTGCACGCGAAAGGGAGGGAGATGATTTTGTAAATCTCTTCTTCTTCGGATGCGCATACTAAACACGAGTACATTTTTAATCACAAAACACATACAAAAGTATAATATATAAATAACAAGTTATCATCAGTCCGTTATGTATGTGCATTTAAGCGACTAAAAGCTCGACCGCATCTTTACTCAGCGCGCTTTTCACGGTCTCTCGTACGTATTCTTTGAACTTTTCCCCGCCTTTCATTCCGGAAATGATCTCCGTGCCGAACCCGCTGACTAAGAGAGACCTCGCGATTTCTTTCGTCAAACCTCGGCTTTGGATGTAAAACAACTCCTCCTCTTCCAAATCGGAAACGGTGCATCCGTGCGTGCACTTGACGTCATCCGCGATGATCTGTAAATTCGGTCTGGCGTTCACCGTCGCTTTCGGCACTAACAATAAGTTTCTCGTGATTTGTTTCGCGTCGGTTCGTTGCGCGAGTTTGTTCACTCTCACGTTGCCGTCGAAAACGCCTTTACCCGAGGACGAGGAGACGATGCATCTGTGTCGTTGATCCGTCGTGCCTTCCTCGAAATCGAGAATAATCGCTGAATGTAAATCTTGCGTTTGTTTCGAGCCGGCTAAGTTGAAGCAGTTCAGTTTCGTGTCTGTTTTCTTCCCGAGTTGTTTCACTCTTAAATCGTGTCGGTGTAACTTCGCCCCGACGTTGACTTCGTTAATCTCGTACATCGAAGACTCGTTTTGTCGGACGTACGTCGCGCGAGTGTGTACGGCTTCTCGACCGTGGTCTTGCGAGAGCGAGTGAAACACGCGCGCGTTTTCTGCCAAATGTATCTCGACGACGTCGTTCGCCCAGTACCGAGAATCGTGTTTTTTCCCGGAGCCGCCGACGGTGGCGTACTTCTCAACCACGCTCACCGAACTCTTCGCGAGCGCGTCGATGAACACTCTCGCGTTCGCACCCGTCGCCAATTCCCCATCTTTTCTATCTTTCGAACTCCTCCTCGCGTGGATAATATACACGATATTCTCCACGTTCTCACTCTTCACCGTGATGCACGCGACGTTATCGCTCCTCGCGCAGCTCTTGTTGATTCTCGCGAAAATCGCGCCTTGTCCCTCAACCTCCTCGTCTTCGTCGTACGTCCCAATCGCAGTCGCGATGTCACCGCTTATCGTCCTCGAAATTGAAACCCCATTTTTGTCGTCCTCGTCGATTGAAGACCACTTCTCGGAAAACCGGCCGTTGACGAATGCGACGACTTTCGCTCCTTCCGGAACATCCGCCAAGAACGCTTTCATGTCCTCCTCTACATCCGCCTCGCTATCATCTTCTCTCACCAACGTCGCACTCGTAATCTCCGAAACGTCAAAAAAACGCCACGACTCGTCCCTGTTCGTCGGCGTTTTCGATTCCGAGAGTTGTTTCGACGCACTCGAGCGCATGCGTTCGACCCACGATTCAGACGACGATTCAGACGACGCGCAGGCATCCCTCGCCTGCAGTATCCACTCGTTATCTCTTTTCTTCAGGGAAGAAGAAGACTTCGATGCTTTCGCCGTCGCCGCCCCTCCTGAAGCAGCAGCGGCGGCAGTTTTTGTCGCGCGTCTGCTCCCTCTCGTTTTCGTTTTCGTGTCGTTGATGTTGTTCTTCTCCGTGGTCGCGGAGGAGGTATCAAAAGATGACGACGATAAAAGTCGCCGCCGGCTGATGATTCTTCGTAAAGATTTGGACGACATTGACGTTTTCCCCAATCCATTTTGAGAAGAAGAAGAAGTCGACGCGAGAGTAAAGGAGGAGGACATTCGCGCCAGTTCTTTGCAGCAGTGAGCAGTTTTCTTTTGGTTCTCGTTTAGTCGCGTTCTCGTTTTCAACAAAACCTGCGAGGGAGGCTCAAAGTTTGCGGCGAGTGATCTCTTCAATCTTGAATCGCGATAAGAAGCAGAGAGAAAAGATGATTACACGTACATGTACTCGTTCGTAGTCATACTTCTCCTTTATTTT
>Ga0115556_1000530_pt1 | contig 25132 bp, 11 predicted proteins | sample COGITO_mtgs_1104_5_FD_87282 | JGI IMG/M metagenome (GOLD analysis project Ga0115556, IMG submission 87282) | Pelagic marine microbial communities from North Sea - COGITO_mtgs_110414 | ecosystem: Environmental > Aquatic > Marine > Epipelagic | place: Germany:Helgoland, sampling site Kabeltonne... | reverse complement strand
TGGTTTGGGTGTTACCGCGGTCCCGTGGATCTTCGGCGACCAAAGAGAGGGTGCTGGTACCGCGCCGTTTTGGGCGTGCACCGGTCCGTTCCGCGAAGGCGCCGACTGCAACAAAGGTGAACAAGGCATCAGAGACGGTATTCTCATCTTATTGACCACGCCGTACTCCATCGGTACGCTCTTGGCCATGTTCTTGCACGGCATCTTGCCGACTGACATGGAAGTTGTCGGCTACAGCGCCGATGCTGGTAAAGCGTAATATGCCTCACGGAATCTTTCGTTCACCAAAAGAAAAACCGTCTCTCCCCGCCGCGTTCAACAACGAATGCGCTTTCTCGAAAAGAAAGCGTTTCGAAAACGACGACGCGATTATTAAACGTATACATACATCAACAACAAAAAGAAAAGAAAGAAAAAGAGAGGCGTCGCTTTGTCGCGACAAAGTGAAAAGAAAGCGAGAGAGAGAGAGGGAGAAGAAGAATCGACTTCTTCTTCTCCATCGTCTCTCCGCGGTAAAAATTATTTATTATTATTACGACACTTGTTTAATATAAAATCAAAGACATAATAAGAAAGACTTGTCGTCGTTTTTTATTCCTTCGCACAAAAAATCGTCATTTTTTTCCTTCCTGATATACTCCTTGTAAGATGATATCTTCTTCGTCTTCTTCGTCTGCTGCTGCTGTGTTAGTATTCACGAGAGCCAAAACTTTGTCGTCGTCGTCGAGGATGAGGTCGTTTTCGCACCGCGCGGCGTCGTGTTCTTCTTCGTCTTCGTCTTCGACGAAAAGAAATGCGATGACGTTTCAAAGATATCCCCGTCGAGACCAACCTCATCACCACGAACAACAACAACAACAACAACAACGCAAGGTTTCGGTCTTAAAACGAACGACGCGAGGACACTTTTTAGCCACGATGATGGCAACTTCAAATGATGGCAACGAGAGCAGTAAAGAAGAGGAAAAGGAAGACATCCCCCCGTGGGAGCGACGAGAGATGGAAAAGAAACTTTCGAAAGAATCAGGCGAGTTCCCGTGGCCTGTGTTCCTTTTGGGAAGTCTGATCACCTTACTCGCCGCGACGGGGAGCGTGTTCGAGTGGACGTTTTCGAAACCAATTTTCGGCGTCGTGGACGCTTCGAGCGGGATGTACAAACCAATATTAGGGTGGTTCATCGTGACGGGGTTCCCGTTGAGCGCGATTTTGTGGACGAAAGGGATCGAAGGCGCGAATAAAGCGAGCGAGTTGACGGATAAAATGGACGGATACGATTAGATTGCGTTAGTTTATTTTCGTTGCTATGAATACGTGTACGCGTACATACTGTTTGCTGCTATCTTCCTCTATTAGTTCCAAAACTCGTTCCAACCCCCGTTGAAATCGTCCAAAGCGCCGCATCCGTGCGCGACTCTTTGTAACTTTTCCGTATTCCCGACCGGGCGAATTTGGTCGTCCGCGGCGTATTCTATGAACTTCAACTCCTTTTCCAAAGTAATTTCGGGAACGCCGGAGCAACAGGCGCACTGTCCGACCGCTTTCGGTTTTCCAGCACAAACGAACGCTTTATACCCGATTTCGTTTTGGCGAAAGTACGTGTGCGTGAAGAGGATGCCGTTCGCGTTACCCGAGTTGTTTTCGCACGCGTCGTCGTCCTTTTGAGTCGTTGTAGAGTCTTCGTCCAAGCGCCACCATCCTAACGCGCGCATTGCGTCGACACGTTTCTTTGCTTTGCTGTATACGGCGTGGACCGCGACTAATCCGCCACCTCTCGCGGCTTTTCCAGGCGCTCTCATACTCGTTCCGGCGCGCGGATTTGCCGGGCACGTGTCCTTCCCAATAGGATATTCGGATTTGTCTAAGTTAGCTTTTGTCATCATATCGCGAATAGAGCGGACGGTTTTCGTACCATCCGCGACGCCGCGAAGACAACCGCGTCCGAAAAACCAATCCGGAGCACCCAGAACGAGTTCCGGAACGATGGCGTCGCCGAGGTTTCTCGGCTGTTTCGAGATTTCAACGAACGAAAGTGCGGTTACTTTTCTTTCCTTTTGAATGATTTCGCACTCATTCGCGTCGTCGTGAGGACACGCGTTGTGTTGGTACATCGATGTCATTCCATCTCCAGCGGTGGCAACTTTAAAGCTTCCGACGAAGAATTGGTTCATAACGTCGCGAAAGATTGGTTGATCGAGCAATCGTTCGGCGTTCCCGTCGGCGTTTTGATCTTCCAAAATGCTTTGAAACTTTCCGTTCAATTTCACGAAAAAATCGTACAGTGCCGTCTCTTTGTGCGGCGTTAAAGTCGACTTACGAAAGTAAATCAACCCAATGTTTAAGAGCGCGTTTGGTACCGCGTCGTCGCACAAAACGATATCGTTTCCGAGAGCCGCGGAGTACCGCTTTCGTTCCTCCGTCAACGTCGCTTTGTCAACTTTCCTATCGCACTTTGGCCGCGTATTCGCGGCGAACAAATCCGTCTGCGAAATCACCCGAAACGGAGACATCAAAGGCCCGTTTATAATCTTATACGGGTCTTCTAAAAATACGACGTCTGAATCGACTCTCATGACGCTATAACCATATTCCATCGCCTGCGAGACGAACAACCACTGTTGCATCCAGAGTAAAAACATATCGCCTACTTTTAAGTTCCACTTTTCCAGCTGCTGCGCGTTCTCGGTATACGCGGTAGAGAACCCGCACGAACCGTATTCCCCGAACACTTCCGCGTATCTCGTTTTTAACGTCTCGCACAACTCTTTCGAACTCGCCACGACTACGTAATGTTCGATGCCCATCGCTTTCAAATTCAACGCCACGTTGGCGACGAAATCGGTACTAATCGTCGCAATCGCCGGATCTTTCGTCACTCTTCGGTGATCTCTCGTGTCACCAACTGCGAAAACGATCAACTCGTCGTCCTCTTTCCTCGCTCGAGCTTTAAAAAATCGCTCGCGAGTCGCCCGGTCGTTCACGTCGATGTTTTCGTTATTATCAATACCGCCGTCGGTACGAGGGATCGTACTCTCATCGCTATCATCACTACGTCTATCGTCACCACTATCTCTATCACCGCCCTCCTTTCCCAGCATGCTCTTTGCCCGTTCCAGCTCTTCGTGGTGTGCCCTCGACGCCGCTCGATACTCGTCTCCGATTCGATCGAGATCCGCCAACGACATGCCTCCTCCTTTCTGTTCTCGAAAATCAGACATCATCTTCCCATACTTTTGCTCCAACTCGAGCAAGTTCGCGAGCGTTTTCGTTTCCGCGCCGCGCCATTCATTTTCAGACTTCTGAGTTTCTTTCTCTCCTTTTTCTTTCTCTTCTTCGCCTTCTTTCGGTGGTATAAACAGCGACCGGTGAAGATGGATGCGTGCGTCCGATGCCGTTGGTTTTTCTTCCAACAAATATCGTCGTCGTCCCCGCTGCAAAGCCTGCGAGACGGCAGTGTTTTTGGTGGTGGTACTACTCGCGAAACAAAAGCTCTCGCTAAAAACAACGAGGACAGTGACGAAGAGGAGAGAGTACACGACGCGTGCGCGCATATTTGGGGCGTTTTTACGTGTATCCCATAGAGAGGAAAATGTTTTGAGGAATGTGAAGAAAAGCAGCCCAAAACATGTGGAAAACGATTCGCAGATAATATTCGCGCAAACTCTCGAGGAATCCTTTAAACGAGACGGGACGAGTACGAGCGCGCGAACGCAACGATAACATATTTAACTTTAGTGCGGTGATTTTGTTTTTTCGTGTTGTCATAGTTTTCGTTCTCTCTTTCTCTTTCTCTATAGTAGTATGCGAGTCTTCTCTCTTTCGCTCTTTGGTCTCGACGCTCTGATGGGAGAGTCCATCATCACCGCCGAGTGCGCCGCGTGGAGTACATCAAAAACATCACAAACAAAACACCCATGACGGCAAAGACCTGTTGCATTTGGTCCACCCAACGAGCGCCGTTTTTCGGGTTCAATCCCATGCTCTCGCGCATTTGTTCCAAGTTGAACGCGTACGCGGCGTACCCGCCGAATAACGTCAACAAACCAACTTTAACGCCCATGGACAACGGTTGGTCGTTATTCGCGTTTCGTAACTTTTCCAGTTTCCCTCGGTCGCTCGAATCGATCATCTCTTGCGCTTTCTCCGTGGCCAAATCGCATAATCGCATGGTTTCCTTACGGTTCGGGTCTTCTTTTCGCACTTTGTTCTTCAAAATCTTCACAAAGTGTTTGAAACCTTGCCCGATTTGATACGTGTCGTTGGACGATAACATGATGCGAGCCGATAAGCCCCTTCGGATTTTAACCACGCCTTCAAACACCTTCCCGTTATCGTAACACTCCGCTAATGTCGCTATAGCCATAACCTGCGGAATCGCGCAAAATCGAAAAATAGACGGCGTTTTCACTCGGCTCATGTACTCTAACGAGTCGCACGCGTGCGTCAGCGCGTTCGTAATCAACTCGTTCAAACAATGCACCGCGTTCGTTCGATTCTTCTTGTATTGCAAGTCGTCCAAGCTCGTCGCGTATTTTCCCCACACCACTCGCGGCCAAAACATTCTCGGTCTCGGAATCTCCTGTATGTCCTCCAAATAATCTCTCACGATGTTCGTCTTTTGTAAAAACAACCCCATGGCGTTGCTTAAATCCTCCATTTCAGTTTTGAACTTCTTCTCTTCCAACTTTGATCCGGCCCATAAATCTGACAGACCAATCCCAACTAACCCGGCGACGTAATGGCAGTACACGTCCCAGTCTTTCAACGTGTTCACTTCGCTCTCGATGAAATCCGCCATCCCTTTTCCCATGCGTCTCGTGATGTCCGCGATGACGTCTTTATACGGCTTCTTCAATCGTAAGAAAACGTTCGTCACTTTCGGATATTCTACCATCAGCGTCTTGTAATGTTTCTCTCCGCACGTTAAGTGTTTATATTCCGGATCGTATATGTCCTCGTGAAACTTCAAAAGCTGCGGTACTTTCTCCGCGTTGTCGATGGCCATGTCGTCCTCGATCGTATCCAACGCTCGTAACACCAGATAGAAGATGCACACCGCGTCTCGTAACTCCTCGTCTAATTGTTGAATAACAATCGCGAACGACCGCGAGACTTTGTTCAGCATGTCGTAACAAAACGCCAAGTTTTCTTCTTTCGGGAGTTTCTTCGCCTCGTCGGCCATTTTTTTCACCCTGAGTAAGGGAAACACATCGAACGGATGTCTCAGGAGGACCGAGATGGCACCCATTCTTTTCTTCTTCTTTGTAGTAGTATGTATGACTCTTCTTCTTACGATGAAATGAAACGAAGAAGAAGACAAAAAGAAACCTTCAATAAGCTTATTATGTAAAAGTATTCGTCCGTATCTCTCCCACTCTCTCTCTCTGCTTCCTCTGCTCCTACTCTTTTATTATATTTATATGCACACACACACAGAACACACGACAAAAAGTCTGTCCTTCTGTCAAGAACGAAAGAGTGGGTTTTGTTCTAGGGTTTAGGGTTTCATTTACAAATTCGCGTGAAAAAATGCAAAAAAGTGCGTTTGCTCCTTCCTCTTTCGGGTTTGGGCTCATCCTCTTCCTAAAAAAAGATCTCCTCTTTTCTCTTTTTTCCTGCGTTTCTGGTCCTCGAAAAAAAAATCTTTTCGGAGATGAGATGCACGCAAAGAAGCGCTTATTATAAGTCTCTCGCCTCGTTTTCCTCACTTTTTACTCAACATCGTCTTCTACGATGGCAGCCTCTTCTTTGACAGCAGCGGCAGTGCTCGGGAGCAAAGTCGCTTTTGCAAACAAGGTACGATTAATGAATAACGCGTCGTTTAGACTCTGGTTGTTCTTTCTTTTCTTGGTGTCGTTTCGTGCGCGCGCGCGCTGCACACGGAAGGGCACATATGAGAGAGAGATAATTTTCTCTGTAAAATTTTATCATCTCTCCCTTGAAAAGCTCTCGTCCCAAACAAACGCGAGGAAAAGGGGCTACAAAACGCATTCTTTTCCTACGAAGAGTGCGCGTCTCGCGACGTGAACGACGATCTTTTTGTGCGAGAATGAAAGACTTGATCTCGATCTCGCGTTTGGTTCTCGGATCGTCGATTTTACGTCCGTTTGAGGAGAAAAAGAGCGCGATGAATGGATGATGATGAGAAGTCGACGTCACACATTTTCTCGGGAAAGATCAGATATCTTTGGGGAGCACTTTTCACTCTACTCGCTCTTCTCGCGTGTAGTATCAGCATCAAATCGACCATCAAACTGACCAAAATCATCAATAACTCTTCTTTACTTTTACTGTCTTTTCGAAACAACGACATTATCACAGAGCTTACGCGCGAAGACTACCGCGAAACAAAGCCAAAGACTGGTGGTCACCAAAGCAGTCATCTCTCCACCAAATGGGCCTTTGAAAAAAGCGGGAGCGAAATCCGAGGAGGACAAGTTGTTGGCGGATGCGGACAGCAGCTCGAAAGGAATGTTCACGAACGTCGACCCGGCGATTCGTACGATTATTCCGGAAGCGAACGGGAGAACCGTCGTGAAGATGGTGTACGTGGTTTTGGAATCGCAATATCAGTCTTCCTTGTCCGCCGCGGTGAAGCAAATCAACGCGACGAACAAAAACGTCTGCGTTCAAGTCTCCGGTTACTTGTTGGAAGAATTGAGAAACGAGGATAACTTGAATCAGTTCAAAACTGACGTGGAGAACGCGAATGTTTTCATCGGTTCTTTGATCTTTATCGAAGAATTGGCGGAAAAGATTGTGGATATCGTCGCGCCGTTGAGAGACTCTTTGGACGCGTGCGTGATCTTCCCGTCCATGCCGGCGGTCATGCGATTGAACAAGTTGGGTACGTTTTCCATGGCGCAGTTGGGTCAGTCCAAATCCGCGATCGCTTCTTTCATGAGAAAGAAGAAGGAATCCGGTGGTTTCGAAGAGGGCATGTTGAAGTTGGTCAGAACTTTGCCGAAGGTTTTGAAGTATTTGCCGAGCGATAAGGCGGCGGATGCGAGAAACTTTATGAACTCTTTGCAATACTGGTTGGGCGGTTCCTCGGAAAACTTGGAGAACTTCTTGTTGATGATCTCCAAGGCGTACGTTCCGGAGTTGGCCGAAGTCGACGTCGGGGAAGTTGCCGAGCCGGTGACGTTTCCGGATATCGGTATCTGGCACCCGATGGCGCCGACCATGTTCGAAGACGTCAAGGAGTACTTGAACTGGTACGATACCAGAAAGGACATCAAGTTCAAGAAGGACGCGCCGGTTATTGGCGTCGTTCTCCAAAGATCGCACTTGGTCACCGGTGATGCCGGTCACTACGACGGTATGGTCATGGACTTGGAAGCGAGAGGTGCCAAGGTTGTCCCGGTCTTTGCCGGCGGCTTGGACTTCTCCGTGCCCGTGGATCGCTTCTTTTTTGATCCGATCACCAAAGGCGCTTTGGTCGACACCGTGTTGTCCTTGACTGGTTTCGCCTTGGTTGGTGGCCCGGCCAGACAAGATCACCCGAAAGCGATCGAGTCGTTGAAGAAGTTGGACGTGCCGTACATGGTTACCGTGCCGTTGTCCTTCCAAACGACCGAGGAGTGGAAAGACTCTACGCTCGGTTTGCACCCGGTGCAAGTCGCGTTGCAAGTCGCGCTTCCGGAGTTGGACGGTGGTTTGGAACCGATCATCTTTTCCGGCAGAGACTCCAAGTCTGGTAAATCCCACGCTTTGGAAGATCGCTCGTCGCAAATTGCGGACAGAGCCATCAAGTGGGCCTCGTTGAGACGCAAGAAGAACGCGCAAAAGAACTTGGCCATCACCGTGTTTTCGTTTCCGCCGGACAAAGGGAACGTCGGTACCGCCGCGTACTTGAACGTCTTTGGTTCCATCTTCAGAGTCTTGCAAGACTTGAAGAAGAGAGGTTACAACATCGGTAACTGCCCGGACAACGAAATGGACTTGATCAATTCTGTCTTGAACGACAAGGAAGCGCAATTCCAGTCGCCGGACTTGAACGTCGAATACAGAATGCCGGTGACTGAGTACAAGAAGTTGTGCGACTACGAAACGGAACTCCACGAAAATTGGGGCCCGCCGCCTGGGAATTTGAACACCGACGGCCAAAACATGCTTGTGTACGGCAAGAAGTTTGGTAACGTCTTTATCGGTGTCCAACCGACCTTTGGCTACGAAGGCGATCCCATGCGATTGTTGTTCTCCAAGTCCGCGTCGCCGCACCACGGCTTCGCCGCGTATTACACGTACATCGAGAAAATCTTCAAAGCGGATGCCGTCTTACACTTTGGTACCCACGGCTCTTTGGAGTTTATGCCGGGGAAACAAGTCGGTATGTCTGGCGTCTGCTACCCGGACTTGTTGATTGGTTCCACGCCGAACATTTACTACTATGCCGCGAACAACCCTTCGGAAGCGACCATCGCCAAGAGACGTTCGTACGCCAACACCATCTCCTACCTCACGCCGCCGGCTGAAAACGCTGGCTTGTACAAAGGATTAAAAGAATTGAAGGAATTAATTGCCTCGTACCAAACTTTGAAAGATTCTGGTCGTGGCCCGTCCATCGTGAACACCATCATTACCACGGCAATCACGTGCAACTTGGACAAGGACATCAAGGAGTTGCCGTCCGCGGACGCTGACGCTGCTGAATTTGAGCAAGAATTCAGAGACTTGATCGTCGGTAAAGTGTACGGTAAGATCATGGAGATTGAATCAAGATTGTTGCCGTGCGGTTTGCACGTCGTCGGTTGCCCGCCGTCCGCGGAGGAAGCGGTTGCGACTTTGGTCAACATTGCCGGCATCGACCGCGAGGAAGACGGCATCATCGGTATGCCGCAATTGTTGGCACAAGCTATCGGCGAAGATATCGAAAACATCTACCGCAGAAACGATGCCGGTGAATTGGAATACGTCCAAATGTTGCAAGACATCACGTTTGCGTCCAGAGATTGCGTCGGTTCGTTTGTCAAGAACGCGGCTGACCCGACTGGAAGAGTCGCGGCTAACGCGCTCGGCCAACTCGGCAAAATGTTTGGCGATGCCTCCATCGCGTTGCCGTGGGGCGATGCCTTGAAGGGTACCAAGTTCGAAAAGGTTGACAACGGCAAAATGCGCACGTTGTTTGACTACCTCAGATTTTGCTTGGAGCAAGTTGTCAAGGACAACGAGCTCGGTTCCTTGGCGGAAGCTTTGGACGGCAGGTACGTCTTGCCGGGCCCGGGCGGGGATCCGATTCGTAACCCGAAGGTTTTGCCGACGGGTAAGAACATCCACGCCTTGGATCCGCAAGCGATCCCGACTGGTGCCGCGGTTGCTTCCGCGAAGGTTGTCGTCGACCGTTTGATTGAACGTCAACGCGTCGAGAACAACGGCGTCTACCCGGAGTCCATCGCTTTGGTCTTGTGGGGTACCGACAACATCAAGACGTACGGTGAGTCTTTGGCGCAAGTCATGTTGATGGTTGGTGTCAACCCGGTCCCGGATGCTTTGGGCAGAGTCAACAAATTGGAATTGATTCCGTTGGAAGAACTCGGCCGACCGAGAATTGACGTCGTCGTCAACTGCTCCGGCGTCTTCAGAGATTTGTTCGTCAACCAAATGAACTTGTTGGATCGCGCCGTCAAGCTCGCCGCCGAGCAAGACGAACCGCCTGAGATGAACTTTGTCCGCAAGCACGCCTTGGAGCAAGCCGAAGAGCTCGGTTTGTCCGTCCGCGAAGCCGCGACGAGAATCTTCTCCAACGCGTCTGGTTCTTACTCATCCAACGTCAACTTGGCGGTTGAGAACTCGTCGTGGAACGACGAATCTCAATTGCAAGACATGTACTTGAACCGCAAATCCTTCGCGTTCAACTCTGATTCCCCGGGCAGTGGTATGGAAATCAAGAGAGAAATCTTCGAATCCTCCTTGTCCAAGGTTGACGTCACTTTCCAAAACCTTGATTCGTCCGAAATCTCCTTGACGGACGTTTCCCACTACTTCGATTCCGATCCGACCAAGTTGGTTGCCGGCGTGAGAAAAGACGGTAAAATGCCGGCTTCCTTCATCGCCGATACGACCACTGCCAATGCGCAAGTCCGATCGTTGTCCGAAACCATGCGCTTGGACTCTAGAACGAAGTTGTTGAACCCGAAGTGGTACGAAGGCATGTTGGCCTCTGGCTACGAAGGTACCCGCGAAATCCAAAAGAGATTGAACAACACTCTCGGTTGGTCCGCGACCTCCGGCCAAGTCGACAACTGGGTCTACGAAGACGCCAACAACGTCTACATGGCCGACCCGGAAATGCAAAAGAGATTGATGGAAACCAACCCGAACTCGTTCAGAAAGATGGTTGCGAACTTTTTGGAAGCGAACGGCAGAGGCTACTGGGAAACCAGCGAAGAAAACATCGAGCGCTTGCGACAGTTGTACATGGAAGTCGAAGACAAGATCGAAGGTGTGGAATAAACATTTTTCGTATTAATGAGATGTAAGCAAGGCGATAGAGGAGGTAATTTATTGAGGAGGTGAACAAGTGAGTGAGTGAAAGAGAGAGAGAGAAAGAGAGAGAAAGAAAGAGAGAAAGAGAGAGTGAAAGGCTAATACATAAAAAACGCGGATGGTCGCGAGACGAAAAGCGCGTCCACGTCGTAGAAAACAAGTGCGAGTGAGAGAGAGAGAGAGAGAGTAAGTGAAACAAAATTATAATACGATTTTTTAATGATAATATTAAGAGTACGAGCAAAAATACGTAAAAACAAACACGTCTGCGTGTATGCGCTACTAACGCGTGCGTACTCACCGACGCCTCCTCCTTCGTTCGCGCGTTCCTTTGACGCTTTTGCGCTTTCGAAATTTTCCATTTTTGCTCCATTTTTGCATCAATGCCAGAGGGGAAACACTTCTCTTTTCTTCATAAAAAAAATGAATATTCTCACGAGAATGAACGCGTCGTCCAGGTCGCCTCCTTCTCTGAACGACAAAAAAAGTGGGAAAGACGACGACGATTTGGATGAGGATGATTCGGAGGACGAGATTGTGGTGCAGCACAGGAGTAAGAGCGCTTTAATGCGCAGGAAAGTACTCGTTTTGGATGATTCAGAAGACGACGTAACGGACTCAGATATCGAATTTACGACTGAAGATGTGAAAGAAGAAGACGAAGATGATGCGTTTGAGGACGCTTTGGATGCGAGCTTTAGCGAGAGCAGCAATAAGAATGATTTGGTTGTTCCTTTTTCCTCGATGACGCCGACGTTGCGCTCGTCGTCATCATCTGACGACGACGAGGAGGGTGAATTCGAGACACCAATAATAGAGACGGTGGTGAAACGACCGACGGCGAGGAAAGAGAAGACAACCGAAAGAGGCGGCGGCGCTGGGAAGATATCGCTCTTCCAAGCGTTTCGGAGTCCGGAGGCGAAGAGAGCGTTTGCGACGACGACGCCATCGCGAACAGCGACGTCGGCGGCGAAACCGATGGTAGGAGCAAAAGTTGCTTCTCCGGCTTCGCGTCCCGACGAGAGCATGGCTTCTCCTTCTCCTTCTCCTTCTCCTCTTCCTTCTTCTTCCTTTTCTCTTCCGGCGCCGGCGCCATCCTCGTCCACGAAAAATAAACCCAACAACAACATGCGATTAAAAGGGAAAACGTACGAAGACAAGCAGTTTTCCTTAGACCATTCCGTGGCGATGAAACTCTACGATCACCAACGCGACGCGGTTCGTTGGCTGTGGGATTTGCAGTTGAAAAACAGAGGAGGGATCTTAGCCGACGATATGGGTTTGGGTAAAACGATGTCTTCCGCGGCGTTCATCGCGGGCAGTCTGAAGTCGAAAACGATAAAACGCGCGTTAATATTAGCTCCGACGACGTTATTACCACACTGGAGGAAAGAGTTTATCGTGTGCGGCTTGAACGAGAAGCGGGAGATTTTCTCGTATACCGGGACGAAAGAGCAACGCGCGAAGGTTTTGAAGAAAGTCCAGTCGCGAGAAGGCGAAGGGTCAGTGCTTTTGTGCACGTACGGGATGTTGTCGCACAACCCAGAGGAGTTTGGGATTGTGCTTGAGAACGATGAAGGAACGAATTATCGTCAAATTGAAGACATCGAACGAAGAGAAGGTCGTGGTTTCGAAGTCAGCGCGAAAAGCTACAGCGGCGACGGCGTTCGATTCGGATGGGTCGTCATGGACGAAGGCCATCAGATGAAGAATCCAAACACTAAAATCGCGCAATTCGTGAGACGGTTACCGTGCGATTTGCGGTTGGTGGTTTCTGGAACGCCGATTCAGAACCATTTAGGAGAGTTATGGGCGCTTTATGATTTAGCTGCGCCGGGTTTATTAGGAAGCGAGGAGCAATTCAGAAAAAATTTCGCGAGAAAAATAACCTCTGGTCGGTCTCGCGATGCGAGCGAGTCAGAAAGACACGAGGCGAGGGAGTTATCGAAAATGTTGCGGAAGATGTGCGCACCGTATTTCTTGAGACGCGAGAAGGAGGGTGTTTTGAGAGATGGCGAACCTAATAAGGAGAAGAAAGATGGAGTCGAGAAAGACAAGGAGAAGAACGAAACGGTATCAGAGGCGGCTGCGAGGGCCGGGAATATAACAAAATGGGCGTCCACTCATAACGCCCCGAAGAAATTGGGTAAAAAGAACGATCTCGTCGCGTGGATTCCACTCTCAAAAGCGCAGAAAACGTTATACGAAGCCTTCCTGAAATCGCCGACGATCCAAAAAGTGTTGAATAAAACTGGATCTGCTTTAGCGGCGCTTTCCGCGTTGAAGAAGATATGCGACGATCCGTATTTGGCGTTTCGAGAACTCGAGAGTGTTAACGCGGACGAACGAGAAGAACCGAACGAGGATACTCGCTCCATCAATACCACCGACGCTTTGCGCGAAGTTGCTTCTTCCATCGGCCTCGACGTCGATCAACTTCGCGAGAATCCACTTCTCTTCTCCGCCAAGTTGAAGCGCCTACACGCGCTCCTCTCTGAATTTAAAAAGAACGGGAAGAAAGTCTTGGTCTTTTCCCAATCCCGATACGCTTTGGATCGATGCGAAGTTATCGCGAGGAAGATCTTCGACGTTGACAATCAAGTCACTCGCATCGATGGTAACGTTTCCGCGAACGTGCGCCACGATCGCGTCACCGCGTTTCAAGAAAGCGGCAGCCCGAACCAGTTGATGCTGTTAACCACGCGTGTAGGAGGCTTAGGTATTACGTTGACCGCGGCAACGAGAGTGATCATTTTCGATCCAAGTTGGAACCCGACGACCGATAACCAATCCGTCGATCGTGCGTACAGAATTGGCCAAACGGAAAACGTCGTCGTGTACCGCATGATTACGGTTGGAACCGTCGAGGAGAAGACGTACCGCAAGCAAGTGTTCAAACAAGGTATCGCTAACGACGCGCAGAAAGGTGGGGGCAACGAAGACTTCAGTCCATCTAAAGAGAGTAATAACGAAGAAGAGGACGAGTTTAGATACTTCTCGACAGCGGAGACGGATGGGAACGTCATGTTTACATTCGATGTAAAAAATTCGGAAGTATCGAGCACAGCAAAAACGCTCAACAGTTTACACGCTCACCATCGAGAGTACGACGAACAATTGAAGCGAGAGCTGGAGTCCACGAAAGGGATGTTTGAAGTTTCCGATCACGATTTGCTGTTTTCGCAAGGTGACTCGACGACAGCGGGTAAAGGAGCAGCTAAAGTACCGGATTCAAAGTTAGGCGGCGGGAAGAAGAAAGGCTCGTCGAAGACCGGTAGCGGAGGAAGTGGCGGTGGCGGCATTCTCGGTAGTAAAGGAAACGCGAACAACGCGAATTGGGGCGGCGCTGGATTACTCTCCTCCTTGGCCGCCAAAGCTGATGCCGTCGCAGTCAACGTCAAACGACGAGGGAGCGACGCTGGAGAAGAGCGAGACGAAAAATCCGTCGCCGTCGCTCGCCTTCAAAAGTTACAGAAAGAGGAAACGCGAACGAACGAGTTGCTTTCCAACCAAATATTGTTATCGAGACTTCCCGATAACGGCGAGCGCGCGCAATTAAAGAAACAAGATTTAGAAAAGCAAATAGAAGATTTGACGCGATCCATAGAATCCTTGTAATTACTTCATCTTCTAGTAGATGAGAAAAACAAAAGCTACCTGCTAACCATAAATACTACTACACGTTCCCTACGGACGAAGAAAACTCTTAAAACGCAGCCTTGATGACTTCCGCAACCTCTTCGCAACCTTGCATGGCCAACTCCTCCGCTTTCTTCAAATTGTTCGCGTTTCCCCACCTCCCAACCGATAAAATATTGGTCACTTTCTTCACCCTCGGCATGTACGCCACCGTCACCGCCCCCACCGCTTTCCTCGCCGACGACGTCTTCTTCCTACCACCGCTATTCTTACTACTCTTACTCTTCGCGTCGTTCGTATTAGTATAATCTTCAACTAACCGAACCTCCCCGTCCTCTTCGATAACTGCCGTGCACGCGCACAAAATATCCCTCACTTCCACCCTCGCGTGCATCAACGCTGAACTGGTCGCTAAAACTAACCCTCTTAACTCGTCCCCGTTTGCGTCCGCTATCGCGCATCTCACCTCCACCACCGCTTTCGGGAAGGATTCGAGGACAACTACCCCTCTTAAGCATTTCGTCAACTTTTCCGTCAAATCCATCTCGATATCTTTTATATTACGAGAAGACGACTCGAGCGACTTAAACGCAAACGAGGCCAGAGTCACGGACACGTCCAGAGTGCCTCTTAACTTCGACACGCGTTCGTCTTGCGCTCTCGACGTGGTCTTTTTTGGACCGAACACGGAGACGAAAATCTTCGTCGTCGTTCGTCCAACGCCGAGCTGAATGAACGCGGAACCAGAACTGTTCGTGATTGGGTTTAAAGAGAGAAAGACGGAAGAATTATCGTCGTCGTCGTCGTTTATTTCCTCTTGGTCTTCTTTAACTTCGTCTGATTTTAATGGTGGTGGCATCCTCGTTCGCCGTTTTTAAACGATGATTAGAATTTTACTTATAAGAATGAAGAATTTTACTTATATTTACACGCAAACACGCTACAGTAGTTCATCAGCCTATTGAAGGATGATTCAAAAATCCTCACTCATCGAGCGTGCCGTCGCAACTGGTCGCTGTTGACCTTTTCTCCGAACATGTTCGTCGCCGTCGATGGTGAATGTGTTTCCTCTTTCTTTTTGTTATTGAACGCTTCTCGTTGTTTTTTCATCTCCCTTACGCTCCCGTCTTCAAACTTGGTTTTGATGTGATTGCTGAGAGAAGCACCACCCATGGCGATGAGGACTTCAGTTGGGATGTATCCAGGTTTCGGGCGTTCCATGGGTTTCGGGATTAAACGGTCTCGCTCCGGGATCGGGTTCGTGTAGTTGTTGACGTCGTGTCGAGGCGCTCGTAATTCGTCGTTTGCGTTCCCTCCTCTTCTGTGTTGGTTGTAGACGTTTTCAGCTTCCGGCGAGCGGTTGGAGACGCGGCGTTCGTACTGGTCGCGAGGGTCCACGTAGTTTTTCAAAGCCTGCGTGCCTTTGAACTCGTACCCCATTTCGCGGCGACGCTGGCCTGGGGATTTGTAGGAGCCCCACGATTCGTTTCTGTCCCACTCGGGCTGGGATCCGCCCAGTCTCGAGGCCGAAGAAGAATTTTCATAGTAATCGACATCAGACGGGCGAGGAACGTGCGCTCGCGGATCGACGATGGGGATTTCCGGCGTCCAAGAATCGTACGCTTCTCTCGCGGCGCGTTTAGACGGCGAGGATGGTGGTCGAGTCGGATGGACCATGGGAGGCTCGTACCGTTCCACCGCTTTGCGTCGTTGTTGATATTGTTGTACAGGTTGTTGCTGTTGATAGCTTTGTTGTTGCTCGTTGCTGTTGATGATGTATTCATCATGATGTTGTTGTTCGTAGTTCGTGACGACGTTTTGTTGAGTTTGTCTCGGTGGTGCATTACCACCATTCTTCTTCTTTTTAGTAGTACTCTTCTTCTTCCTCCGCTGCGCGTAATTCGCGTTGGCGCTCCTCGTACTCGCCCCTCCGAAATCGGCAAACGCGCTCGCCGCCACAAAGAACCCACTCATAACGCTCGCGAAAACCGCAAATCCGGACAGTATCACCCCAGCCGTCGTCATCCCCGTCGCTAACTGATACACTTGACTCAACATCGTGTACCTCGCGCTGTTCATGCTCGCCGCGGCGACGCACGCGCATATCGCCGTGAGCGGCACCGTCGTCTTGAGCGCCATGAAGCATAACTCGAACCAATCGCGAGCGGCGGCGGAAAACGAAGAAGGTAAAGAAGAAGAAGAAGAAGGGGAAATCGCGATACCGCCGCCGTAAAAGTCAGGGTTTCCATCGTTTCGTCGTCCGCGTGTGTGTTGTTGTGGTTCGCGAGGCGTATTCTTGAAGAAAAAATCCTCCTCCTCGTTCCCCGTTGGTTGCCACCTACCGTTGCTCTGTGTCTCGGGTTTTCTTCCTCCGCGTGCATCGTTGCCCGGGAGTTCATCGTACGTCGGGTACTCTCTCGCAAACGCACGCGGTACACGCATACGTTTTTTCTTGTTCGTCGTGTGCGTCGTATTCGCGTCTGTGTCCTTCGTTCTCCTTCGTCTCGTCACCGTCACGCGCGTTGGTCCTCCTCCTCCGGGGTTTCGTTGTCCATTGACTCCCCCGAGGAGAATTTTGCTCGTTTTCGTTGTCCACATTTTATATTATATCTCACGTTGTTTTAACGCGTATACTATATACACGACCACTCAAAAAGAACGCCCAAAAGTCTCTGTCTCTGTCTGAATGAATGGACAAAAGTAGTAAAAGCGCTAAAAGCGTCTTCTTGGGATCACGCGGAGAGAGAGAGAGAGAGAGAGAGCTCAGCACGCGCGGAGAAAAAGTCTCGTAAATCTTTGTCGTCTCTCTGTCGTGAAATGTTTTCTTTTTTTATTTTATTTTTGTGACGAACGGTTTTTTCTAACTTTTGTGTTCCCCTTTACTTTCCAGCCTTTCATTTAGGGTCTGACACCCTAAAACATTAGTCTCCACATCTGATGTTTTTTTTCTCGTCTTTACTGTTCACACGTGTTGCGTGACGACGATGGAAATGTGTTGATGCGACGATAAACGACGATATAAACGACGATGGTGGAAGAAGAAGAAGAAGAAGAGTTTCTTTTTCTTCTTCCGAAAGATTTCGACCCGCGCGCGATGCCGACGTGGCTGCTCCCACCGCCGTCGGCGGAGATTCTCTTTCGCGGTCCACCGAATGTAGGAGTCTCGCGACACCAACGACAACCTTTGGTGTCGTCTGATTCTTCTCTCTCTTGGGAAACGTTCGTGTCTTGGCCGCCGCCGGAGAGGAGGAGAATGAGGAGGGAGAGGGAGAGGAACAAAAACGAGAATTTGAGCGCGAACGCGTCTTCTGTCGTGTTCTTTAATAACAATAATACTAACGATGATGATGAAAATGATGAAAATGATGAAGAGGAAAGAGTAGAGTTTGCGTTGGACGAAAGGTGGGCGAAACGATTCGCGGAAACCGAATTGAAAAGACGAGAGCGAAGGAAAGCGAGAGAGAGAGAGAAGAGGGAAGAACAACCGGTGAGCGGGAGAGTAGAACGAGCGCGAGCGAAAGCAGAGGAGACCATGCGGACGTGGGAAGCGTTGGAATAGTTTCGTATGATAAAAGATAGTAATTGACGTAAAAAAATAGAATAAATAGTGTCTCCATCCAGACATCATCGATAAAGCACGTTTTGAATCTCTTCCTCCCCTCTTTTAATCTTCGTTTGTTTCTTCCTTCTTTTCTTCTTTCTTCTCCTCGGGCTTCTTTTCTTCTTCCGTCGGAGTGGCGGCGGCGGCGGCGACTTCGGGAACCGGTTTCGGTTTCGGCGGATTTTTCTTCGCCTCTTCCAAGCGTTTCTTTTCCGCATCTTCGGCTTCCTGTCTCATTTTAATCGCGTCCAACTGCTCTTGCGACATTGGTTTTTCCTTCTGCTCCTCCTTCTTTTCTTCGACGAGTTTTGACGCCGGAACCGCATCTGGCGCGACTTTTTCAACCTTCTTGACTGATTTCGCCCCGATGCCAAAGAAGCCTTTACCTTCTCCGGATTTGTTGGTTCGTTTGTACGCGCGCCATCGCTTCAAGACGACCGACGCGGCGCTTCTTTCCGCCGCCAACGGCCAAATGTTCGACGGCATGTACCCTCGCCACGCACCGGAGTCCAAAAGTTCCTCGACTGATTTGTGTTTGTCCAAACCCAAATCGCCTTCGTGCGCTTCTTTGATTTGTTGCGCGCGAATGACGCCCATTCGTGCTTTTTTGATGTCCTCTTCGGTTTCGCCGACGTTGTCGACGTACATTGGTCGTTTTAGAGCAATTTGTAACAACTCTCTCGAGCGCATCGTTTGCAAGATGGTAATCACCGGGATCGGGACCAACCAGATTCGGTATTCCTCCGAGCCGTACCCCAACGTGGGCATGCCTAAAATCAACACGATTTGCGCGAAGAACAACGTGAAGATCATTTGACGCACGAGCCAGGCCCACATGGCGATGTCGCCCATATACTTTTGCAAATAGCTGTACACGTACATGTGCTTACCGAAAATGTACATGGTGTAGAAGAAGACGAACGCAAACGGTAAGATAATTGGTGCGATGACGCAATAAATCATCGAAATGAAGAAAATCATCATCGCTTGCGGCGGGACGAGCATCATCGGCGTCGCCTTCGGTGTCGCCCATTCAACTTTCTTCTTCTTTGGAGGCCATTGTAAAGAACGAACGCGGTACATGATAGATTTCACAATGTAACCACCAATAGAACCGATGTTCAACAACTCCATGATCGTGGACGTGGCCGTTCTCATGATTATAAACTTGATGAAGTAGGTGGACGTGGCAATCATTTGTCTCGTAAACGTGTACGCGAACAAGTGAGGTTGCTGCAACCAATCTTCCAAATCGAGCCACAGCTCTCTTTCGGACATGTTTCCAACGACCAAATTGACGATGACGATATAAAAATACGTCGAGGCGCCAAAGGAGTCCATCAAAGAGTACGAGGTCAAACCCGTCATGCGACTGGTAATCGACGCAATCATACCGGCGACAGCAATCAAGACGGAAAGCAACACCGCAATCATGATGGAATACAAGGTTTCCCCGTACTCTACGCCGACATATTTCACGATTTCATCCTTGTAATCGTTGAACAATTTTGTCGCGTACGAGACTGGGAACATGAAGAAGATGGTGATGAAAATGGTAAAGAACCGAATTTGGTTCGTTTTCCAATCTCTCACCGGTTTCGAGCTCGCGACGTTGTGCCATACCAAATCGGACGGACCAGGCGCTTGCATCGTTTGCCATTGGCCAAACTGGTCGTCAATCTGTACGGAACCCATGACCAAAGCATCTTTTTGATCTTTGAAAACAACCACGGCCCCGGCGGCAGGTTCGATGGAGTTGATTTCCTTTTCGCGAACGGCGTTGAACTTCTGGAAGAACTTTGCCTCTTTCTTGACGTACTTCGTGTAACCTTTCGTCGCTTGCTTCAATTCGAATCGCAAAATACGGGCACTTCGAGAAGAACCTTCGAAAGACTTCGGGTCGACCTGTTTTTGTTTCGTTAATTCGTTGTACGCTTTCGTGTACTGAATCATGTAGTCCTGCACCGCTCTCCACCTGCGCGCGACGGCGTCCAACTTTCGCGTATCCGAGGCCAGCATTTTAAAAGCAATCTTGTCTGGGCCGACAATGCGTTCGACTTTCGAGGTTAAGATAGAATCAGTTTCCCAACGCATCAACGCTCGAACGCGTCCGTCGTTGGCAAAAACGACATCCGCAGCGGATTCTACGCCGCCTTCGTCGCCGCCTTTGTGACCTTTCTCCATGGCGCTACCAACCCTCTCCATGGCGCTACCAATTAAACCTTTCGAATGTTCCTCGTCTTGCGCGAACTCCGCGCCCATCTTCTGTTGCACTTGCGCGAGATTCGCCAAACCTTTGAATCGCCCATAGATCGACGTCGTCTCTTCCTCCTTCTTTAATTCCTTCCCGAGTTTGTCTTGCATCGCGGCAATCTTTTTCATTTGTGCGTCGCTCATTTCCGTCGTCGGGAACGGCGAGGTGGTGTATCTCGGAATATCCGTGATGACCACGGCGTGCGATTTGATGCCAATCTCTTCCGGTTTCAAGTTCCACATCAAACGCGCAAACTTGACGCACTCGCGTTCGATGAGTTTCACCAAAACGACCGATAATAAAACCATCTCGGCGACGACTAATTGCCACGTCAAGTGACTCTTCGCCGACGCCATAGAGATTTGACGCACGTTTCCATTCAAAGCGGCGTCGATGGTCGCTTCCGTGCCGCTCGTGGCTTCGTCACTGTCCACGAAATAAAAGTACACCAAAACCGGCGTGCAAAACACAGAGGCGAACAAAAAGAAAATGGAGCACATGCGAAACCATCTCAAAACCATGTATTCGTCCAAAGTCATGTGCGAGCGTAAATACGGCATGTCCATTCGTACCGCGTGCCACAACCACGCCAAACCTAACATTCCAGTAGGCGCTGGCGGTAAATCTGGATATATGGAATAATCCGGGTTCGTTCGATCCAAATGCGCGCACGGATCGACCACTGATTTCAGCCAAGGTCTCCCGCGCAAGAATAAGAAGATCATAAACGCGAACCAAAACACGATGACCAACGCACCGACGTACTTCGCCGCGTCTATCCCGCTCAAACTTTCTTGGCAATTACCGCCGTCCGCGCACTTGTATTGAAACACGCACGCGACGCCGGTACCGACCGTCCCGATACCTTCTTGCGAATACGCGCCGGAATACCCAGTGGCGTAGTACCCTTGCCCGTTATTACAGTGGAAACATACCATTAAACTCACATCTGGACACCCTTGTAACGTCATTCTTTCCGCGGTTCCCGTGGTGTTCGTATACCCGGCGAACGTCGCCGAACCCCCGGTACTAATCGCCACCGTCGGCATCGTGCTCGTTGAATACAACGTTTTCACCGTGTTATCCCCGCCAAACATGGAAGAATCTTGAAACGCGCAATTCATGCATCCAACCGGGCAAGGACACGATGTCTCCACGCCGCCGTCGTTAAACGCGAGCTGGACGGTGGCCCAAGCTCCGCTCGAGAGAAATTCGCTCGTCTCTTCACTCGCTTGGACGAATACATTAATTCCACCCCCAAAATTGGTGTTACTACTCGTCGTCGTCAAAGGCGCGTCGTTGAACAGGCACGACGAGAACGCCAGAAAACAAAGAAGCGCGAATCGGGAAATCATCGTTGGAATCGTCTCGTTTATATTCTCTCTCTCTTCTCTCTTCTCAGGACGAGTAAATAAATAATTAATAAATACTGTACCGGGGTAGGGCAAAAGATTTTTTCTGAAGGATTGGACAACGAACAAAATTACAAAAATATCTTCTTCTTCTAAATAACTACACTACGATTAATGAACTCTCTCTCTCTCTCTCTGTGTTTCTGATAAAGACTTTAACGATACAAGGCAAAAGACTAACCTCTCCGCTTGCTCAATCGCCAGGCGTCTTTTTCGTTGAATCTATCGAAGAGCGGTTCTAACTTTTCCATGCGTTTGCGCTTGCTCATGATTCTGGCGTCCGCTTGTTTGAAAAATCTCGGAGCGAGTTCGACGAGCCATTTCGGGTCGATGGCGACGCATTCACGCATGTACTCTTTGGACGTCAGGACGAGTTCGTGGTAAACGACCCAATCTGGTTGGCGTTGAAATAAAGAGGAGGAGGGGTGGATGTATGTTGGGGTGTTTTCGACCAAGGTTTTGAAGCCTTCTTGCGGATCTTTTTTGGCGGCGTGGAAGAAGAAACCGGAAGTGATGGCGCGGCGGATGCGGTTGAAGTTGCGACCGGCCGAGGTGACTTCTAAGCGGTAGCGATCCATAATTGTCAACAGTTGTTTCCGAACGTCTTGCGCACGACGCAAAGAGCGCGCTTGAAGGTAGTTTTCAAAACACCACGGCGAGGAGAAGTTGTTCGCTTTCCACGCTTCGTAGACGGTGAGCAACGTGAGATGGTCGCCTTCCGGTTGGAAGAATTTCGCTTTTTTCTGATCGGCTGGGCCTTGCTTTTCTTTCGGACGGTAGAAGATGTTTTGCGCGGAAAGCATGGCAACGATGGTGAGAATTTCCTCGGCGCACCCGAGATCGACCGATGCGATGAGCATTTTTGACATTGGCGGTTCGAGCGGAAACTCTGCCATTTTACGACCTAAACGGGTGAGTAATCCTTCCTCGTCTAACGCGTTCAAGTTGTATAACTGCTCGAGTGCTGTGACTAAGGTTTGCGCCGGTGGCGGGTCCATGAAATCGAATCCACCCGGTCCTAAATCGTTGATACCCATTGCTTTCAAAGTTAAACACGTCATCCCCAAGTTCGTTCTTTGAATTTCCGGTACCGAGGTTGGTAACATTTCGTTCTTAAAAGCAGCTTCGGTGTATAATCGGAAACATTTCCCTGGACCAGTACGCCCAGCTCGTCCCGCGCGTTGTCTCGCGGACGCTTGCGAGATTGGCGCGACGATCAAGGAATCCATGCCAACTTTCGGGTTGTACACCTTTTGCTTTGCGAAACCTGGATCGATGACATAGTAAATGCCGTCGATCGTCAACGACGCTTCTGCGATGTTCGTTGCGACGACGCACTTGCGACTTCCTGGCGGTGCCGGCTCAAATATTTTCGTTTGCATTTCAGACGGTAAGGAGGAGTACACTGGTAAGATGTGCAAATCTGGAACGGACGGGCCTAAAGCCTTGACGCGTTCAAAGAGGATTCCGCATCCTGTGTCAATTTCCTCTTGACCGGTTAAGAAGAGCAAAATGTCACCTTCAGGTTCGGTCAAGTGAATTTGCATGACAGTAATCAACGCCGCGTCTAAATAATCGCTTTCTGGAGCTTTTGTATACATCACTTCGACAGGAAAGGTTCTCCCCGGGATGGTAAAAATTGGGCACTCGAAGAAATACGTGGAAAATTTTTCCGCGTCCAAGGTTGCAGAGGTGACGATGATGCGTAAATCTTTCCTCTTGGCGCAACATTTCTTCAACAAACCGAACAAAACGTCCGTATGGATCGTTCTTTCATGCGCTTCATCTAGCATAATGACAGAATATTGCGACATCTTGTCGTCCAACAACGCTTCTCTTAAAAGCATACCATCAGTCATGTATTTAATAACCGTATCTTCACTCGTGCAATCTTCAAAACGAATGGCGTAGCCAACTTCTTCGCCAACTAAACAGCCAACTTCGTCGGCGACTCTCTTAGCAACGGACATGGCCGCAACTCTTCTCGGCTGCGTGCACCCAATTCGACCTTTGGTCGTGTACCCGCTCTCCGCTAAATACTGCGTCATTTGCGTCGTTTTTCCCGACCCAGTTTCACCAATGACGACCAAGATTTGGTTTTCGTTCACGGCTTTGATCAACTCTTCACGCAATTTGAAAATCGGCAACGATTGTCGCTGTTCGAGAATGGACCCTTTTTGTGCGAAACCAAACTGCGGGGCTTTCCCGACAGATTGCTTCTTCCATTCCGGCATATCCTCCGCAAGTACGTTTTGTCCTCGAACGTCTGCGACGAGTTTTCGATCGTCCTGAGCCGCCATTGGATCTAACCACGCTTGATTGAGATTTTCCGGAACATCCTCGTCCATCGCGGCTCTTTTTTGTGTCTCTTTCATCTCTCTCCGTTCTTTCGCCAAAGCGCCTTGTGTCATCGCCGCTCTTTGCATAGATCCGTCTGGATTCTTCACGATTTTGATCGGGGAAACGTCGCCTAAAGCCGCATCAGTTTGACCGGCAAGAAACGGGGCTTCTTCGTCGTTCATTTCGATATCGAATTCCTCCTCCGCTTCCTCTTCATACGCCAACACTCCGTCGTTTTCCGGGTCAAAGTTCGGGTAATCTTCGACTTTCAAAACGCCGCTCGCGATCAATTGTCTCGCCTCCCATAACTCAGGAGAAGACATGCGCTTAATCGGGCGACGTCGATTTAACCCGTTCTTATCGTCCACCATGCGTCCGTCGGCCGCAAAATCTTCCTCGGTTTGCTTGATCCCAGATAAGCCTTTCACCGTATTCATATTCGAACCTTTCGCGCCGGCGCCAAATCTAGGCACAATCGGATTACTACTACTATCGTCAATACTACTTCCAGCGGCACCGCCGCGCGGCGGCGCTGGATTCGATCTCGGTGGCGGTGGTGGAAGATTGTTCGCGTAACTCGTCTCTTCCTCTCCAGTCTCTTGATTCACGTCCGACATGGACAAAGCTATCCTATTGTTCGTCAGCGATAACACTTTCACATACACCGGGTTACCTCTCTGCACGACATCTCTCGCGGAATTTCCGTTCGATACTCTTGGTAATTTGGAAACGTGCGCTAAACCTTCCGTTTTATTCACAAACTCGACTAATTCCACGAACGCTCCGAAATCCATCACGTTCGTCACGCTACCTCTGTATACCTTCCCGACTTCCGGTTTGCCTTGAATCGTCCGTTTTGCCGGTTCTGATGTTGACTTTCTTTTCTTCTGTCCAAACGCGGAATCATCGTATCCTCTTCCCGAACTCGACGCGTTTTTGTTCTCGTCTAATCGCCCGGGATTCATTTTATCCAACCTCGGATCGTCGCACGCGTTTTCAATCGGGTTCCTGTCGCCGTACAACTCGCGCGACAACATCTTCGCGTGTTCTTCCGCATCCGGTCGGTGTAAACCCGGAAATGGATTCTCCTTCGTCGGTTTTTCTACGATAACTTTCTTCTTTTCTCCTCCTCTCGCACCTCCGCCACCTTTATTCGCTAACCGTTCAATCGTCCCGACTAACTCGTTCGCGAACGGTTCCGGCAACTCCGCCCCGTTCTTTTGCAATTCATTAAAAAACGTTTTCGGATCAAACTTCGACGCCTTGGCAATGTCCACGATAAACTCCGCCAACGTCTTATCGTTCACGCCGAGGTTCTTATCCAGTTCTTTGGTGACTTTATTGATGAGCGAGAGGTGTTGGAGCTTTTGCATCGCCGACGTGACGTTGTTTTTCGGCTCT
>Ga0115556_1000527_pt1 | contig 25171 bp, 36 predicted proteins | sample COGITO_mtgs_1104_5_FD_87282 | JGI IMG/M metagenome (GOLD analysis project Ga0115556, IMG submission 87282) | Pelagic marine microbial communities from North Sea - COGITO_mtgs_110414 | ecosystem: Environmental > Aquatic > Marine > Epipelagic | place: Germany:Helgoland, sampling site Kabeltonne... | reverse complement strand
TGGTCCAGATGTTGTTCAAGAGAAAAAGACTAAGGCAAAGCCTAAGCTGAAGCTCAAGAAGACAAAATCTAAAATCACATTGGAACCCGAAATGCTTGACCTATCTGGTGACGAAGAACAACTTTACTATGTGAACAAGATTAATGATGAAAAATGGGACGTATACCAAAACAAAGACGACTTGGAAAATGGCATTGAAAAGGTGTTGTGCTTCAATCCTGAAGATGGTACTGAGATTGAATAAAAACATATAAATCATAAATGGATTAAAACTAATATAATACCTAACAAGTATTATATTATTTTTTTATCCAATTTTCATGCACTATAAATGGTTCTGTATTCGATATATCTAATAATTCACATAGATATGTTTCACCCAACATTGGTGGAGATTTATTGTCAACAAAAGTATTTTTTACATAATTAATAGTTCTTGGATTATTAAACATATTACTATACATCCATATATTAGATGTATTATATTCGTTTCGTGTATTTATCAATAATTTGATATTTCTACCTTTAAAGTTTTCATTATTAATAATAATATTTTTTTCGATTGTATATTTATCATCCATATTTATATATAGAGAATTTATTTATAATATTTGATATAATCCTGAATAATACAGGTATGAATTACTTTACTATTTTTAAAAATATAATTGCGACTCTATTAATAGGGTTTACATTGACCGCTATAGCAAATTTGATTGCAAACTATATTTTCAATCAAAAAAGATATAGAACTGTCATTAATTGGCAAAATCATATATACAAAGTTAGAAAAAGTATTATACATAACCAATATGAACAAAAAGAATGCCCTATTTGCTATAGTAGTGGAACATTTTTCAGAATTAATTGCGACCATATTATATGTCCAACATGTTTTAGAAAACACAATAAATGTCCAATATGCAGTGTATGTAGTAAATACATTAACGAAAAAACTGTTCCAAAAAACCTACATAAATTTTGGGGTTATATGATTTATAAACTATTACACATTAAAAAAATGTTTCCAGAATTTAATTGGGATATTGAAAACTTTACAAACTATAATTATAGATATCCTTTAGATAATATATTACATAATAATATAGCTGGTATGCGTGATAATATGAAGGTAGATATTAGTGAAATATTTTCATAATTTTAAATTTGATTAAGTTATATATCGAAACATATGGCATTAATATCATCTGATATAAGCGATTTAATAAAAAAATTCAAAAAAATCACAGTAGATTCAGGTGATAAACCTCAAGGTTGGTCTAATCAAGATGATGCTTATTTTTGCTTTGAAAAAGTTTTAGAAGCTATAAATACGGTAAATAATCAAAAAAAAATTGTGAAAACCATAAAATGTAAAAGCTTTACTAAAAAAAAAGTCACTTGGAAAATATTACTATTTGATAATGCTGATATAACTTGTTCATGTCCAAGTTTTAAATATAGTAAGTTTAATAAATGTAAACATATTAAGAAAATATCATAAATATATATTTATTTAAAATTTGGTTACATATAGTATAATAAACCAATGAACCTAAGATATAATTTTCAGTTTATTATTTATGCTATTTTATTTCAATTATGTTATGGTATTGATTCTGTAAGTTTTACACATGATGATGGAATATTAGATAAAAAACGGTGGGTCACTTTAAATGAAATATCATTTAATAATGCGCTAAAAATATATAAACCAAACATTTTTTGCAGGGGGCAAAAGGAAATGTGTTCAAAAGCATATATTAATGACCAATATATTAAAACGTTCTATCATTCTAAAAGGGAAAAAATGGTATTTAACCCAAGTGAAGTAACCAAAAATGGATATACTTATAGACTTAATTCGGATCTTCATTGTAGTAAAATTTTAATAGATAATATACCTTACTATGATTTAACAACATGTGTAATAAATACATATCCAAATATTATTTTTACAATTACTGGATTTATAACAACTATATACTATTGTGTTTTCTCTATTATGATTGTTATTGGAATATTAAGTATTTTTACAAGTTTTAACACATATAATTATAATTATCCAATTAATACACGAAATAAAATTAATAAAAGATAGAACGTTTTTCTTTTAAAAATGATATACTATCTGGATTAATTATTGGAGGATTTATTCATCTAACTGAGTATTTGATGAGAAATATGACTAATACTGCTTTAATACTTTTATTTTGGTTTTTTATTATGATTCATAATAAAAAATCTAAACAAAAAAATATATTTATTGTAATACATAATGAATCACATATATAGTATTATATTATTTAAAAATCAAGATAATCTAAATGCATATGTTTTAGCTCAGGCAGAAGACATTTCAAATCTCTCTTTTTTTGCCCGTGTTTCTGGCAAAGGTTCTGAATTCCTAAAATTTATATCTAGAACAAGTGCAGAAAGAATCATTCCTGGTATTCCATATGGTTTTAAAGAAGGTAATTTTATGTGCTGGATATATCCTAAAAGTGACGGTATGATTGGAGTAGCAATAACGGATGATTTATATCCTAAAAGAATTGCTTTTAATTTTATCGATAAATGTATTAAAAAATACCTTAGTAAAGAGAATTCCTGGGATTGGTCATTAACTAATGAAGATAGAGTTACAGATGAAAAATGTCCTGATTTATGCGATCTCCTCATAAAATATAAAAATCCGTTACAAGCCGATAGTTTGGAAAATTGTAAAAATGAAATAGATAAAACCAAGATATGTCTACATAAAAGTATAGACACATTGTTATATAGAGGTGACAAAATCGAAATTTTAGCAGATAAAAGTGCGGATTTGTCGAAAAGTTCAAAAGACTTTGCAAAAAAGTCAAAAAAAATAAATAGCTGGTGTCATAATGGTTGCAATATAATGTAAATATAGATTATATTATATTCCAAGGTTTTATCTATATAAAAACGAAAATCACAAAAACATCTGGTAAATATAATCATGTAAAAACTGGGTAAACAGTTGTATTTAAAAATGGTTTATGTACCAAGCGTTAATCTAACTGATAATTTAGATTTTGCAAAACGATATATTTGCAAACAAAATAAGATGACGGGTGGATAGATAATGCTTATGGACTGATGTCGGTACATATGATGTATTCTATGAAAGTTTAGATGATTTAAATGGTAAATATAAGGATAATGCTGGTGATATATGGTTTTGGCTAAAATTATTTAAAGAAAATCCTAATGATAAAATAGTATATTCATTATATGTTAATTTTTTATCGCGGTTATCTAAATTTTGTGAAAAGTTACCTTCTCTAAGGAATCGTGTATTTTTTAAAGATATAGTTGATGAATAAACTTGATATGAAAGTTTTAATAAACAAGATATATATACCATGAAAAAATAACTAAATGTAATTAAATTACATGTCTAACCCATTTTACAAGCATTCCTTGGTATATTGCATCTGGAAATATACATAAACTGTATTCATGTATATTAATCTCAATTGGTATAACGTCGGTCACTTCTACTTCTTCACCATTTTCTTTTAAATATATATTACTTCCAGGTAACCTTTTATTTTCATCAATAAAATCATACTCTATATTATTATAAATTTTTTTTTGAGTTTCTGAATACCAACCATGCCATTTATTAATATACTCTTTACTACTTTCTATATTGTTACGATTATCCATAATATTAATATTATAAATTAAATTTAATATAAAAATTTGAAAACTTTTCTTATTGTTAAGAATGCTTCCTGTATTCTATAAACAGAACTTTATAGATACAACTGATTATGGCCAAACATTAAATGATATTAAAAATTTAAATTGGTGCAGACCTCCGTCGGGTATACCTGGTAACCGAACCCCACGAAATGTTGCAGTTTTAGGTGATGGTTCAACAGTAAGATTAGTTAATGGTAAAATTGCCTATTTCTATGATAGGCAAATTACAGGTGATAAATTTGCTTATCCAATGTTTCAAACAGCTAAAAATTGCACTGCTGTTTATAATAAAAATAAAATTCCGAATTCAATCGGAAAATTAATAATCAAACTTAGAAAATTAGTTAATGAGTTTTATGGTGATACGGCAATTAATACCAAGGATATGTTTAATGTGGCTGTTTGCAATTATTATACAGAACATCAACATAGTATTAATGCTCATAGGGATGATGAACGATGGTTAGAACTAAATCAAAAAGACGTACATGGTAATCTTAAAGCATCCATTATAGCCAGCCTTACAATTTATCCAGATGATAATGGTTCTATACGAGATTTTGAGATACAAAATGATGAAACAGGTATTTGGGAAAAAACGATATTAGAGAATAATTCGATATTATTCTTTAGTAATCACAATCATAGGGCAAAACCTTTATCAAAAAAAAAACCTAATTGTGAACGGTTTAATATTACATTTAGAACAGTTAGTAAGGGATTACTTGGTAAAATTGGCTTTAGTAATTTTTATAGATATATGTCTATACCACGCGAGATATATGTTAATGCCAATAACTTAGAAAAGATGAGATACTTTCAACAATCTTTAGAAGATGCCTTTAATTTTATGGGTGAAAAAGACTTTAACCATAAAATTAAAACACATATAATAACGTCTGAAAATTATACTTTAGATAGAAATAATAATAGAAATAAATTAGCAATTTTACCTCAATATGTTAGACCACTTTGCTCTAATATACATATAGTTTGATGAAAAAAATTTGATTTTATGTATATAAAAATAAGAGCGTATGTCTATTTTACCTGGTTTTGAAAATTGGTTAAATGTTTCTAAACAAAATGGAGACATTAAATATATGGGTATTTTTGGAAACCCACAACCTATTAATTTACAAATAGAAACAAGTGGTGTAAATGGTGTTATATGTGTATATAATTTTATGGGGCTTGTTGATAGGTTCTTATTAATGTCTGAACGACATAATGAACTATATGAACTATATTTAAAACTTAATCAATGGCAAAAAAGACTTGTTTGTGAAGTATGGGCATTAGCTTTACAAAAAAAGGCTAATATACAAGCGATTATGTGCGACCACAAATCTATGAAACAATTAGGATATATGGAAGTTAAAAATTAATGATATTGGAGAAAAATATGATATTAGACGAAAATATGATATTGGAGGAAAATATCATATTGTTTTATTTATTAAATTTGATACTTTTTAGTATCTAATTAATTGTAATAAATGTTATCATATAATATTGCGACCAAATTTGATTTCTCAAGGACACCTAAATTATGTTATAATAATGACGTAAGAGAAAGGACATTTGTAGGGGATTTCTCAACAAACTATCAAAATGGACCAGAATATGTTTCAGTTTTCGGTTGTGTTAAAACTGATATAAATACCTACGAAACACCTGAAGTTGTAAAGTATATCTTCTATAAAGGGTTTGATTTTACATTGTATCCACAAAATAGCGCTTCTGAAATAGAAACTTTAATAAGAGGTCTTCATTTCATGAAAACTCTATCTGCTAATAATTTAGACGATTGGATACCAGATTCCGATAAAAGTATGAATCGAGAAGTTGGGGAACATTTACAGAAGATTGACCTATATAGTTTTGCAGAAAAGATAGCAAAAATTATTTTAAGACCTGGATGGACTGAATTTGTAAAAGAACATAATCACGCAGAATTTTATTGGTGGACAAATAAAGGTCTACCTGAACCAAACCAGAATATAATGAATAAAAATGGAAAACTAAATTTTGATAAAATTTTTATGGGAAATATTGCAGGTGAGGTTATTGCTCTGGATTGTTTAGCAAAAGCAGAAGAAAAAATTACAGCCCAACCCCATAGAGAATTAAAACTAGGATATCCTAACAGTCAAAAAAATGTATGTAGATATACAGTTGACCAATTAGTAAAAGAATATGTTGACAAAGAAGAACAAATACCGAAAGAAATTGTTGTTATACTAATGGATAATAATGAATATTCTTTGGACAATGATAATAACACAGTTTGTCATGCTGGATATGATAATAAATCATTAATGTTAATGCCTAAATATACACATGTTATCCCAAATGAATCATATATATATGACTTTCTAAAATTAATAGAGGAAGTATTCCCTATTAGATATTTTAAATATATAAGTGATAATGAAACATCGTGGTCTAAAAAAATAATTGATATGTTAAAAGACCCTAATCATGGTCCCTTACTAAATGTTAACTAACCTATATCTTACCTATTAACTAAACTGTGATTTGTACAAAAATGTTTAACTTTAGCCTTATTATATATATTTTTTTTTATGATTTCAGCCCACCCAACTGACCAATATTTACCATAATTACAAACAAACGCAACTGTTTTAGGTTTTTCTAATTCTATATTAGTAATTATATTTTTCAAAATATCGTCAAATTTAGGATGATTTATTATACTATTCTGTATTATATCCGAAAACCCATTTATTCGTTGTATATCAACTTCTGTGTTAATTTTAGTTTGAAATATTCGTAAATCAAACACTATATCGCATTCAATGCCAGTTGTTTTTTCTAAACCCCATGCATAAATGTTAAAAACCATATTCTTATTATATTTATGTTCGTGTTTAACCTCTTTTATTTCGTTAAGAGACTCATCTGTATTGAATATACCAATAATATTTAATGATTCATTCTCATATTTATCATATACTAATTTTATCCATTTCATATATTGATAATTTATATCCGTATTTTATATTTAAATATTAAATTAGATTATATATATGGCATCAATAGTAGACCAAAATGATATTAAACTTACAAATATTGAAGACGTTTATGAATTTACTCTTGAAGATGTACAAAAATGTGATAATAATGATAAATTTTGGGTATATTGTGGTAATACTATATATGATATAACTCATTTTAAAAAAAATCATCCTGGGGGAGATAAAGTTTTCACAAATAAAGGGGGCAAGGATATATCAAAGGAATTAGTATATCATACTAAAAGGACAAGAGAAAGTCTTTTTATGTATCAAATTGGTGTTTTAAAAAATGACAAAAATGATGTTGGTTGTGTAATTATGTAAGTAAAAAAGTTTAAAAAAATATATATTATGATATTATGAGTGGTAATCTAAATAACGATTTTAATCAAGGGAATCTAAATACAGGGGATATATTATTATTTAGAAGTCGTAATTATGGTATAATGGATACTGGGTATAATGATAATAATAGTTCATATGATAATGCTATGATTATTATTAAAGACCCATGGTTTTTTAATAAAGAGTTTAAAGGTTTATATGTTATAAGTGAAAGTGAAAAGGGTGGTATTGAAATAATTACACTAACGTCCGTTATTTGTAATCATTTATGGATAGATGTTCGCTCTTGGTCAGGTATTGATTATAATGAACAATTTAACAAAAAAATCGAATTATTTTTAAAAGAAGCTGATAAATCACATTATTGTTTATCGGATTGTAAATCAATGCATCTATGTTTATATGGGTTAGGTTTTAGATGTTGTTTAAAAAAACATAGATATAACCATACATTAACTCTTAAACTTACAGCTAATGCTTGGAACTTTTTAAATTTATTACCCGATGGAGGCGATATTAGTCATTGGACAGCTAACGAATTTGCTAAAGTTTATATAGATAAACCATATAGTTTGTCTAAACCCTGGAGATTAAAATAATATTATTAAAAATAAACTTTTTATAGTATTATATGTCCCATTATAATTTACAAAATATAGAAGATACAGAATATTGGCGAAATCAACATGCCTTATCTGTTAGAAAATGCATGCGCCTAAATGATGAACTTACACGAGAAAAATATTTACATAATCTTACGAAATCATGTAAGAAAATTAGTTTAACAGATATGCTATGTGATGATATGATACAAATAATATTTGACCATTTGGGAATTTATGCTAATGATTTAATTAAAGTTTCAAGTAAACTAAATAAATTTAAAATGAAATTAAAAGTTGTTAATATCACAACTATGATTTCTCCAAATATTGGACACCTTATAAAACAATCAGATATTTATTCATGTATTAATAGTAAATTTGGTATAACATATACTGGAGAATGTGTAGTAGGTCTACCCCATGGTAAAGGTAAGCTTATATTCACATCTGTTAAATTAACTAAAGCTGTAATATCTGGAAATTTTTTAAAAGGCTTACTCCATGGTGATATTACTTTAGAAGAAGAAGAAACAATACTCAATATAGGTTCAATCGTTTATTTTATGACCTGGTCTAAATTTAATATAAAACATGGAAATATTGATTATGATATTAATTGTAGTATTAAAAATGATTATCAACGTTCATATTATGAGGGTGAATTTAAAATCGAAAATGAATTTTCGAATATAAATAAATCGATTATATCTAAGACTGCTAAAGGGTTTGATAAATGGGGTTTAGACTGTTATATATGATAAAACAGTTGATATAAGCTATAATTTTATGCTTTAGTAATTAATAAAACTAAAATGAAAGTCTTGTTTTAATTGATTCAAATTGAAAATGCGTAATTTAAATATTTATTATTAATATATGGATTGTAAGTTTGCTTGTTTTGGTTCAACCGCATTTGCTCTTGGGTCACTTTTTTGTATGTTTAAAGATTCTACCCCATTTATAAATTTTTTCAAAACTTTGGATAATAACCAACAGACGATATTTCTTGAAGTAAAAAAAGAGCGTTTTAATATTTGGATTAAATCAACTGCTATTGGAATATTAGTTTCATTTTTAGTTTTTTACTATCTTAATAAAAAAAATAATATGGCTAATACGTGCATCATTGTTTTTACATACTTCTTAACTCAATATCTTGTATATTCACTTCATCCTAAACAAAACTGGATGTTAAACCATCTTAAGTCAACCGAACAAAATAAAGCTTGGTTAGAAATGTATACTTATATGAAAAATAGATGGCATACTGGTATTCTGTTAGGTTTAGTAAGTTATACTCTTTTTACTTATTATGTTCAAGTTAATCGTTTTGGACAATAAGTTTATTTATATAATAATTTTGTTCATATTAAATTATATGGCTTTAATATGTAAAAATCAAACTATAAAAGGTTCATTTAATAATTTTGTTATGGATTACTCTAATGAAGGTGATATGTTTATAGGAAACTATTTAAAATTATCACCAATAATTGTACTTGATATTGATGAAACTCTTGTTCATTATGATTTTGATAATCATCTTATCTATTTTAGACCAGGTCTTAACTCTTTTTTATGGGAAATTCATCATTATTTTAGAATATGTCTATTTACAGCAGGTACAGAAAAACACGCCATTGATGCAATAAACGCTATAAATAAATTCTGTAATTTTAAACAAAATGAAATAATTGAATATGTACTTGATAGAAGGTTTATGAATGAATATGAAAAGGATGGTGGAACTATAAAGATAAAAGACCTCTATAGTGTAAATGAATATATCTTAAATGAAACATTAAAAGATGTTAAACTTACCCCATTACAAAAACATAGTACTATCATTAAATCTTTACAAAAAACAATTATAGTTGATAATATAATGGATAATTATATTAATTATATTAATAACGGGATTAATATAATCGATTTTACAAATAGCATTAATGATATGGCATTGTATATAATTAAACGGTTTTTGTTAGATTATATCTGCCAAATTAAGATTATTGATACTAATGCTGACCATTATATAATTAATAACATTCATAAAATTAAAAATGCTATACAATAACCCAATATATTACATTTTTTTGAAAAAACTATTATTTAAGTGTTTATATAATTTAACAATTTATAAAAATTGATTTAAATGTTTAATTTTGTTTATTCTTAAAAGAAACCAATATGTCTTCAGAACAAACTACCGCTCAAATAGTTGTAGATCAACAACTTAAATCAAACCATGATATTAAAATAAAAAAATATAATAAAGAAGGTAAAAATGATTTAGAAGATATTAAAGTGAAGTCATTATCCTATACTAATAGTCAAACCGCAAAAAATGGTTATAAAGAAGAAGAACTGGTTTGTGATGATCTAAATAGTGAAAAGATAAAAGAAGCTTTTATACCTATGTTAGGAAATAATTATAATGAATGTAAGCGAATTGGAGGTAATCATAAATGTGATATACAGTCTCATAATAAGATTTTGAGTGGACAAGTAAAAAAATATAAAAAGGGGCAATTTCAACAATTAGATAGACATTGGACTTCTAATCTTATTGAAAATATACCAGAATTAGATGAATATTCGCAAATACTAAAAGACTTATTTGAATATCAACTTTTACCAAATGGAACACACGTAGATAAATCAAAAAATATAAAAAAATTATGTAATTCGAATTATTCACAAAAAATATTAGATAATTTATTGGATTTGTTAAACAAATTTAAAAAACAAATATTGGAATATGCGTTTTATGGAACTAATTTAGAAATACAACCAAAATATTTATTTGGGGTTGAGTATGAAAATGTAAAAAGGAATAAAATAGTAGTGTTTAAAATTGAAGATGTTATAAACTATCTAGAAAAATTAAATTTTAAAATATCACCTAGAAAAACAGTTATTTTACTTGGCAATAATGGCACAATTTCTTTACAAAGAAAAGGTGGTGATTCTGGAAAAAAAAGTAGTAATCAATTACAAATTAAAATTATATTAAGTAATCTCATTGGTAAAGTACCTATATCAGAATATAAATTATAAATCCTTAATTAGTTCTTCAACAACATTTACAACTATACTATTCCCTAGATAAAATAGCATATCTTTTTTATTTGATAAACACTCAAATTTATATGTGTCATTAAAACCAAACATTTTTAATGTTTCGTCAACACTCAATGTCCTTATTTTACCATTGAAATCATACAATCCTGTTTTTGCACCAGGTCCCCCGGAAGAAGCACATATAGTGGGTCCACATTTTGTTATATCATATATACGTTCACCTTGCCTTCCTCCTTTTCCTGATTTTATATTAATTAATTTAGACTTCATCATACTTTTTCCACTACATTTTTCTAATTTATATTTTTTAGTATAATCAAAGAAGTGTGTAATACTATTATCTATAATAGTTGAAACAGGAACAATTGGATTTTTAATTTCTCTAAATTTATATTCTGTATTTTTATTACAAATAATATAAATACGTTGACGTGATTGAGGTGAGTTATAATAACGCGAATCAATTACTTTATAACTAAGAATATATCCTCTTGTTTCTAATTCATTTTTAATAATTTTAAAGGTTTCACCTTTATGAATAGTATGAAGATTTTTAACATTTTCAAGCATTAATGTTTCGGGTTGTTTTCTATCAATTATTTCCAATATTTTATAAAATAGATTACCGCGGGTTTTATCTTGGAATCCTTTTTGATTACCAGCAATACTAAATGGTTGACATGGAAAACCAGCACATAATATATCAAAATCTGGCATTGTATCTATATTAATTTTATTAATATCACCTTCTGGTTTTATTCCATAATTTTCTTCATATATATTTCGAACACCTTCATTAATATCACTTGCTAAAACACAAGTATACTTTACTTCATTTTGGAGAATATTATTTCTATTAAATGCTGTATGAAAAGCACCTAAACCAAAAAATAAGTCAATGTATTTAACTTCTTTTACTTGATTTTCTTGTGTTTCTACAGTGTCAGTATTTAAAATTACTTCTTCATTATCAACTATATTTAATTCTTTTAATTTTTCTTCAACTACTTTATCTACAAGTACCTTAATTTTATCAGCATTATTATCACAAGGTGTTTTGCGTCTATTATGAGAATCATAGTGAGATTTTTGAGAGAATGTCTTTCCACATTTTTCGCATGAATATTTAACCATTTTCGTTAATTATCGTTAATATACATATTATTTTTAAATCAATTTTTTAAATTAACATATCCTGTTAATTTAAAAAATTTTGAATGATGAAACACAACTAATATCTAAACACTGTAATTGTATATTACGGTCTGATAAAACAAATGTTGCCACATTTTTAACCACCAAGCCCTTCTCTAACATATTTCATATCTAAATTTATAGACACCCATATAAAATTATTAAATATCACTGACCAAAATTCACGAGTTTTATCACATTTATTATATTTTTCAATAACATAGTTTTCTGGTAGTTTTATATATTCGTTATAAATATTATATAACATATAACTATTTATTATCAAAATCATAGTGTATATACGTAACATTCTAAATTCATTTATAAATGGCTCATTTAATATTTTAATAGCACTTGAATATTTATTTAATGCTGTGCTATAATCAAACATATAGAAACATATAGATTTATAACTAAATATTATTAAACCTGGTATTAATATTATATAATTTATATCTATCATATATCATTATTACATTTTTTAGTTTAAATGGAATTTGAAATTTGATTTTGCACAAAAAGCAATTATAATATGGACCATTATGATTCTCCTGCTGAAAGATTACGTTGTCTTGTACTATCATATATATTATGTTGTTATATATCAAGTGCTGTAAGTGGTTGTTGTTAAAATATTATAGGATATATGGTATTTTTTAAAATTTGATAATATCGGGGGGAGAGAGTGTATATGCCTGTTACAACTCGACAACAATATAAAAATAATAGATGTAGCATTCAGCAACATATTGATGACCATCATGAATACAAGCCAATTCTTAAAGATTTTGGTAAAAAAATTGAACTATATAAAATTCGTTTAAATGAATGGGAACTTCATCATCAAGCATTATTGTTAATGGTAAATAAATAATTAACTGAAACTTAAAATATATAAAATTTGATTACATTTTATTTTATATATTATTCATGCCTGTTAATACTCGTAGGAAAAATTATTCTAGTATTACATCAGTTTCTAAAAATAAAATAACAAAGCCAAAATCACCGACCCAGTCAAATATATCACCTAAAAAAGCAAAAAATACGTTAAATGGACCTTGGATAAATGAAGATACACCTATACCTATTGCCGAAGATTATACTGAATATGATACAAATGGACATATTCATTGGTGTCCATCTTGGAATGATTGTTGTGAATCAGCTTTTAATCGAGAAAAATTTCTAAGAGATAAAGCAGAATGGGAAATGGTCCAAGCAGCATATGCTTTAATCAGACTTAAAAACAGTAATTCAACTGGTCAAACTGTTAATCGTAAACTTGTATTGGAAAATACTGGAAAAAATACTATTAATCTTATGTGAAAAATCATTTATAAGTAAATAGTATATTAAATAAAATTAGTAATTAAATAATAACTATAAGCTTATCTGTTTACTATTTAACTAATAAGTAAATAAAATTTGATAATGAAATATTAATTTTTTTTATTGTAAATGACAAAAGAATGTCCTATTTGTTACCTTGAAATTACCAATGGTCATATTACTACCCCATGTAATCATACCTTTTGTTTCTCTTGTCTTCTTGAAAATATGATGTTGGTTAATAATGAATATTCCAATAAATGTCCGTCATGTAGAGAAATATTATATGATAAAAATCTACGTTATCAGGGATATAGTAACCGTAATGTTGAGAATGATGATAATGATAGTCATTATGATAATATACCTTTTGATGGTTCAAATGCGGAATTTTTATATGATAATGATAGAAATCGAATTAGATATATTAACGATAATACACATTATGAACCAGACTTACATTTTGATGAAGGAAATACAACAATTGGTTTTAATGAAACACATAATAATTTTGAATTAGTTGCTGATAATTTTAATGGTGATATCAATACTGACACAAGTTTCAATATTAATACACCTATAAATATTACCATTAATACAAGTATTGATATTATAGATACTGTACAAGAAGATAATAATACTGTACAAGAAGATAATAATACTGTACAAGAAGATAATACTGTACAAGAAGATAATAATACTGTACAAGAAGATAATAATACTGTACAAGAAGATAATAATACTGTACAAGAAGATAATAATACTGTACAAGAAGATAAATTAGAAGTTATATTTATTAAACCACCCACCCAGTCATCGAATCTTGATTGTCATATAAATATTATAATTAAACCAAATGGATTGGATATAAATCAAAATAATACTAAATTAAAATTAAATGGAAGTGGCTCTCTCTTGCTAGGGACCACCCGTTATAATGAAGCCAGATTTATAATTGAAATTACACCTAATGATACTGCTATTAATAAAAAAACATACAAAATTATATCACCAATTTTGTTTAAAAATTCATATGGGTTATGTGAAGAACAAATAAATAATTTAGATGAACATAATTTTATGATGGATTGGGCAGATATACAGGAATGTCATGATGTTTTAAATGGTACTGAGGAATTAAATATATCGTGTAATGATGTTATGTTTACAATTCCAATAACGCTTCATTCGCAGCAGGACAGTCGCCTTGGATACGAAATAGCCACCCACGGTATATGTGAAAATTTTACTGGAGAATATAAAAAAATACACTCTTTATCTAGTGATATGGTTTATCATTGTAAAATAAATGAAGTTTCTGAATACCCTATTATTTAGAGATTTATAAATATTAGAGAATTTATTAAATTTGATAATTAAATATTAACCCAATATTATTTTAATGCCTCTAAATAAATGCAATAATTTAGAAGACTATATGTATGATAATGTACAAATTTTTACAAGAGATCAATACATCGGAAGTTGTTCCCGTAATCATTGGGTATATAATACAGTTAATATCTCGCACCCAGTTGATAAAAATGGAGAAAAGATAATATTTGAACATATAAGTAATATTATTAAAAATTTAAAACAAAACAAAGCAGATATAACTAAACATATAGTTAAAAAACAGGATAATTATAGCAAAGATGTATTAAATTAGTTGGTTAAATGTTCTAGGAATTCATATAAATATAAAAGTATGTTAGAGGTTAGACCTGAATTATATAAATAATTTAAATTTGATATTATAACATATTTTAAGTTATGGAAACTAATACTAATAAAACAAATACCAACAAAAATGATAAAAGCGTTACATTTTCTAGAAATTTTAAAGATCCAAAAAAAAATAAAATTGCGAATAGTGAACAAGGTCTTGTTAATTGGAAACAATCTAAGCAAGATATTTTAAATAATGGTGAACATATTAGAAGTATTTCATCTTTGCAGAGAACTGGTATATATGGGTGTTGGGATCCTGATTCAGATTAAATTTGATATTTAATAAAAAAAATATTTTATTTTATATGAGTAATATTATTGATTATGGACCATGGTACGAAAACGTAGGTCCTACATATAAAGATGTTGTTTTAGATGTTTATAATTCGACCAGCAAAATTATAAATGACAATGAAATAAGAAAAAAAATTGTAATTGAGGTTATCCCTAAAGAGGTTGACTTTGGTTCTTGGCGTGGATATTGTACATTCTTAAAACAAACGTATGTAGAACAAGTTATTAAAAAGTGGGAATAAATATTAAAAAGAAAGTTGACTATAAATGGATTAGACAATCGAATAGATTGGTTTAAATTGTAAAAAGTAGTGAAAATTTGTAGCGAGACAGATACTGTCTCTTTTGTTTATGGTTATTTTTTTGATGGAGGTTTTATAATTGCTGTTAATGGTTTAGGATTAGGTTTAGCTTTTTGTTTTAATACTATTTTTCTTTTTATTATTTTTGTTTCTGGTTTTGTTTCTGGTTGTTTTTTTGATGGAGGTGTTATAATTGGTGGTAATGGTTTAGGAATAGGTTTAGCTTTTTGTTTTAATACTATTTTTCTTTTTATTAGTTCTGTTTCTGGTTTTGTTTCTGGTTGTTTTTTAGGTTTTGTTTGTTCATATTCTTTATTAAATGATGGTGTTAATTTTAGTAATGGTGATTTACCTCGTTTTTCTTCAGGTTTAATATTAGGTTTAATCTTAAGTTTAACATTAAACACTTTTTTTGGTTGTTCACCGAATGGTTTTTCTTCAAGTTGCTTTGGTGGTGTTATTTTTGGTGATGGTGTTATTTTTGGTGATGGTGTTATTTTTGGTGATAGTGATTTACCTCGTTTTTCTTCAGGTTTAAGATTAGGTTTAATCTTAAGTTTAACATTAAACACTTTTTTTGGTTGTTCACCGAATGGTTTTTCTTCAAGTTGCTTTGGTGGTGTTATTATTGGAGGAGGTGATGGTGATGGTTGTGATATCGATGGTGATGGTTGTGATATCGATGGTGATACCGTTTTATCTGTTTTCTTTTCGTCACCGCGTGTACTAAAATGAATAATACGAGGTTTACCATTATCTTTTACTATTTTAGGCGGTACCAGGTTAATATTATCCAGTATATTTTTTTTAATTATATCAACCTTATTGTTATAATTAATTTCTTCAACATTCTCATTTATAATTTTTAATGGGGTTTCAGGAATACCACCCATACGATTAGATAATGATTTATCAACTATTGGTACTAAACCCATTTTTATATTATCTTCAGTATCTTCTAAGTTTATTTCTCCGTGAATATTGATATAATTATTAATTCGATTACATAGTTCTTCCTTAGAATATTCTAGTCCAGTAACTTGACTCACAACTTCGATTCCTATTTTTTTACATAAATATATTAATTGAAATTTATGCCATTGATGTTGAATAATATCGTTTGATTCATTAATATAAATGTGGTTGTCACAAATTTTTGTAATATCGTTTATTTTTAAATAATTGTACATAAATATAAAATATAAAATATATTATATTTTTAAAATATATTTTATATTTTATATTTATCATAATTTAAAAATTTGAAATATTTTTAATAATATTTAATAAATGAGTTATAATTCAGAAGATATTGTTCCTATGGAAGTTGATACTGATGAAGATGAATCTAAACTGATTGTTAAAAAAGACCCATCTATTAGTAATAATGTAACTACTTATGTTGTTAATAAAATAGCTAATATTATTCCAAGAAAAAAGATTGAAATTCAAATTACTGAAGATGATATCGTAAATATTGATAGATTACCTACAGAAACAGTATCTGATATGTTTGATGAAATGTTTGGTTTTGAACCTACTGGAATCCCAAGAGAGACTATGATTAATGAAATTGTTGGAGCATATTATGAATCTGATGGTGATTAATTATAATTTAGAACGTTTTTATATGTCCTTGAGAAAAAACTAATACTGTACAACCAAATTTACTGTAAGAATAATGACTTGTATTTTTTAAAATTTACATAACTACCCTTATTAAATGTCAGGTTGAAATTTAAATATTAAATTTTCCAAATTTTATGAAAAACATATAATATAACTTTATAATTTGTAAATAATTTTATTTAAAGAATTATCTATTATCTAAATAAATGGTAATATTTAACTTTGAAAATAGTTTTTTATTATACTCTGAATATCATCAAAATAATGCTAATAAAATTATATATAATGTTACTATACCTTTAATAATTATAACAATGTTTATTTTAGGTAGTTATACAGGTCCTATAATAACACTACCATTTGATAATTATTTCCCAGTTGAATTTAATTTATCTGGACTATTAACATTATTTTATAGTATATACTATATATATTTAGATTTAGATAACGGTTTTAAAATTTCTATAATATTATGGCTTAACCAATTTTTTGCTTATTTATTATATATATTATATCCGGAATATTGGTTATATAGTGTATGTACGTTGTTAACAAGTTTATTACTTCAATATATAGGTTATATTTATTGTGAAAAAAACACTCCCAAATTCATGGATGGATTATTTCAAACATTTATAATTGGCCCATTTGCAATATTTATTGTATTTTTAGATAATATAAAATATAAACACCAAATTGAATTTATTATAAAAAATGTTCATAGTACATATGAATTAACCAATATTAAACATGATAATAATAAATTTGATTTAAAAAACAAAAATGAATAAATAATGATTAATGAATTAGATATACCACTCCATTATCCATTAGCATCATCTAAATTTAACGATTATATTATAAAAGGTGAACTTACTGATGAAAAATATGAAGAATACAGGCGCTGTATTGACGACATTATTACTTTCACCAAATATAATAGTGAAATATCTATAAATAAAAATTTAGAAATTGAAACTTTCATTACTTCTATAATTGAGACTCATCCAATGTTGGTTGATTGGAATATACTTTCGAAAGGTTCATTTACAAATGACTTTATATGTAAACATATAAACCAAATTTCACTTGTCGGTAAAGACCTCTGTTTTACAAGAGATTTTGTAATTGAAAATTGGAAATGTTTAAAACCTCATTTTTCTCAATTATTATGGCATTCACCTAACATTTTTGACGATATAATGCTTAAATTTTTAATAGATGAACAAGACATTCTTAGAAGTAATCTTAGGTTTGTTATGGCTTCAGCCAGACTTAGTAATCAATTTATTATTGATAATATTTGGCTTTATAATAAACACGAGTACCTTATTTTCTATGGCAATAATATTTCGGATGATATTTTTAATGGTATTATTAAAACTATGATAGAAAACTGTATTCTAAAGATTAGTTATGATGATTTAAATCAAAAATGGTTTATTGCAAATAGGTTTTCTAAAAATAAACGAAATTTTTATATACGCGACCATTCATTAATTAATTTTTGGGATAATATTCATAGTAATATGACATTATGTCAATCTTTAATTTGTGATCCAGTTATATATTATAGAATGTATACTGGTTCGATGTTAATAAATAAATATAAATGGCAAACTTTGTGCAGTAATTTTCATTCAGATGACCTTGATATTAATAGTTGGGAGGAATGTCTTACACGTTGGATACCATATGCATATGATGAAGAAAGTAATTCAGATACAGCATCATGTAAACCAACTATTAATTTTAAAACATTAATCAATTTTATAAAATTTTGTAATAATCAAAAAAACACTATTATTGATATTATAAGTGATTCATATATGTATTTAATTATACCAGACAGCTTCAATTTATCGGTTAATGATAAAGACTATGAAAAAAAAAAAAATGAATATAGGTCTCAATTTTTCTATGAAATATCATATGGTATTAATGGTTTACTAAAGATGTATTGTGTTTGTGAAGATAGTATGTATGGTTCAGATGGTTGTAATAATTGTAAAAATGGATGCTGGGCTTGGTATGGATATGATTATATACGAGCAAGAAATATAACTTCTCGTATGATACATTTATATAGGGTCTCAATACGAACAATTACTATAATCCAAAATAAATTTAGAGAATATTCATATGCACCTGGAGGTGGTATGTTTAAAAGGACAAATAATCATTGGGACCAAATGATTGAGAGTAACTATTAAATTAAACTTTATTATAAAATTTATATTTTAATTATGTCTAAAACAGTTATAATGATGATGGGGTATCCTGGATGTGGTAAGTCTAATTATATAAAAAAGACGTTTTTATCTAAAACCGACGTTATAATAGATTATGCTGAATTAAAAACAGAAAATATGATTAAAAATGCATTTTTGATAGCTTTGCAAAATGAGTGTGTTTATAATATTATATTAGATGATTCACATCTATCAATTATTAAAAGAGTAGTATATATTCATATTGCTAAACAATATACAAATGATATAGTATTAATGCATATAAAAATATAATGAAAGTTCAATTAAGATAAAGACAAAATTAGATATATATTATGGAAATTATGATGAACCTAATATAAATGAAGGTTTTAGTAATATAATAACTATTTAATTATAGGTATAATTATAGATTACAGCAATGGTCTTTATTACATATTATTTTAAATATATTAAGATTTAATTATTAATTATAAATATGAATGATATAATTACCATTGATTTTTTAAATAATCATGATTTTTCTAAACCAATCCCTTTTTCAAGAACAAAATGTATGGATATTAAATATGAACGATATAAAAAGAAGATAGCGAAAATGGGGATAACTAATAAAGAGCATATTTTATCAAATATAATATGTAATAATGATTTTGTTATTGAAAAAAATCAATTTCCATATAATATTGATAATACTATATATCATTATATATATTGGGTTCATCCTAATTTTGAAAAAAGACATACAAATAACGTGATTTTTGAAAATATTAATAAATTTATAGATGACAAGTTTGATGGATACTGGTGTTGGGAAAATCATGATAGCGTTAAATCTGTACCAGAAATAAAACATTATCAAATCATTTTTATGAAATGTTAATAGGTTCAATTATAAACATCATTTGCACCATATATTTTTTTGAATATATAGTTTAATTTGGTTACAGTAATATGTAGTGCACACACATAATAAGTATCCAATATTATATGGTACATTTTCATTATAACATTCTATTATACATTTGACAACTACTGATAAGGCACATGTCAATATAATTACAATTAATCCTCCGCGTAAAATGTGTTCCAATGAATTTTGATACCAATTGTCACAATCTATAATACATTGATCAAACAATTTAGCCCAACTAATACCTATCAAATATAAAAGTAACAGTACTCCTAAGATTGCAAGATAATCTAAACATTTATTAACATCTGTATCATATCTAATCTTGTAATTTATAATATCTTTTTTTGAAGGACATATGTTTTGAAAGTTACAAATACCTTTTTTCCCTAATTTATCTTTATTAATTAGAATGCACCATGGCGATTCTTTTCTACAAATAGGACATTTATCAGCGTGACCATATTCCATTAGATTTTGTGTACAACCAATACATAATGTAGACTCTATGCATTGATTACATTTATATATAGGTATTGTATTTTCGCCACAAATACAACACATATCTAAATTTACTTGTTGTTGGTTCATCTGTCAATTAATCGAAAATAAAAATAATTCAAATTTTAATTATATCCAAATTGAAGTACACAAATACAACATATACTTAGGCACATGCCGACTATTATAAAACTAATTGTAATAAATAAGCCAAGAGTAAATAACGAAATTATTCCTATATATATATTAGCACATTGTAATCCACATGTTATATTAAATATATAATTTACCAAAAACCCAACTATAAATGATAATAATAGTATAGATATTATACTAAATAATTTGGAAAAGTTTTTATTTAGTTTATTATTTGGATTTATATCAATAGTATATTTTGGTTGATCGTTTGGGTTTATATTTACTATATAATTTATATTTTTTGGTATTTTTCTATACCAATTGTTATTATTTCTACATAGAGGACATGATTTATTAACACCTAATTCCATGTGATTACTCATACAATTTTTACAAATCTTGCATGATTCACATACTTTACATTCATATTCTAATTTATCACGATTTTCCATACATATACAACACGACTGTTGTAATTGAGGGTTAGTAACTTTAGTTCCAATTACAACATGGGTACTATCAAACATAACAAGGTCTGTCAACATGATTTTTATTAAAAAAAAATATTATCAAATTTAATGTATATAATTAGCATTTAGGCCTAATTGTCATTGATAATTTAGTTATATTAATAGGTATCAAAATTTTATTTTTTTCTTACTATTTAATATATGACTAGCTATTTTTGGACAGATGAGTTTGATCTTTCTGATATTTGGGATGAAGATGAACCACCAAGAGTTTTTTTTAATAGTATGATTGATATTTGGAGAGAGCGTTTAAGAAACAGTGGGATAAGTGAAGAAAAATGGAAAGAACGAATGGATAATTATCGTAATGAATTACGACCTATGTTTAGTGTTTTTGACCAAGATAGAGTTACTAAAAATTTGTTTTATTTTGTTAATCATGCTGGCTTTAAAATACACGAAAATAACCATATGTTTACATGTTTTGGTGCTTACTTATCAGGTATTGGATTTAATAAAGAGACCGCTAATATCTATTTAAATTCGATACCAGATAATATGTTAAGTAATTATAATTTTTCTAAATTTAAATGTCCCATAAAAGATTGGCAAGATTTACGCCCAATAAGGGTTTTAAGTAGTAGCGATATTCAATACAGAAAATGGAGTTTTAATGAATATAACAAGGCTTATAAATATTTTTTTAATTGTGGTCACGGAATGGATCATTTAACTTGGTGTGGGAATAATTATGAAAACCAAATCATAGATGTGAGCGATTTAATGTCAGTTATTGAGGCTTTTGTTTGTGGTATAGAAAGGAGTATTCGTGGCAATATTAATACACGTGTATATGTTCCACCTAATCCATTACCCCCATTATTATATGAACGAGATACACCGCAAATTTTAAATATAGATGATGGTAATGATATAAGACTTCGTATGACAGGTGAAGATTGGTCAACTCGTACACTTCCTCAATCAGATATTGGTAATACTGCAAGGACACTTGAATTCACAGATCCACAATGGCTTCCCAATGACCCATCAGCAGACATTATGGCATTAGAAGGTGGTTCTGGTAAGAAGAGTAATTCTGGTAAGAAAAAGAGGAATTCTGGTAAGAAAAAGAGTCCTATTAATGAACGGGTGGTAAGTGGAAAAAAAGCATCTGGTAAAAAAAGTGCATCTAAAGTTTTAACTAAGTGGCATAATCACCTAAAGAAGATTTCAAAAAAAAATAAAGGTGTTAAAAACAGAGGTAATTTTATGCAAAGGGCTTCTAAAACATATAAGAAACAATCGTACTATAGTGCGGAAAAAATAAGTAACTAAAATTAAGTTATTAATATTAAATTTTGATTTATTATTTAAACAAAATATAATATATGAGTTTAAATAATGTTAATAAGATTATATCCTGGAATGTAAATGGTATACGTTCCAATATTATAAATGATAAAACAACTACAAAAAAGGACGTTAAAATAAATATTGAAGATGATAGTAATCTATCATTGATGATTTCTAAATATAACCCTGATATTGTTTGTTTACAAGAAACTCGATGTCCAAATGATATCTGGGAACGTATTGAATTTAATAACTATCCATATTCATATATTAATGTAAGTACTAATACTGCACGAGGTAGGGGACAAGGGTATTCTGGTACGGGTGTTATATCTAAAATAGAACCATTAAATGTTATATATGGATTAGATACATTAGAAAAACCTAATGATGAAGGTAGAGTTATAACATTAGAATTTGAACAGTATTATTTAATAAACGTTTATACACCTAATTCTGGAACAAACGAAGATTATAGAATAAATTATTGGGATATGGCAATGCTAAAACATATCAAAAATTTAGAAAAACATAAACCTGTTGTATTCACAGGTGATATGAATGTTTGTCATACTGAATTGGATTTATATAAAAAAATGCCAAAACCTGGTGAAAGAATAGCTGGATTATTACCAGAAGAAAGGATGAATTTTACACAATATATTAATATTCATATGATTGATACATTTAGATATGTAAAATCTGATAATCGAAAATATAGTTGGTGGTCACCTCTTAGAAAATCGAATCGTGACAAAAATAATGGTTGGAGAATAGATTATTTCTTATGTTCGCAAATTTTAAAAGATAAAATATTAGAAGCCGATATTCTGAATGATGTTTATGGTAGTGACCATTGTCCTATATTGTTTACACTAAATGTTTAAATGTTTCTTTATACTTTCAATATCTTCTACTAATTTTTTATTTTGATTTTCTAATGCAGTTATCCTTTGATTTTTTGCAACATTTTCTGCCTCCAATCGGTCATTCTTTCTTGAAAGCTCTTGAATACAGCCGTGGTAAATTGTGAATAACCTCTCTTTTTCGAGAGTCAAAAAATCTGGTGCTTTATAACCTACAACTAAACAATAATGATCTCTTAGGTTTATATACCCCGTACTATATGAAAATATATGGGCTCTTAATTTCTATATACATATTAGCAACTTTTATTATATTTTTTAATTTTCCATATTTCATACATATACTTCATACAAAACCTATATATTTTAAAGACCTTGTAGTTGTTAGTAAAAAAACTAACACTAATATTTGATTATATTAATGGCATTGCTACTGCTATATTTATAATTATTGTTATAGTATATTTAGTAAATAATGATATTAATAATGATATTATGTCTCTGAAAACTATAGGAATTATTGGTGGGTTTGCAATAGTATATCATCGATTTCAAATATATTTTGGTAAATGTATTTTATCTACCTTATTTTATGTTAAACAAAATAAATACAAATCAGATGAAGATAGGATTCATCTGATGCAATATAACGGTTTGTCATCTACAACTTCATCATTATCATCATTATCTTTAGAATCACAAACTAGATTCACAGATTTAACATCTGGTTCAATTCTATTTTCTTAATTAGGATATCCTAAAAAAATAGACGATATTAAAATGTATGACCTTTGGAAATCTAATTATAATACCCCCACCTATAAATAATATAAGTGACAATATTTCATTTAATAGTATATATTCTTGCCCAAATACAGCTGCTATAAAAGCGGTATAAATTATTATATTTTGTAGACTATTTAAGAAATAAATAAATAATCATATAATATAATGGACCAAAAGCATAAAATTACTATAAATAATATTAAAGACTATATTATTAATTATAAATTTTGTAATAATGAAGACTTATTAAAATATATTACTGAAAACAAAATAACAAAACAAAAATTAATTAGTTCATGTAGATTACTAAAAAAACATTATAATGTTCGGGGTCATAATATTTCATACACCCCATCTATGAATGATTCAGTTAAAAATATCACCAATTATATCATACAATATTATATATTGGAACTTAACCACAATAATACTAATTTATGTAATAATCTTATAGATAATATAGTTAAGGATGTATGTAAACAAATATTACAACCGGATGATGAAGTTATTCACATCGAACCACAAAATAGAGAATTAATGGAAAGTGATGATGAAGTTATTCACATCGAACCACAAAATAGAGAATTAATGGAAAGTGATGATGAAGTTATTCACATC
>Ga0115556_1000525_pt1 | contig 25210 bp, 17 predicted proteins | sample COGITO_mtgs_1104_5_FD_87282 | JGI IMG/M metagenome (GOLD analysis project Ga0115556, IMG submission 87282) | Pelagic marine microbial communities from North Sea - COGITO_mtgs_110414 | ecosystem: Environmental > Aquatic > Marine > Epipelagic | place: Germany:Helgoland, sampling site Kabeltonne... | reverse complement strand
TTTTTTGACGACCTTGACTAACATTTGACACTCCCACACAGATCACGTTTACACCATCAACATGAAATTCTCTCTTCTCAGTCTTCTGGCAGTCTCTGCCGCTGCTACTTCTGTCCGTGATCTCTTTGAGGAGTTCAAGGCCAAGCATGGAGTTGCTTACCGCAGTACTGATGAGCACGACCACCGCTTCGCCATCTTTGCCGAGAACGTCAAGGAGAATTCTCGTAAGAACGCCATCCTCAAGGCCAAGGGCGCTGATGAGGTCCACGGAGTCACCAAATTCTCTGATCTCACCCAGGAAGAGTTTGAGAAGATGATGCTCGGAGGGCGTTACACTGCCGAGGACTTCCCCACCTTGAACATCCACAGCGGAAACTGGCGCGTTGCCGACGACGCTACTGGGTGAGTTTTTTTGCATTATCCCTTCACTTACCGATTTACCTGCTCATGCATGACCTGCTGAGCTGCTCTTCAATTAATCACACAACAATCATCACATCTTCAAGAATCACATCTAACACCCCAAAAACTGTGACAACAACAGCACTTACAACCTTGCTGATGATGGCTTCCTCACCGATGTCAAGGACCAGGCTCAGTGCGGCAGTTGCTGGGCGTTTAGTGCCACCGAGACGATCGAGACCGCTTGGGCCATGGCCGGAAACGACTTGACGGAGTTCTCTCCCCAGCAGATTGTGAGCTGTGATGTCGGCAACGGCGACATGGGATGCCAGGGTGGTTACCCCTCAACCGCCATGGACTACGTCAAGACTGCCGGCGGCATGGCTACCGAGGCTGACTACCCTTACACTAGTACCACCGGAGTCACTGGGGACTGCACCAGTCCTCTTCCCAAATTGAGCGGAGGAACCGTCAGCACCTGGGAATATGCCACTGATCCCTGCAAGCCCGGAGAGGACGCCTGCGTTGAGGACTCTGCCGCCCTTGCCAGTGCCATCAAGAGCCACGGAGGAATCAGCATCGTTGTCGATGCCAGTACTTTCAACAGCTACCAGGGTGGAATCCTCACCGCTGATAGTTGCTCCTCTGACCCCGCGCGATTGGACCACGCCATCCAGGTTGTTGGCTGGAATGTACCCAGGGTCGGGAAGCCTTACTGGATTGTCAGGAACAGCTGGGCCGCCGGGTGGGGGGAGGATGGTTTCATCCGCATGGAGATGGGAACCAACACCTGCGGACTTGCTAACCAGCCTGTCATTATCACTGAGGTTTAAGAGTGTAAGGGTTTAAGCGGAAACATAAGTGAGAAAACTATTTCTGACTGGAGTATTTTTTTGCGTCCCTGTTAGCTAAATGCTCTATTCGTTGTTTTTCATTATTTTTCGAGTCTATTTCTCAGGTGTTGCAATCAAGTCCAACATATCGTTACTCCCTTTCTCGAGCTTTGAAGGTGTCGAAGCGGCGCACGCGAATATCCCAGCTCCTCGTGAGCGAGCTTTACTAATGGGAGAGTGCACCATCGAGTCCAACCCGGCAAGGTTGGCTGCTGAGATGCATGACCCAAACACTTCTGTGATGCTCTCCCAGTTAATTCCACTGGGGTTACGGCTTGAAACAGCTTTTACCCTTTCTTCTTCCTCTTTTTTGGGCGTAGGCAACCGAATGGGACTCGGTATCATGGTTCTCTTAGCGCTCACGGGGGTAGCCTTCTTCCTTCTTTGGGGGACAGCAACAACTTTTGCTTCTTGATCTCTTTTGATCGATGCTCGTCTTCTTGCCCTTGCTGCTCGAGCATCCTTCTCATACATTTTCCCCATGTGTGTAAACGACCTCATTTTGGTCCCTATACTACTTTAAGAATGATACTATTTTTTTTTGGGTTGATACGAAGGCTTTTCTTTTTTGGCAACCGGTCACATCCGAACTTCCGCCGGAAAAAAAAAAGAGAGAAAAGAAGTCTTCAACAATTGGTAGGGGGGACATTAAAAGCCCTCAGGAGCTCACCAATTTCACCACCCATCATTACAAGCTTTCAGGAGGATTAGTAGATTTCACAAACAACTTGCACCTGTCATATTGGACAATACTCCCTCCAAACTCAAAAATGGATCAGAGGGAGCGGACAATGATGGTGCAAAATCAAGTTGCTGGCGATCGCGACAAGCACGCTCAGCACCATGTGCGCAAACACCCTCCCCACACGGCCCCAAAACCCGGGTCACACGCTCACCATGAGCATAGACCAAGTCAACCTCACAGTCTAAGTGTCAGTCAAGGACGTGGCCACCAGCAGGGTGGTACAGGTGAGCAGAAAACTCCACCAAATCACAAGAAGAAGCCAGGGGGACTCGTAAGTGAAGGCAGTTGGACAAATTTTCTTCAGAAGCCAAAGAAAAACAAGGTTGCAGTTGTTGAAACTCCCATGTCACCCTATGATATTCATGATGGGCACGATGCTAAAGTGAGCAACAACGCTGTGAACGAGGAGGGCAATTACTTCGTCGAAGGCGGAAAGCATCACAAGGCGAATTCTCCTTTTAGGGGAATGAGAAGTATGTCAAGTAGCAGTTTCAATGTATCAGCAGGGACTCAAGCGAGACAGGAACACGAAATGTACAGGCAGATTCTTGCTGCTCTATTTTTTATCTCTATCTTCTTCGGGGTTATAGCATACATAGCATATGACTTCTTCAAGGATATAGATGTTACGACGAATGGATTTTATGGCATTATCTCGGGGGTAATCTTGGTGTTGATTATATGCAAAGGATATTATGACAAGGGCTACAATATTTGCGAGCTGTTTGGGGGACGACCAGGGGGGGCCGTCTGTTGATAGAAATAGAGCCTGCACTTGAATAATCTCCAAATGTGTCTCACGATATAGATAAAGTGTGAAAATGTGCCGAGAAGAGGCATTTTCTTTCAGCCTGCAGGAAATGTTTGAGGATGAATAAACTCCCCAAAAATATCATTTTCCTGAGACAAGTGGCTCAATTGCTCAAAATGCGTCATTAACTTGGAAATGCAACGAGAGGGTGCTAGAAAGTAGCGCGCTAAAAGCAGATTTCGGCTTCTATAAATAGATAGAACGAGGTATAACGGATATTTAGCCAAAGGTGCTCACTGTTTATCACTCTTTTCCTGCTCATTATTCCTTCATCGTCGCTGAGTGCGTCAATTTACTCTTATTCTTCGTCGTCGTCTTCTTCATCTAATTTGTTCAATTTGTCTGCCTCTTCTGGTCTCTTTCTTCGAGGCCTTCCAACGGACCTTATTCAGCAAGTTTCTCCCTCGATGGCGATTCCCTCCTCTCTTCCTTGGACCTCTTTGACCTTTGAGTCCATCGGCAACGTCATTGGCGGATATGCACCAATCCTCGTTCTGCTCATCATCACACTTTGTCTTTGACACCTTCAGTCGTTGGGGGGGTACCAGAGGATGTAGGCCCTTGAAAAATCTAACCCGATCTTCCACAACGTTGGAAGTTTTGTTTGCTCTAGATGCTATTTGAGCGTAGGAAGCCTTGCAATTTCCGTCTGTTTCTGTCACTGCACCGGCCTCGACGAGCTCCCAGCCCTCAATGCCCCCATTTCCCTCCTCAGATGAGTTTTCAACAAACTCAAAATCATCCTGTTCCTCATCCTTATCTCCCCCCAGTGAGATGCTCCTCTTGACAATCATCTTTCCAAGCTCAGCCGAGCTCTGCCTTCTCACCAGATCCGGCTTCCTCAGCAATTCCTCTCTATATTCCTCCCCCTCTTCGTCTTCCTCCCCACTCCACCACACTCCTCCCTCGCTGCTGTCCTGCTCGCTGTAGTCAATCCTGTCATCGTCCACTGTTAACGCTGGTTTCTTACTCTTTACGTGTTTAGATTGCTGCACCCTTGTCTCATTAGCTCGCACCCATGCAATAGTCTCAGACCCGAAATTATCGAAGAGGACACTCACTTTGTTGTGGTCTTCGTCACATCCTGATTCCATCTCCCCTGCATTCTTGGACAGCCCGATGATCTTGTAAGCGTCAGAAATAGTAAATGTCTTCCGACGGAGTGAGAACCTAACACTTTCGTTGAGGGCGGAGAGATAGGCGACCTGAAGGTCCCTCCTCGAAAAACATCCCTTCCAGTAGCCCAAATACTCACACCATTCAAAAAAGGTTTTCCTGTCCTTCAATGTCACATTTACTCCATTACTGAATGTTCGAACTGCAAAGATAATGTACGCTGCCATGACGAACCTCAATTGAGCTATTTGACCACACAGGGAAGAAAAATAGAGAGGTATGCGCAGCTCATCATTTCGAGAGTAGAGAAACTTCACAGCCACAGGGAAACAGAATGGGTGAGAGATCCCGGCTTGAGAGTGTCTCAGTCTACTCAACGCTTTGGAGAACCAATACTTATGGGTTAGGTGGTCTTTTACTGCGTTGAGCACATTTATCAGTTTCCCCTGCTTCATAGAATTCTTGAGGTCGATTAAGTACGGAACCGAGGTGTCTGGAGTCTTGGGCAAGCCAATTTGGTGAATCTTCTTGCCACTCTTTTCAGCAGGCTGTCGCCGTGGCTTCCACACCTGGACTCCATCTACGTAGTACCCGAGCGTTGCCGCGACGATCTTCACCATCGATTCCTGAAGGAAGTCAGGTCGATCGATTCCTGAAGGAGGTCGGTAGGTCAGTAGACAGGTGGGTCTTATTTCTGTTGCTCTGGTCAGTAAGCGGTCAGTAAGCTAGCAAAATTAAAGGATTTTATCGCTATGTATGTATGTATGATAGGGGCAATGGGAATGGACTCACTTTTACAATCGTGTCCTTTTCTTTGTTTTGAGAGGAATAATTGTAAATTCTTTTTTTCAGAATTTCCTCCTCGCTAAATAACGTACAGCAACAACGAAATGGATCCCTCCAACGACGCCTTCTTCAACGCTTGTTTATCTGCGCAAGGAATGGGGCGTGACGACGTCGCATTCAATGATGTTGTTTCCTTCCTCGCCACCTCTCCAGAAATTGATGCCACTGTAGAGGGTCTTACCTTTAATTCTCGTGCTCAGCTCAGTGATCTGACGCTCTTACGCGCGTCAGTCATGATAGGATGGTCCGATTTTACTGATTCTGACAGCAACGGCGAGGCCAAAAGGATGGTGGTAGCGATGATCCTTCTCGCAGGGGCCTCAACAGACGACCCAAAACTTGGTGAATTTGGTGGGCTTGACTGTCACGATGGCTCAATTTATGACTGGAGTTTCGTGGAACATCTCCTCGCTCTCTGCGTTAGCACACCAGAAGAGCGCAAAGAGAAGTGGCCAGAGACTCTCAATGAGCTCGTCGCTGCCTCCGCCGATCGCGACCAGCAGCTCAAGATTGTCATGCGCGCTTTCGTCGAGAACTGTGGGAGTGACACCAATGAGGAGGCTATTCGGGCGCTGGTGACGTATGAGTAAGTTGCACTATTAACAGGAACGATGAAAGCCACCCCAGGAAAGAATTTTACGCTGAGTGGCAACATGGTCATTCACGTATCTTCGATGATAAATATTCCCCTTCCTCCCTTTAAAAAGAAGAAAATCGTGTTCCAAAAAATGCACTTCCCTTTCTTTACCCCTCCCTCCTCTTTTAAAAACCTCTTTCCTTTCCTCTCCCTCCAGGAGAAGATACACAAGAAAAGACAGGCCAATCTTAATAATCTTAATAATGATATCCATAGTCTTGTCGCTAATCTGCTGCACACAGGAAACAAATCCATACAAAAACAGTTTTTCACGTTTCGTTTATTTTTTCTTTGCTTTGTTAACTGTCGAGAGCTTCTTTACCCCTTTCTGGAGCTTACCCTTTGCCGTGCCTTTCTTTTTCGCACCTCCCTTTGCAGTTTTTTTTGACTTCTCCTTAGCTTCTTCGTCTTTTTCCATTTCAAGTTGCATTTCCACTGCTGTGCCATCAGGAGCAACAAGTTTTTTCTCGATCTGCCCATCCTCCTTTAGAAGTCCAGCTTTTCCTGTTCCGAAAATTTTGGAACCCTGATTTGCATCCCACTCCTCCAGCACTGCCCTGATCTCGCTCCTATCTTTGACGACCGCCATCGCAGCGTCAAGGTCGTCTTTTGCCGAGTCAATGGCGGTCTTCCCATAAGTATTGCGGACGGTAGGATCGGCACCATTATCCAGTAGTCTCCTTAAAATTTTGGTTTTCTCGTGAAACGTCGCAATGTTGGCGACATTCCAACCCTTGTTGTCTCTGCTGTTTACGTTCGCTTTGAAAGCTCTATATTCCCAACTATGGCAGCCTGGATCCAAGCTGAAGTCATCGTCATCGCAGTGCTTGTGGTGTTCACACAAGTACTCCACAATGTTTTCGTGTCCGTACTGAGCTGCAATCGATAAAAGCGTCTGGCCTTTTGGATTTCTGAGCAAAGTAAATGATTAGTGATGCGGCGGATGGAGGAAAGGGTGATAATAATTCATTCAGCAACGAAAAAGCGCAGTCAAACTCGGCATACTACCACTAACCTTGCTTCGCAAGTCACTAGAGGTCGTTTCTTAGTCCTATCTGCCTCATAACACAGTTCCATCAGCTGTTCTTTGATACCATCCAAATCACCCTTCTCCGCCTTCTCCACTAATTCTTTAGTTATGAGCATTCTCGCAAAGTTCTCCCTGTCAGCTGCTGTCTTAATCCTTTCTTCCATCTGCTTCAAAATTTCCTTTTCTCTCGCTTGCATCAAACTCACAGTCTTCTCGTAGTCCCAGCTCTCCACGACTTCCCGCGTTTCTTCATCCTTTGCAACATCAAACGGCTTCTCTCCTGTTCCCTTATCTACAATTTCTCTGTCGGCTCCAGACTCCAACAAAAGCTGGATCGTTTCTTTGTGCCCATTGAAGGCGGCTCTGTACATTGGGGACCTACTAGTGTCATTGCAGAGATTAGGATTTGCGCCGAGTTTCAACAGGTGGGCGATAATGTGGTTGTGTCCCTGTGATGCGGCCTCGCTCAAAGCACTGTGCCCCCGCCCGTCCACACTGTCAACATGGTATCCTTTGTCAATCCAAGACTGCAACTCGTCCATGTCGCCATCAAAACCCGCCTCTACCAGATCCTTGCTGCGCCGGGAGTATTGTATTTTACGTATACGACATGGGTCGCTGCGTTAGCGACCACTTACCGAAAGACGAGAAGACGAGAATATAATACCTCAAACAAGTCTCTCACCTGTTCTTGATAACCTCCTTGGCGCCGAACATAATCTCCATCGAGTCCCCTTCCTCAGTAGCTCCGCCACCCCCTGCACCACCACCACCCTCATCGTCACCCCCAAGTTGAATCACCTCAAAAAACTCGTGCATTTCTTCAGGAAAATTTTTGTCCTCAGTAAGCAAGATTAAGCAAAATCCATCGTTAGGCATGAACTCATGAGGCTGCTTCTCACCCTCCTCCGGTCTCAGCAAAGTTGTCCAGCATTTTTCGTCCAGAATAGAATACTTTTTCAAAATCTCGCGAGGGAAGAAACCCTCTGCAAAGTTCTGAGTGAGCTGCTCTGCGCTCTCAATCGAGTTGTACTTGATAGTAAAATTGCTCCCATGCTCTATGGCCCCGACAAGAAGCTTACGTAAGTGACTTTTCTCCATGTCTCCAGGATTGAAACCAAGTAAGTATGATCCACGTTGATATTTCAAAAAACGGCTCGCATTTCCGTCAAGGTCCAGAATCAAAGGCCACTTCTCCTTCGCATATATTGCTTCATCAATCGCATCTGGGAGTTGCTTGATGTTGTTTATCTTGACAATTTTATTTGCATCCTCACCATCATCGTCTACATTAGTGTTAGGAGTATCTACGCTAGCGCCCGCACCCATTTTATTTTCTTTGTGTTGATCTTGTATTCTCCAGGAGTTAGCTGGGAAGTTGGCAGCGGATGAGATTAGAAGGGTAATGCAAACTTCAAAACAAGAATCAATGGAATTCTACAAACGCAATTAAGATGGCACTGGGAGTGGATCTTTCTCAAAATTGATAAGAAAATCACCAAAACACTGTCTCCCCCGAAAATAGAGATCAAAAAGGAGGAGGAAATTCAAACCACACTAAAAAAGGATGAAGACGAAAGTATTTATCTTCAGCGTGATTCTCTTGACATTTGAGGCATCCGCCGCTGATGTTGGCTACGACTTTTACGTCTACGCAACGAGGTACGCCCTAAATTTTTTGCCTCGAGAACATCGGGTTGGACAGCAGTGAGGCTTGTTGCGTACATCTTTTTTATCCAGTAATCGTACAGAGCAATATTTTTGCAGCGTCATTGGGATTGTGCAATTGTAATACCACTGCGGTTGAGTCCCCCCCACCTCACTCAGAAATTCTGCCATTTGAAACGTTGCACACATCTTGACCTCTTTTTTTCTAACTTTTGCTTTTCTTTTTCACAGCTGGCAACCAGAGTTCTGCTACGGGGAGGCATCTTACAAGGGCTGTGACAACCCGGACCCTTACTGGTCCCAAGCCCTGACGATTCATGGCATGTGGCCCGAGTGGAACAACGGGTCATACCCTGCTACCTGCAACTCTGAGAAGTTTGATCACACTGTAACTGATGCGATTGGAATGGAAACTATGACTAAGTACTGGCCTAATGTCAAGGTGGCCACTGACGACAGCAGCTACACTGAATTTTGGGAGCACGAGTGGACTAAGCATGGCACTTGCAGGTGAGATTCAGCAGAATGCTTTGCCCCGGCTCCTTGATGAATCTTGTGATGGGGGAACTTCCACTAACGATTTGTTTCACATTCATTATTATTATCAGTGGACTCTCCCAACCCGATTACTTCAAATTCGCACTCAGTGCAATGCCTGCTACGCCCTCAATTGTTTCCGCAAACCTGGGGAAGACTGTTAGCAAGGCAGATCTGATCGAAGCTTACGGCGGTGATGACTTTGCGGTACCACAGTGTGAGAGCAGTAAGTATTTGAACCAAATACTGAATTGCGTGAGCATCGATACTAATACCGGCGCGCCGCAAAAATTGGTTAAGTGCCCTGATGTTGTAGTTAAGGAGGGTGACTGTGGCGAGGAAATACAGATCGCCACTTTTAATAATAACTTAAAATCGGTGGATTGACCGCCTTGGTGGATTGACGCCTCGGTGCAAGCTAACGAGTAGAAATGTTAAGCATTAGAAGAGCAACGGTGTCATGAGTTTTGTTGGAACGGCTTTCCCGCATATTGCATTAACAACCAAACGCTTATAGGTATTAAAAACAATTCAAACAATAAAAACCCTAACATCGCGTTGCCTTCTGTCTTCGTTGTCGTATCAATTTAATCAGCCACAAGCTCACAAAGCATGATAGTAGCACCAATTCTTATCTCCAACGTCTCGTCTGTCGGAATCAATATTGGGTCCCCTTCTTCAATACTTGTCTCCCCCAAAAATGTTCCATTTGTGGATCCGCTGTCAGTAAAGTAGATCTTGCCGTCCTTCATCATCTCAAATTTTCCGTGAGTCGTAGAGACTTCGAAGTCTTTTCCGTAGCTCAACCCCTTTTCCCTGAATTTCTTCCCCCCGCTGCGCCCCACGTAGCAAGCCTTTTTGTATCTTGGCTTCAGCAACTTCTTCTCCCCATCATGAGGCCCCCCCTTCGCAACGACAGATACATTGCACTTGGCCTTGCCCCCACTTTCTCTTACGTCTGTTTGCTTCTCAACGACTCCGCAGGCTTGGTTATGTGCTTTGAGGAGCTCAGCACGGCCCTCTGCCATTTGGTTTTGCAGGCGCTCGCACAAGACCTCAGACTCTCGCATTATCTCCCGACCCAGGTCCCGGCAACGCTGTTGGAGGTGCTCTTCTACAGTCATCGAGTCTGACATCGAACCTGACGGGATCGAAAATTTGAAGGAGGGGAGAGGGAGAGGGAAATTGTTCAAACGAATCAAAGAGCAACGACCTTATCAAAATCGAGATTTTGCGGCTTCAAAAACGAGATTTAGCCGTTTTACAACCTCAATAGGTAGATATATTTTCGGTTTTCGGTATATATTTTTGGTATTTCGGTTTTATGGTGCGTATATTGGAGTCCTCAGGTTTTGCCGGAGCCCGAAAAAACAAAAACCAAACTGTTCGAAGAGGGAGCCTAGATAGACTACAATTATATTATTCCGGTGTTTCGACGCACACTGAAACACTTGAAAAGGCCTACAAGACAGACGAATCCTAGAGAAAACATTCCCAACTGTCTGCAGTCCGCTTCGAACTTTTGAACCCACCCCCTCTCCTGCTACCTCTACAACTGGAATTGACGCTTCCTCTCCGCAGCGACGATGATGATCGAGGTGCAGCCGAACAATCTCGTATTCAAGGGTGTGAAGCAGAACACATCATATGTGTCAACTGTTGTCGTGACCAACACGCTCTCTTCCCCGATTGAGGTTGCCCTATCTTGCTCATCACCCACCCGATATACGATCACCCCGCAGAATATCAGCCTGAATAGCAACGAGTCGGTCGCAGTGACGGTGAAGCTACGCCTGACTCAATTTTTCAATGTGAAGAGTGGCTTGAAGGTGAGATTGTTGTTGGTGTGACAAAAATTCTCACCCTTACGTCCCTATGAACGCCGCACTTTCTCCTTCAACTTTTTTAAATATCCTCATATTCTTCGCCCCGTTCCATTCTATGCCTCACTCATTTGATTCTCACTTCCTTGTCTTCTCGCGCTCTTTTTTTGCTCTCTATAGGGTATCAAGGACTTTATGTCGCTGAAATCGACATACTTTGAGCAGAAGATTCCAATGACATTTTACCTGGCTAAACCGGGTGCTATTGACTCGCCGGCTGCAACGACCACCACATCAGCTTCAGCATCAACAACGAATAATAACAAGACGACGCAGCGTTCTCAATCTCATGCCCAAAAACAACTTCAGCAACAGTTGGACCTTACAACGCAACAACAACAACAACAACAGCAGCAGCAGTTGTCAGAGCAGTCCGTTCACTTCAGCCGCCAAATCGAGTCATTACAGGTATCGAACCAGTCACTCTCTCAATCTTTGAAAGACCAACAGCAAGAGAACGAGCACCTCCGAAACATGCTCGAAAATGTGAATAATACAGTTCCCAATGTTACTGCTCTGGTTGACGAACAGATCAAGAGAGAGAGGGCTGATTTCGAGGAGAGAAGTGCTAAGGTTCTAAACATTCTGCGCAAAAAGGACCAAACCATTCAACAGCTTGAGTCTAGATTGGAACAAGAGTTTGAATTGACCCAGTCTCTGCGGGTGGCGGAAGATGAGCAGACAAAAAAGTTGCAGCGGGAGATAGAGCGACTCCAGAACCGCGTGATAGAGCAGAGCGAACAGATGAGAAAAAAGGACGTGGATGCTCTCGAACTGATCCAATCGTCAGCTGCTCACACGAGTCATTTACAGACGGATTCATTCATGGCAAACGTTCGAGTTGCAGACGACGAGATTGTGCGAGAGTTGAAAAACAAGATAGCTTCTCAGAGTGAGCACATTGAGGTTTTGATGGCCGAGGTGCAGTCACTCCGCAAGACTGACTCGTCAACCTCTCAGGGAAAGAACGAACAGATAATGCAGCTAACGAACAATCTTGCGAGCGCAAAAGAGGAGTTAAAGGCCAAAGACCTTGCGAACGCTAGTTTGAAACGAGCGCTGGAGGATGCTCAGAGCATGATCTCTAGCCATCGCCATCGCAGCAACCACCGAGAGGACGAAGACAACGACGACGACTCCCTTTCTCCCCCCCCTCCTCCAACTACAGCCAACAGCAACGACGCCTACGAAAAGACAGTATTTGAGCAGACGAGCAAAATATGCGATTTAGAGATTCAGTGCAGTAACAACCTCGCGGCAATAGCGAGTAAAGACTCAACTATACGGCAGCTCACGCACAAGCTTACAGAACTTGAAGCCACCTCTAATTCCCTTACGATGAATTCTCAGTCGACAAACAAGGAGCTCATAGAGACGCGCAAGAAATTACAGCAGCTGGAGGCTGCTACGATTACCCACGACGACAAGGTCGCTTCATTGACTGCCCAACTGACCACTCTAGAAGATATTAACAGCACGGCTAAGAACACAGTGATCATCACAGAGGCTCGCCTGCAAGAGGCGCTCCAACAGCTCGAGTCTCTTCAACAAAATCGCAACAGGCAACGATCGGGACACCGTGCTGGTTCCGTTGAAAGCGGTGCGAATGCTTGGTGGCTTCATATCGCGAACGACGCGAAGCAGAAGCAAGAGCGGGACAAAAGCCTTAACGTACTGAAGCAGAAGCGTTCCATCCTCGACGACGCCAACGACGCGAACAACGTCAAAGAGGGCGAGTCTTCCTCTGAAGACTCTTTCCGCAAGCTTGAGGAATCGGAGGATCGTAAAAGACAGCAGAATGAGGCGCTCGTCAACCAGGGCAAAGAAATTACCCTCCTTCGACAGCTTCTCCTCAAAGAACAGATCAAGTACCGGCGTATTAAAGAAGAGGATAGCGAGAGGCTCCGTGCAGCGCTTTCTCGCATTGCAAGCCTCGAGCAGTCCATTCGTATCCACCGCGACGATGGTACGATGAAGCTACGCGAGCTCGAGACTGCACTCCGTGTTGTCTCTGGGCGCTCGGACCTTCACTCATCGCTCGCAGCAACTCGTCAGGAGCTCGCTAGTGAGCGAGTCGCGTCTGTTCACACGAAGGGCGAGCTTGAGTTGCACGTGAAGCTGCTCGAGGACGAAAAGGAGCGCGTAGCCGATATCCGCGGCAAGCTGGTGTCGACGCAGGATGAGCTCGATTCGCTTAAGATTATTTCCACTCTTGAAGGCATCGAAGGCATTGACCCCCTTACAATCTTGGAAAAGTTTGCGACGACAGCTGTGGACCAGGAGCGCGAGATTGGACGGCTGAAACGAAGGTTGCAGTCAGGCGGTACCAATGCGAACGACGACAATGACTTCGCCGCCAACAAAGAAAACGAAGCCGACTCCACTAATGTTGACAGGAACCTTGAAAAGCTGAAAGTAGACCGCCTTGTGGCTCGCAATCGGGAGCTAGAGAGTGAACTAGAGATTTTGCACAGCAAGAACCACACCAACAAAGAGCGAGACCTCGAGAACAACCGTAACAGCGAAATGGTCCACCGTGAGTCTACCCAGAAGTTCAAGCGAATCAATAGCAAGTTGAACCGCAGGCTCATCAGCTCTGAGGCGGAGTGCGAAGAACTGCGGACGAAAATAGAGCTGCTGCAGAATAAAGACATCGAAAATGATGAGAGTCTCAGGCTGGCCAACTCTGAGTTGGAGCGAACCAAACAAAAGCTGGTGTTGCAGTCCAATCTAGCGGCCAAGGCTGCGTCCCTTCACGGCGACAATTCGATGAAACCCGCTATACACAGCGAAGTTGCGCGCCTCCAGTCTCTTCTCGACGAGCGCACCAGTCAAGTAACAGTTCTGCTCCAATCCATAGAATCGTTGCAATCGGCCTCCGCAGTCATAAACAGCGTCAAGCCCAAAAATGATAACGATAACAGCGACAGTGCCAGCGAATCAATGGAAACAACCAACAACGACACTAATACGACAAACACAATCAATAATGACAGCAGTGCCTCCGTTTCGATTTCAATTCCTGACGATGATAGTATTTTCAACGACAACGTGATGATGAACACACACAAAAATAATGGCAACAACGCATCGGCAAATTGGGCTCTTCAGAATATCTCCAAGCGCGTCGTAAGCCTCACCGCCGAGCTCTCCTCTTCGATGGCAGTGGCTGCGATGATGGAGCGACGTGCAGAACGCCTTACGCGCGAGGTCGAGCAGCGCAATAAGCTCACATCTTTCCTAGAGTGCAAACTCAACTTGTATGAGAGTGAGCACAAGAAGCACGAAATGAGGGCCCAGACGATGGCTGACGAGCACTGTCGGCTGTCAGCAATGCACCAGAAAGAACAAGCGCGTGTCTCAACTGAGAACAACATTTTGAGACGAAATTTGCGGGAGTGCGAGGTTAAGTTGAGCGAGGCTGAGGTGGAGCAAGCTGCTCTAAGTGGTGACTGTCAAGTTTTGGAGGAGAATTTGCAAAACGTGCGCAGCAAGCTGAAGAGCACGAGTTTAAGGAGTAACAGGGACGGGGGTGGCATTGCCAGTATTGGCGGCGGCGCAAGCGAGACGGCTATCGTTATTTCTACCACCAATGGCGACGAAGTTGTCAGTGACGACAAGAAATACAATAACAATCTGGTCCAGCAGTTCATAGACCAACTGAGCGCGATGAGATCGCATTATCCGAACGGCCACCGAACTAGAGTACAAGAGGACCAAATTTTTGAATTTGTGTCCGATGTCGTGAAGAAGACTGATGCTGAGTGCGTTTACCAGACGAGCAAGAGGCGAGCTCTCGAAAATACGTTGCGCAGCACTCTCATTGAAAAAGACAACCTCTCTCTGACCAATTACGAACTATCGACTCAACACGAGCGCATGAGCAAACGGCTCGAAATGGCCGAGGAGGCACTCAGTGATAAACAAGCAACGAAGTGGAAGCACACAGAGAACACAATCGCGTTGCTCGAACGTCGAATCTCTTCGATGCAGGAGGAACTAATTTCCCTTGCTGAGAAAGATTTATATATTTGCGCTGAGCACCGTACCAATGCCGAGCAACTCGAAAAAATTAGACAAGAATTGCACGAGGAGAAGCGCAAGACCTACATGCTACAGAGCGAGTTCAAGGTTGTTAACGGCAAGGCGAGGGCGAATGCCAACCGGGATGTACATGCAATGATCGAGGACAATGAGGCCAAGCTCAAGCGCTGGTTTGAGAATGAGCTACCCCTTTTGTGCTCGAAGGCGAACACGAGCGGCAAAAATATGTGGAGCAGTTTCGACGAGGACGCGGTCGAGGAAGCCAATGCAACCGCTGCTCTAGCGCAGGCCCTCACCGTCTCCAAGGTCGTGCAAGGAAAACTGGAGATGAAACTTTCCGGCGCTCTGGAGCGTTGCGACTCAGCTAACAGCGATGCAGCGGAACTCAAACAGGTTGTGAGTCGTTTGCAGGACGAAATCAAGAGCATGGAGTCCGTTGCGGGCACATACAAGGTCGAGGGTGGAATGAGCCGTCTGTGGGAGCTCTATGCCCCCACGGGGAATCTTATCGAGAGTAGCAAGGTGACATCGGGAGAGCCTAACCCGACGATGCAGAATCTGTTGCAAGAAGTCGATGACTTGAGGTCATCAACTCAGAAGGCCCAGCAGGACTTTAAGGCGAGCGAAAGCGAGCGAAAGCGACTCGAAATGTGGCTGAAGGAGGCGAGGGTTGATGCCGAGGCCGCACAAGATCAGTTAAGCAGGAGGGTAACCGCGATCAGAGGCGAGCTGGAGGCGCGACACGGAAGGGAAATCACTGACGTTGTACAGAGGAATAGCGAGGAACAGACGAAACAGGCAGAAATAATCGGCACCTTGCGAGAGGAGCTCGTGGTCAAGGAGGGTCAGCTACAGGAGGCCAAGTTGCGATTGCAGCTCTTCGGGAACAGCGGTGACAGCGGAAGTGGCGATGCTGGCGTTGGCGCTGACGGCAATTACAACGGTGACAACCACGACGTCATTCAAAACGACGCCCTTTTGCAGGAACGCTCGTTCCTCCTCTCAAAGACGGAGAAGCTAACGACTATGCTGAAGGAAACAACTGCTGAGAAGATTTCACTTGAGCAGGAGTGCGAGAGACTGGTGAGCAGCACATCAAATACCCGCAGCGATCTCGAAGCCGCCCAGCAGGAACTCTCCATCCATAGGAGCGCGATCCGGGCCCTTGAGGAGAGCATCACGGCTGCCTTGACCGAAACCTCTTCTTTGCAGAGCACCGACGGGGAAAAAGTCATATCTACGCCGATCCTGGCGAGGAGCCTCGCTAGCAGCAAACTGGCAGAGAGCAAGGCGCTTCACCAACTCAAAAAGGCATCGACCAACGAAATGAAACTAAGATTGAAAGTAGAAGACCTTGAGAGGCACACGAAAGAGCTGAACCGGCTGGCCGTCGGTTTGGGAAGTGGAGAGGGCCCTGATTTGGGAACCGATCTTGAGTCGAAGTCACTTGCTCGCGACCTTATTTCGGAGCACGAAAAGGCCGCCTCGCCTTGGATTAATGAGAGCCTTGCGAAGCTCCGGGAGAGGGTTGCGACGCAGGCGAGCGCAATAGCCTATTTGGAGCTCCGCATCGCACAGTTCTTAGCTGAACAATCGGACAAGCCAGGGGACAGTAACATCCAGAACCTGAAGCGTGAGCTGACCCATATGCGGGAGGAGAAAGAGAATTTAACCGCCGAGCTGGAGGGCGTACGGGAGGAGATGAGGGAGAGAAACTCCCTCGCTCTCAACGCACTTGATGTAAATAGCACCCGGATTGAGGCGGAGAGCGAAATGGAAACCTTACGTGGAGTTGCAGACGCGTGGAGAGAGAAAGATTCGGAGACAAACGAGAGGCTGGGAAGCGAAAGGAAAAAGAGGATCGAAGAAAGCGAGAAGAGTGGGTTGGTCAGGAGGGAACTTGGCGAGAGGGAACAGGAATTAGCAGCAATGAAGGCGAGGGTAGAAGAGCTGGCCGAGAGCAAGAAGATCTTAATGGGAGAGTTGAAAATCTGCAGGGAGAAACTGCTAGAGAGGGGTGCGGGAGGAAAGTTGGGGGTATATCTCCACGAGTTTGAAAATATTGATTGTAAAATTGACTTGGAAAAGCTCAAAGACAAGCCACTCTTTGTCGCCTGCTCGGAGCTCTACGAGAAATTGAGCTCATGGCTAGAGGAGGTCGGGGAAGGCAACACATGGCAGACTCTATGGAGCCTGACTCAGATGGCTAACAGCTGCAGGGAGCTGGCAGCAACTGTCGAAGAGCTTCCGTTGGGTCTCGCAAGCGAGATGGAAAAGCTTAAGGAGCGATTCGCTGCTCTACAGAGCGAGATGGAGGATGGTAAAAACTTCGAGGAGAAGGCCGCCGAAGTGGCCGAGGCCGTCGCGAGGAGCCAGAGCGTGGAAGCTATACAGGCTCTCCGTGCCCAGGTCTTACATCTCAAGAAGAAGGCCGAGGAGGGGGAAGAGCACCGGAAGGAAATGGCGGCTGAAGGAGAGATCTTGAGGAGAGAGACCGAAAAGGCCCGGGAAGAGGGGGAAAGGATCAGACAGGAGATGCTGAAGAAGGGGGCGGTGAGCGAGGAGGAGATCGCGAGCATGAGGACTGAGTTAGTCAAGCTAAGGAAGACCAATTGGGAGACGACGAGTAGCTTGAGAAAGAAGTACGACAGCGCGCTTGGAGAAATGGAAAAGAGCACAAACAAATATTCTGAGACAGCCGCGGTGGAAATTGCCAGGCTAGAAGGTTTGCTGCAAGAGGCTAATGATAAATTGAGATCAGTCCAGCAAGTTGGCTTTGTTTTCAATGAAGAGGGTGACAACAAAAGCAACAAGAACAACAAAACGAAAGCCAAGGAGAGCTACAACAAAAATGTCTTTGATTTGGAAACGGAAGTATCAACACTCCGCGCACAGCTTGATTCTGCCAACGAATCTGCCTCTTCCATGGCCAAAAAATTCAGGGAAAGCACGGACGAGCTCGCGGCGCTTGAGCTGAGCCACAGTGAGCAGGTGGGCATTTTAAGAGGCCAGTTCGGCCGGTACAGAGAGGCGCAGGAGAAGCTCGTGAAAGGGTTGAACGGACAAGTTAGGCAGTTGAAGGAGGGAGGAGGCGGAAAGCAGCCCTTCAGCCGTACGAGGGTTCGGGGAAATAGAGTAACCGTAGGAGGCGGGTTGGATAGGCGAGGCGGTGGCACTCTACCCACCGCTGCCCTAACTCTCGAGGAGAAGATAAAAAAGCAGCAGCTTCGTAGCGTCGGAAGCGCAGAAATTGAGGAGCTTATGAGCTTGCTCGCGCAAAGAGAGGCACAGCTCAACACTGCGGAGGGGAAGTTGAAGAATCTCATGTACGAGTACAAGATGAAGGTCGAAGAAGCGGAGGCAGCTACCAGGGCTGGCTACGAAGGAGGCATTGTTGGCGGCGTTGGGGAAAGTGACGAAGTTGTTGTCAGAGTCGTGGATAATGCTATTCTGGAGGCGAAGCATGCAGTGGCGACTCAGGAAATTTCGTTGTTGCGGGAGGAGCTCCGCGCGAGCGCCGATGCAGCGTCCGAAATGAGGAGAGAGGTGGCTGTCCGGGTTCTGCAGACTGCTCAAGCGCGCAGGAGCAACACCAGCCCAAAAGTTGAGAGTCTGCTTCGCCAGCTTGGGGAGGCGAAAAAGTTAGCTAACAGCGAGATTACTCGACTCAAGACACAAATCGCGACCATGAAGGAGAGCAAGAGCAACGCAGATGATGTCCTTGCCATGAAAAAGAAGATTGCTAACATGCACAGCGCCTTAGCTCTCAGTAAGGAGGACCTGAGCCGCAAGACGAAAATAGTCATGAACCTAAGGGCCAGCAGGGCACAGGATGAGAAAGCCGTCGAGCAGTGGAAGAGCGAAGTTGCCGGACTAGAGCAGAAGCTTGGGAAGTGCACGAGGGAGCTGAGCAGGAAAGAGGGGTTGCTAAAGGAATGCAAAAATAAGTTGGAGGCTTTGGGAGGCGGTACAGGGGAAGGAGTGGAGAAGGGAGAGAAGGAAAACGAAAACGGAAACGGCAATAACGATAGTGGCGCATCCCCCAATCTTGACAAGGATGTAGAGGGAAAGATGCGGGGAATGTCTCTAGAAAGGACTCGGATGCGGCAGCAGGTCGCGGTACTCAAGTCTAAGATCGATGCTCAGAATGAGGAAATCAGCCGGCTAGAAGCGGAAGCGGACAAGCTGAAAAGTGCAGAGAGCAAAATGACTCTACTGAAGCAGAGCATCGCGCGGAAAGACAGCATATTGAAGGGCGTCAAAGCCCAGCTGGAAGCAACAGCCAAGGAATTCGTCGATTATAAGGCGAGGAGCGAGGTGGCTCTTAAAGAGGCCGAGCGAAAGATCAGGGGCTTGGCGGTCAAGGTGAAGGACGAGAAGGATGAAAGGAGCTCGGGGGAGGAGAGGGAGCTCGCGAGGGTCGCCGCTTTGGAGGAGAGCCGGGCGAACCTCAACGAGGAATTGCAGGGAATAAAGAGCAGCCTGTACAACATCCTGGGGGATTTGTATGACGCCAACGTCAAGGCCCGAGAAAACATTGCCGTCGCGAATAAAGGGGGAAGCGACAATGAGAGTGGTGACTTCAGTTTAGGTCTGGACCAGGCCAGCGTGGACAAAATCGGCGGCATGCTTGATCTTACCCCCACTGAAATCGCTGACATCTTCAGTGCGGATGGGAGGGGTGGAGGGAGCGAGGGGGCCAGTGGAGTCAGAGAGGGAGTACTAGAGAAAAGCGCTTTCTTGAATCAAGTCAACGAAGCACTTGGAGGAGGAGGGGGGGCTGTAACGGAGCTCGCACACAGCATGATTGCTGACAATTTGAATATTATCCAGTCTGTTTCTCCGCCGCTATCTGGGGTCGGCGGGTCAAGGGTTGACCCAAAGGTTAAATCGGGAGGAGTGGAAGAAACTTCTGAAGAGTTGGGTAAGAGAATAGAAAACTTTGCAAGCGGGTTAAGGTTAGCCATGGGAAAGAAAGAATGACCTTGCCAACGCTTTCCGAAGTGCTTGCTGTGCAGGATGTGTAAAAATAAGCTATTTTAATAACGCTGCCTTTGCATTAAAAGCTGCTCAAGCAAGCTGTATTTAAACACTATTCATCTGCCTTTTGTCCGTCTTCTTGGCCACCTTATTGGCCACCTGTCTTCTTATTCCATTAAACCAAGCCCCAACAATGATAGGACTAACAACTAGGCCGAAAATAGCGCTGCTAGTCAGTACAACCTTCATCACCAAAGACTGCTCGCTACCTCCCATAGAAGATGCCGCAGACTGCCCCACCTGCGACCAAAGAATGGTGTACGGAAAACCGTGAATCACGCAAGCAACGGCAAAGTAAGGCCACCTCAGAGGCATCACAGCCAGCCCAAAGTTTTTCACCAACTCCGGGAAGCAAGAAAACCGCCAGAGCAGGGCGATGGTGAGCGGTCTACTCTCCACCTCTTTCCGAACGACTTCAAACACTGGCTCCCCCTGAAGCCGTTCTTCAATCCGAGAGCGAAGGAACCTTCGGCCAAAGGAAAATGCCAGGAAGGAGCCGAGCCACTTCCCCACGCCACTGTAGAGGAGGGAGGAGCGGAGGCCAAAGGCAGCACCAGCAGCAGTTTCGATCGGCGTAGAGGCTAGACCAACAGCAACCCAAAGGGAAAATACCAAGGAGTAGAGAACCTTTCCCCACCGGCCGTAGGATTCCACCAAGCCAAGAGCATCGTTGATGCCTTCACGGAGCCGGCCTAGATAATAATTCAGGTCAATCTTAGAAAGTAGAGTGGGAAGGAGATAGTACAGGGGGGTAACGACGAGAACAAAGAGAAAGAGGGTTTTAAAGACGGTGGCTCTATGTATGCGGAAATAGTTGATAACTTTTGACGTTTTCGTTGAAGAGGCCCGGGGGGAAGAGTTAATGCCTCCCCCGCGTGCGATTGCCACGCCAGTTACTTTGCTGTTTCCCAAGCTAGATGATGTCACATCATACAAAGAGTCGGATGCGGAGGAGGAGTCTGTGGTAGGCTCGAACAACCTTTGGAGCGAGCTCACTCTTCTTGTTGACATTTGCCCAGAAGGCATTGAATTCAAAAGAACAGCTCTTTTCTTCTCTCCTCTGAGATCAACTCTTTTTAATTGCAAAACCTCTTTTCCGTGCGCAGCGACAGTCGCAAACACAACAGCAATTAAAAAGGCTTTGCGCATCTGGAAACGTGACGAAAACGGTGTGTTTTAGACTATGGTTGAAGGGTGGGAGAGATGTCCAAAGCCGCGTCAAGCGTCAATTTCGTATGTTATTTTTAATCTCTTGGAAACAAGAAGAATAACGGTAAATTGGGGCCCTTGAGGAGAGAACTTTTTTACCGAAATTAGCCCAGAGTTGAGCTGTTTTGAATGATTTTTTCCTTTTTTTCATTTTTTCATTTTCCCCCTTCCCTTACCTTAGTGCTGATACAAATTGTAATTTTCATCACCCAACACTTCGACCTTATCAAATTTTCTCCGTTCCTGACATCAATTTCCGCGATCTGATTAGTTTCCAGCAGATTCCTCCCTGCAGCTGATATTGCCACCTCTAGCGGTAATGGATCTGACGATCCCCGCAAAGAATCTCCGAACGTTCTCGAACGCTATCCAGTGTCTCGCCAAGACAGGACAGACCCTGTTCATTTCTTGCCACCCTGGGGAGCTCACCCTCCGCACTATCAATGACGGGAGGTCGTCCTTTATGTGTGCAACCTTTGGGCGGGATTTCTTCGAGGGAAGGGGGCCGCTAGTGAGTGCTCCTAAGGCCTTGTCGCAAAGGAAAAGAAAGGGGGAGGGGAGAAAGCGCAAGCGGAAGCGGAGAGGAGAGAGTAAAAGAGATCGACGGGGAGATATCTCCAACTCTTTGGAATCATCAACGGATGAAGGCGAAAGGTCAGTGAGGGAGCGAGCACAGAGAGCGTATTATTATCGTTATCGATCGTGTTGGGTATCGACCAGTGTTTATCGCTATTGCAAAAAAGCTAACGACAACCGATTTTTTGTTAATTTCCTGACTCAGCGACCTGGATAATAGTGACTCCTCCACTGACGAGGAGGACCCTAAATTTTCTCAATCTCGCTTCTCTCAGTCTAACGGCAACAGCGGCAGCGGCAATGCCGATATCGACGGCGATGGCGATGTTCAGATGGTTTACTTCAAGGCCAAGGTGCTACTTAAGCTTGTAGCGAATATAATGAAGGGAAAGAGTGCTCACAGCTCTTCCAATGATGCTTCTTCTTTTCATCATTCAGGCTCGGGCTACATGAACAGTCTCGGAGGCCTTGGTCAATATAAAAGCAAACCTACTAGCTTACCTGTCCTTTCTCTCCGTATCACCTCCCACGGGGGAGGGGTATCATACTGCGACGACGACGGCGACGGCGACGACGACGACGACGACGACGAGGAGGACCCCAACATGAGCGACTCCTCAGCCAACTCCAACTCCAACGATCCTTCCAAATCCTCGATGCTTCTGCGCTTCCAGTTTCGCAACCCCTGCGCTGTAACCAAAACTCACATCCTCCCCATGGACCCCCTGAAAGCCCCCATTATTGCCGTTTGCCCCCGTCGCCGATCGAGCCATTTACGAATTTCAAATGCCATGACCGGCTCGCTCATGGGGCACCTGTTAGGTACAAAGGGACTTCAGGGATCGAAAGGCGGAGGGATACCCGGGAGTGAATGCGCTTGGACCCTTACCAAGGGTGACAATGGTTTCCTCACCGTGAGCAGCTGGTCGCACGAGGATAACAAGAGGCAGATGTTAGAACATCAGCAGCGCTCGCCGAATACCACGAAAAATGCTTCAAAGCATCACCTCAAAACGGAGGCTAAAGTGGGAGTGGGGGAGCTGCCCCGGTACAAATTTTGGGTTCCCAAGACCCGAAAGAAGCGAAAGGTTGATCTGAATACTATCGGAACGCGAGATAGCGACGAAGACGATTCGGAGGACGAGGATCAGTCAGATTACCCGCCGACGCTGACAACCCAGGAAGGGACACCGGAGGTGCGCCTTGTCTTCTCGCTCCGGGAGCTCAAGTCCCTTCTCTCCTTCTGCGACGGAATGCAGAAAACTATGGGCTATGGCGGGGGCAATACTAGTTGCGGTGTGGACGGCTCGTTTGTCAGCCACGAGAGTGGCGTTGGAAGCGGAGACACCCTTCTGCTTGACGTATATTTTGTACACGGTGGCAGGCCCATTTCTTTCTCTGTTGACTCGATGGGCGGGAGCGGTCGCCGCGACTATGACGACGATGACGATGACGACGACGACGATGAAGACGAAGACGAAGAAGAGCCTGGCGGAGAGAAGCCGACGTGGAGCTTGGAGCTGATTTTGGCAACGCTGGACTGGAAACTCATTCCACTGCCCACTTCGAGATGATGAGGTTCACCGGGGGGAGGGAATAAAATGAAAAAAAAGGTAGTGCTAGTGATGAAGATTTTTCCGCGAAAAAAAAGTGGTTCTTTCTGTAGCGTATATTCACATTTAGCTTCGTCGTTTTTTCTTCGCTGGTTGCGACGACGTTTTCGACGACGGTTTCCTTTTTCTCGACGATTTCCTTTTTCTCTTCCTCTTGCTCTCTTCCTCGCTGCTGTCGCTCGAGCTGCTACTGCTGCTCGAGCTGCTACTGCTGCTCGAGCTGCTGCTGCTGCTGCTCGAGCCACTGCTGCTTGAGCTGCTGTTGCTGCTCGAACTGCTACTGCTACTGCTACTGCTACTCGAACTGCTACTGCTGCTTGAGCTACTGCTGCCAGTAGAGCTACTGCTGCTCGAGCTACTGTCGCTCTCATCACCGTTCTCGAGCGCAAGCCGTCGCTCGGCCTCTTGCTGGGCCATGATAAGCTTCGGCGCATTTTTAAGGTGCTCCCTGAGTCCGTCCGTGACCGGACCGAGCCCGATGGACGTGAAAAAATTGATGGCAAACCTCGTATTCCTTGGCACGTCCCTGGGAAACATGCCCCCGAAATGCTCCCTCATGCCCTCGTCGTCGAAGCGCTGCTTTAGTTTATTGATACCGATATTTTCGGCGATTTCCTGCACTAATATTTTTACAAAAATACGACTACTGGGCGTCGTGCTGTCTTCGTTGAGATGAATGTGGCTCAAACAATTCCAGGGTAAGGCGTCAGTATGCAACAGATGCGCGAACATTTTCGCCACGTTCCGCAACTTGTTCGTCTCCAACCTGTGAATTGTGCCGTACTGCTCCACAAAGCTCTCAGTAAAACTGTCTTGCCACCTTCTCCTCATCAAGCAAAACCTTTGAGCGATCAACCCGTAATACCGCAAGAACGTGCGCTCCTGGCTACAACATTCGATTAACATATTGATCAGTTCCATTTCTTTTCCCTCTGGGATGTTCATTTTGCTGAGCTTATGACAGCACTCCTCAAAGCCGGCCGAAGACATGATCGTGAGGTATATTGTGCGGCGCAAATTTATGAGGTCTTGCTCGGTCATGTCGGCGATAACCACCGTCCCGCCAGCGCCACTTGTTGAAGCAGCAGGGGCCGCACCATCACTCTCACTCTCACTACCGCTTTCCTCATCGCTACTATCATCATCGCTACTATCGTCATCGGTGCTATCGTCCCCGTGCTCATCCCCCCCCTCGCTCCCGCTCTCGGACTCGTTCTCCCCCAGGACCTCGGCCCTAATCAAACCCCACCGCCTCTCATTCTCGTCAAAGTCCGCGTCGACCCGGAAGGTGTCCAACTCCTCACTCAGCTCCAACCCGTCCTCGTCGAGGCTCATCTCGAAGGTAATCTGATCGTCCCTCTCCACCAGGTCCAGCTCCGGAATGACAACGGGAAATTCCTTAAATCCACCCTTCCTCACCGCGAACAGCCCCTCGATCGTGTACTGCACCCGCTTATCAATGTCCCCGTCGTGAAGGATCCCCCTGAACCTGTCGAACACCGCCTGCACCCCCTTGGGCGAGACCTCCGCCAGGTACGCCCCGACGTCCTTCACAAACAGCACGGCGATCTCCACGGAGTCGTCCGTCGGCTCCTCCAGCAGCAGCGTGAGCATCTCCAGCGCGAGGAGCTCGTGCGCCACGCCCTGGTTGACGAGCTGGGCGAGGAACCGGGCGAGGGAGACGCAGCGGGACTTGTCCCGCCGCTTGTACGAGAGGCGGAAGAGGAGGAGGAGACGCGTCAGGAGGAGCTCGCCCGTGGAGGGGAGCTTGGTGTTTATTACGGAGACGACCGCGGCGTAGACGGGCGTGAACGACGGGCTCGCGGACTGGGCCGTAAGCAGGGACTTGCAAAGCAGCCCGCTCCCCCTGATCAAATTGTGCCCAAAGAGGGCGGCGGAAATCTCCTTAATGTTGGAGACGTTCACCCTGTTCACCTTCCCGTTGATCCCCTTCTTCAGGCTCTCCCAGGCCTCCAGCTGCCGCTTGGTCTCCAACGCGGCCCTCTCCGGGTCGCCGAGGACCGAGCCGGGGGCGGAGGGGGGAACGGACGATAGGAGGCGCCGCTTCACGTGGGGCGGAACGTACGAGGCGGGGGCCGCCGCCGCCGCCGCCGCCGTCGAGGCCGCCGCCGTCGTCGCCATGCCACTGAGGGACGAAAG
>Ga0115556_1000519_pt1 | contig 25370 bp, 31 predicted proteins | sample COGITO_mtgs_1104_5_FD_87282 | JGI IMG/M metagenome (GOLD analysis project Ga0115556, IMG submission 87282) | Pelagic marine microbial communities from North Sea - COGITO_mtgs_110414 | ecosystem: Environmental > Aquatic > Marine > Epipelagic | place: Germany:Helgoland, sampling site Kabeltonne... | reverse complement strand
TTGATGGTGGTAATTTTGACTGGACAGTAAATCCAAAAAGACAACCTCATTTTAATGAACCAGATGCTAGTTACGGTGGTGTAGTTTGGGGTAAAGCTGTACCAGAATTAACAGGAGCCAATGTGGCTTTTGCTGTAAGAGCTAGAGTTACACTGTTGAGAGATCTTGGATCTGCTCTTTCACCCGATAATGCTTTTGGTATAATTCAAGGATTAGAAACTGTAGCTTTAAGAATGAAACAACATTGTGAAAATGCATCTAAAGTTGTTGATTATTTGAAGAAACATAAAGCAGTAGAGAAAGTAATTTATTCAACTGAACATAATGAAGAGATTACAAGTCGAGCTAAAAAATATCTAAATGGAGGCAATGGTGCTTTAGTTGGTATTGAGTTAGCTGGCGGTATTGAAGCAGGAAAAAGATTTATCGAGTCTTTAAAAATGTTTTATCATGTAGCTAATATTGGTGATGCAAGAAGTTTAGCTATACATCCTGCAACAACGACACATAGTCAATTAACTGAGGATGAATTAGCATCTGCTGGTGTTACACCTGGATACGTCAGATTATGTATCGGTTTAGAACATATCGATGACATTATCGATGACTTAGATCAAGCTTTAGAAAACTCATCAAAAGATAAATTAAAAGCAGTTAGTTAATATAGAATTTATATGTCAACAAATAGAAACTAATTATTATTCTCTGAATATTTAGAAATATAGATAAAATATAAAGTTGAAAGTATAATCAAAATAGAATTTATCTGGTGTAATGATGCATAAACAATCTTTACTCCAGATAAAATTGTTAACACACCCAGCGCAACTTGTAAGAACAAACTTATTCCAATAATTATAATTGGTTTTTTAAACTTTATGTTCTTACCCTTAAAAACAAAAAAAGATAAATAAATATAAACAATAACAATTAAATAAGCTAAATTTCTATGCATAAATTGAACTAAAGACGGATTATCAAAAAAAGTAATATCTAAAAATTCAATAAATTCACTGTCATCAGGAAAATATGATGAGCCCATTAAAGGCCATGTATTATAAACAGTACCTGCATCCATACCTGAAACAAAAGCTCCTATGATTAACTGTACAAATAATAAAAGAAGAAAAAATTTAACAGAATGCAATCTTAGTGATGTGTAGTGAGCTTGTAACTTAGTTAATTTTAGAAATTCCCAAAAAACTATTGATAAAATAATAAAAGCTGTGACCAAATGAATAGATAATCTATAATGACTAACATCTACCCTATTAACCAATCCACTTGAAACCATATACCATCCAAAAAAACCTTGCAGGCAAATTAATAAAAAAATTATTCCATATTTTTTTAAAACCCATAACCCATGTTTAATTGTGAAATAAATTAACGGTAATAAGACAGTTAAGCCAATCAACCTTCCTAACTGACGATGAACCCACTCCCACCAAAAAATTACTTTAAATTCACCAAGACTCATATTAAAGTTTTGTAGATTGTATTCTGGTATAGTTTTATAGAGATCGAAATAATCAATCCATTTTTCATTTGTTAATGGGGGGACAAAACCTATAAATAATTCCCATGTGGTTATAGATAGACCAGAATCTGTTAATCTTGTTAGACCACCAACCAGAATAACTAGAATTATCAATGACAATAATGCGAGTAACCAAATTTTTAGATGGTTATTTAGATTACTATTCAGACTGTACATGTATAGATAAATATAATAATTATTAATTAATCCAATATATTAAATGTCGCCAGATAATAAAAAAAAATTAAACTTAATAAGAATAAAGCTAGATAAGCTTGATAATAAGCTTCTTTCTTTAATTAAGTACAGAACAAGTCTGGTAAAAGAAGTTCTTAAGTTAAAAGAGTTCAAAAAAGAGATAGTTGATCAAAAAAGAATAAATTTTATCTTAAATAAAATTAAAAAAAAATCTAAAAAACTTAATATTGATCCTATGATTACTAACCGTATTTGGAAAAATATGATTTGGTCATATATAGATTACGAAAAACGAAATTTTAAAAAGAAGTAATTACTTACTATGAGGTGGAAGCTTTTTTTCCACAAAAGTTTCGTGTTTTCTTGTGGCAGGATTGTATTTTTTTGCAGTTAATTTAACTTTAGCTTTTTCACCACCAGCAGGTTTCTTTACGTAATAAAAAAAAGGACTATCTGGTTTAGCTTCAGGAACTAGTCTAACTTTTACGTGCGTTTTTTTAGCCATATTATTTTAAATTTTTTAAATTTTTAACAATTTTAGAAATCTTAACTAATTTATTTCTTAAATTATCAGCTTTTATAGAATTATTTGCCATTTCGTCAAGTTCTAAAGACTCGTTACTATTTAATATCTTTTTAACACCAATAATAGTCATGCCCTGATCTTTAAGTAGAAACTTAACTTTTTTAAGAAGATTAATAGAATTTTCATCATAATATCTTCTATTTGCATTTAAAATTTTAGGTTTAATTTGCTTAAACTGAGTTTCCCAAAACCTAATGATATGAGTGGGTAAAACACCTTTTTTATTATTCTTTAGTTTTAGTATTTTAGCAACTTCACCTATTGTTTTGTAGGCACTATCAATTTTATCCATTATTTTTTAAATTTATAAAATCTTTAAATTCTTTAGATGGTTTAAATAAAACAACATCTCTACTAGATATCATTTTAACCTCTTTAGTCTTTGGATTTCTGCCAATTCTAGATTTTTTTTGTCTAATTGAAAAAGTACCAAATTTAGATAACTTAAGTTTCTTTTCAGATTTAATATTTAAAATAATTGTTGATAAAAAATCATCTATAAGATTTTCTGAAATTTGCTTTGAAAAGCCTAGCTGCATATAAACTAAATTAACTAAGTCTTTTTTAGTTAAATTTATTCTCATTTATCTAAATATTTTGTTTTATCTTTTCTATCAAATTACCTTTTATAATTCTACGACAAACGTCTAGAGAATTCGAAAAACCAATATAATCAGTTCCACCATGACTTTTAACTACAGGCGAATCTAGCCCTATAAAAATTGCACCATTATACAATCTAGGATCAAGTCGTTTTTTAAATCTATTCAAATTTGACATATTTAAAAGTGATGAAATTTTACCGATTAATGAACCTGTCATAGCTTTTTTAAGTTCGCTTGTAATAAAATTGGCAGTTCCTTCTGCTGTTTTTAACGCAACATTTCCTGTAAATCCATCTGAAACTATAACATTAACATTCCCATCCATTAAATGATTGCCCTCTATATATCCATCAAAATCGTAGTTATGAGATTTTTTTTCATTTAATATTTGATAAGTCTCCTTAATGGTTTCATTTCCTTTTAATTCTTCTGATCCAATATTTAATAATCCAACATTAGGTTTGTCGTCTGGGTATAATGATGTGTAAAGAGATGCACCCATAATTGAAAAGTCTAATAAATTTTTAGAGCTACATTCTATATTTGCACCCAGGTCTAACACGACACTCATTCCTTTTTTGTTTGGCCACAAAGCAGAAAGAGCTGGCTTATCAATATTTTCAATCATTTTTAAATTCAATTTAGAGATAACCAAAAGAGCACCAGTGTTACCTGCTGATACAACAATATCTGCTTCTTTATTTTTAACACTTTCAATTGCAAGCCACATACTTGTGTCTTTACCTCTTTTAGCTCCTTCTAATGGACTATCAGTGCTTTTAACTACATTTTCTGTGTGGATTATTTCATAAAATTCATTATTGATTTTGTTATCAATAATTTTAGTAATTTTATTTTTGTCACCAAAGATTTTAAAAAAGGTATTTTTATTAGATTGATGGTTTAAGATTATTCCATCAATTACTTTATTTGGAGAGCCATCTCCACCCATTGCATCCACTGCAATTTTTATCATATCTGACATTATAGATAATAGTGTATTAGTTAATAGTATTATTCTTTAGGATCTAAAACTTGTCTTCCCTTATACATTCCAGTTTTTAAATCAAGGTGATGGGAAAGTCTGTATTCACCTGATTTTTTATCTTCAACTATATTTTTAGTTGAATATTTCATAGTTTGAGCTCTTCTCATTCCAGTTCTGGACGGGGTTTGTTTTCGTTTAGGTACAGCCATAATTATGGGTTACTTACACTTTTTATATAAGAATTCAAAGTTTTTTTTGATAAATTCTCATTAAATAATTCAAAATATTCAAGTAATTGATCAATATTGCCAAAATCACTCAAAAAAATTGAAAATTTTTTAAGTTTTTCAGTTCTATTCATTTCTTCCCAAAAATGTATCTCTGAAACCATTGAGTGGAATAAATTTATATAATCTTTCATTTTTTTATTAATTGATTGGTCACCATAACCAATCTCTCTAATACTTAATTCTAATTGTCTAAAGTTAAAATCATAGATCTCTTGTAATACACTCTTATTTTCATCGTTTTTATAATTTTTTAAAAAGAATGAAAAATGCAATAAAAATAAGGTCAATCTATCCGAAAAATTATCTTCTCTATTTAAAGATTTATATAATTCTTTATTTCTAGTGTAATTAATTAAATTGTTATAAATATTAAGGTAATTTTTATCCATGCTTAAAATATTATATATAATTTTACTATCATTAATAGTTACAAATTGTTCACTTAAAAAGGTTGAAAAACATCATGGTGTACCATTCTTGGAAAAAAAACAAGCTTCACTTGTAGTTAACGAAACCAACATGAATGATATAAAAAAAATTTTAGGAAATCCATCAACAACAAGTAAATTTGATAATGATGTGTGGATTTATATTGAAAGACGACAAACACAATCACAATTAAGAAACCTAGGAAAAATGAAAATTTCTAAAAATAATGTTCTTGTTCTCGAGATTGACAATTATGGAATACTTAAAAAAAAAGATTTTTATAATAAAAAAGATATGAATAATATTAAAATTGTTGAAGCAACAACAGAAGCTGGATTTAGAAGAAACTCATTTATTTATGATTTTATGTCTAGCATGAGACAAAAGATTAATGACCCTCTTGGACAGAGGGCCAAAAAACGTAAAGAAATTAGCCAGCGATAATTGCTAACAATAATAAAGCAACAATATTTGTAATCTTAATCATTGGGTTTACAGCAGGACCAGCTGTATCTTTGTATGGGTCTCCTACAGTGTCACCAGTAACAGCAGCTTTATGCGCTTCTGAACCTTTTCCACCGTGATTACCATCTTCAATATATTTTTTTGCATTGTCCCACGCTCCACCTCCAGCTGTCATAGAAACAGCTACAAATAAACCAGTAATAATAACACCCAATAACATGGCACCAACAGATGCTAAAGCAGCAACCTGACCACCTATTGATAGAATTACAAAGTAAAGAACAATTGGAGATAAGACTGGTAGCAAAGAAGGAATTACCATTTCTTTAATTGCTGCCTGAGTAAGTAAATCTACAAGTTTAGCATAATCAGGTTTTTGAGTACCCTTCATTATCCCGGGATACTTTTTAAATTGTCTTCTAACCTCAACAACTACAGCGCCACCTGCTCTACCAACAGCTTGCATTCCCATTGATCCAAAAAGATATGGAAGCATTCCACCTATCAATAAGCCAACAACAACATATGGGTTTGATAAATCGAATGTAACAACTATACCTTCTAATTTTGAACCAGCTACACCTGAAAAGTGTTTAATATCCTCAACATAAGCTGCAAATAAAACTAATGCACCAAGTCCAGCCGAACCTATTGCATAACCCTTAGTAACTGCCTTTGTAGTATTACCTACGGCATCTAATGCATCAGTAGTTTTTCTTACTTTTTTGTCTAATTTTGACATTTCAGCAATACCCCCAGCATTATCAGTTACTGGTCCATAAGCGTCAAGAGCAACAACCATACCAGCTAGTGCAAGCATAGTAGTAACTGCAATTGCGATACCATAAAGTCCTGCAATTGAATTTGTGGCTAAAATACCTGCAACAATTATTAATGCAGGTACCGCAGTAGCCTCCATTGAAATAGCCAAACCTTGGATAACATTTGTTCCATGACCTGTTGTAGATGAAGCAGCAACAGATTTAACAGGTCTATAATTTGTACCTGTATAATATTCTGTAATCCAGATTAATAAACCTGTAATAACTAAACCAATTATTCCACAATAATATAAGCTCATACCATTAAAAGTTATATTATTAACTGTATACTCACTTGTAAAACCAATCACATAGTCAGTAACAGGGTATAAAATTACAATTGAAGATAAGGCAGAAACTACAAACCCTTTATATAAAGCGTTCATTACATTTTTACTTTTTCCAAGTTTAACAAAAAAAGTACCTAAGATAGAAGTTAAAATACATGCACCACCAATTGTTAGTGGATATATCATCATACTCATGTCTCCTTGAAAGAAAATTGATGATAAAACCATTGTTGCAACAATTGTTACAGCATATGTTTCAAATAAGTCGGCAGCCATACCTGCACAATCACCTACGTTATCACCAACATTGTCAGCAATTACAGCAGGGTTTCTAGGGTCATCCTCTGGAATACCCGCCTCAACTTTACCAACCAAATCAGCACCAACATCTGCTCCTTTGGTAAAAATACCACCACCTAATCTTGCAAAAATTGAAATTAATGATGCTCCAAATCCTAAAGCTACAAGAGCATTTACAATTTCTCTTTCATCAACATTATATCTTAATAAAAAATAATAATAGACTGCTATAGCTAATAAAGCTAATCCAGCAACTAACATTCCTGTAACGGCACCTGATTTAAAAGCAACAGACAAACCTTGTGCAAGTCCTTTTCTAGATGCTTCGGCAGTTCTAACATTTGCTTCGACGGAAACAAGCATCCCAACATAACCAGCAATACCAGAAAGAGTAGCACCAACAAGATAGCCAAGTCCAACTAAAGGACTAAAAGCTAAACTTACAATAACTAAAACAACAACACCAACAATTGCTATAGTTTTGTATTGTCTTGCAAGGTAAGCCTTAGCTCCAATTTGGATAGCTGATGCAATTTCTTGCATTTTAGCATTACCCGCACTTTGATTTAAGATATTCTTTCCAGTAAAAAATCCATAAACAATTGATAAAAAACCAGCTCCGATTGTGTATAATAAAATTGTTTCGACAGTAGTGCTCATATAAACCTTAAGGTTGTTAGTTGTTAAATTTTAAGCCCGGACAATACAAAAAAAGCTAAAAAAGACAATAATTAACTTTTAAAATTGATGGCTATACCCTTTATTTTTAATCAGTAAATGCTTGCCTTTTTGATCAATAATAACTGATTTATGTTTAAATGAGTTAATTTTACCAATTTTAGACACTTTAATGTTAAGTTTTTTAAAAGTTTTATTAATGATTCTAGATTGATCATTACATGCTGTAAATAAAATCTGATAATCATCACCATTAGATACAAACTTTGATTTATTTAATTTCTTAACTTTTAATAAATTCAATAGGTTATTTGAAATCGGTATTTTATCTTCATAAAGATGATATGACAATTTTTGTTTATTTATCATCTTTTCTAAATCTGCAATTAATCCATCAGATACATCTATCGAAGTATTAGCAAAATTTAATAATTTTTTACATAATTTTAAATGAATGTCTGGTTGATAATATTTGCTAACAAAATAATCCTTAATTTTTTTTTTAACTTTAATTTTATTCTTTAAAATCTTTAAGCCAGTAAAACTGTCTCCTAAATTACCAGTTATATATATATCATCATTTTTCTTTGCTTTATTTCTGTAAATTATGTCATTTGAAAAGCCGACAGATGTAATTGAAAAGCTTAATTGATTTGAAAATGTAGTATCACCACCACATAAAAAAATACCATATTTTTTTTGTTCTTGAGATAATGATTTAGAAATTTTTTCCAAATTAGTTTTTGAAAACGTCTTTCTGTTACCAGAACCTGAAATAAAATAAAACTTTGGCAATACACCTTTACATATTAAATCTGAAATTGAAGATCTTATTATTTTTTTAATTACAAGATCGGGTTTTTTAAAATCTAAAAAGTGACTACCAAGATTGTAAGTATCAATAGAAATTACTAAATTCTTTTTTTTATCAAAAAAAACATCATCGTTAAGATTTAGTGAAGATTTATTAAATTTTGATAATTTTGAAAAATATTTCTTAATTAATTCAAATTCATGCATTAGATAATCTTAATTTTTTTCCAACATTATCAAGTAAGGCATTTAAATATTTAGTTTGTGAATTTTCTAAAAAAAAATTTGATGAATCTAAATATTCTTTAATAATTATATTAATAGATATATTGGGTTTATATAAAAATTCATAAGTAGCAGCTTTTAAAATTGTTTGAAAAACTTTATCTAGATTTTCTAAAACAAATTCATCACCAAGTTTAGTATTTAATTCATCAAGTATTAAATCATTTCTTTCTATAGTCCCAAAAACAATATCTTTAATAAATTTTTTAAATCTATGTTTTGGAAATTCTATATTGTTATCCTCATTATAAAATTTACCGTATAATTTCTGTATTATAATAACCCTTGGATTATTTTTTGGATTATAATGGGTTCTCATTTTTGTAATAAAATTGAATTAACAGCATCAGCTGCTTCAGCACCTTTCTTTTTTCTAGACTTAGCCTGTTGCATGTTGAGACATGTTATAATTCCATTACCAATAGGTTTTTTGTTAATCACAGATAGATCCATAATGGCATTTGTTGAGGCTTGTGATATAAAATCAAAATGTGGTGTTTCACCTTTAATCACACATCCAAGAGCTAGAAAGGCATCATATTTTTTAATATTTTTTGAAATTGTTACAGGTATTTCAAATACTCCCGGAACATTGATAATTTTTATTAAATTAGACTTTGGAATCAATTTTAAAGCACTATCAAGAAGACCTTTTGCTATATCTTTATAATAATCAGCAACAACTATTAAATATTTTTTTTTCATCAAATAATTTCTTGTTTAGTAATCTTTATACCATAACCATCTAAACCAATAACTTTTTTGGGTGATTTGGTGATTAATGTCATATTTTTAATTTTTAAATCTTTAATTATTTGAGCCCCTATACCGTAATTTCTAATCAACTTATCTTTACCTTTTTTATAAAAATCTCTATTTTTATAATCTTTCAATGTTTGTGTAACAGATTTTAAATTTGTATCTTTAATAAATACAAGAACACAGTTATTGAATTTTTTAAAATAATTAAGTGTTTTATTAAAAGAATTCGGGAGTTGTTGATTTATTAAATAATTTTGAACTACATTAGATGAAATTACTCTTACTCTGGGCGTTATTCCTTTTTTAATTACACCTTTAATTAAAGCAAAGTGTTCTGAACCATCAAGTAAATTTTCATAAATTCTAATTTTATATTTTTGATTTAGTACATTTATGTAACTTTGTTTTTTTAATTTTATTAATTTTTCTTTTTTCAATCTGTAGGCAATAAGGTCCTCAATTTTACCAATTTTAAGATTGTGCATTTTTGCAAAATTAAAAAGATCTTGTCCTTTAGCCATAGTACCATCCTCATTCATAATTTCACAAATGACTGCTGAATTATTTTTTTTAGCTAGTTTAGAAATATCAACAGAAGCTTCTGTATGACCAGCTCTAACCAAAACACCACCATCTTTTGCAATTATTGGAAATACATGGCCAGGTGAAACAATATCATTTTTTTTAACATTTTTTTTAGATGCAATGTTGATAGTTTTTGCTCTATCTTTAGCAGATATTCCTGTGGTAATCCCTTTTTTGGCTTCAATCGACACTGTGAAAGCAGTTTTATTTCGTGATTGATTGTTTGCTGACATCAAGACTAAATTTAATCGTTTTGCCTGAACAGTATCTAAGGCCAAACAAATTAAACCACGACCATACTTTGCCATAAAATTTATATTTTTTGCATTGGAATTTGATGTTGAGATAATAAGATCTCCTTCATTTTCTCTTTTTTCATCATCAACTAAAATAAACATTCCGCCCTTCTTGGCTATACTGATAATACTTTCGATTGATGTAAAATTATTTTTTGGCATTAAAATAATTTCTAACGTATTTCGATAAGATATCTATCTCTATATTAACAAGATCTTTTTTTTTAATAGTGGATAGATTTGTTTCATTAAAAGTGTGAGGGATAACCCATATTTGAAAACCTTTTTTTGAAACACATGATATCGTAAGAGAAATACCATTCACACATATTGAGGCTTTTTCGATTAAATTTTTTCGTTCTTTGATTGGAACTTCAAATTCAAATAGATAAGATTTATCAACCTTCTTTATATTAGTTACCTTAGCGGTAGTATCGACATGGCCTTGACATATATGGCCTAAAATTTTTGTTCCATATTTTAAAGGTAACTCAAGATTTATGACATCTTTAATTTTTAAATGTTGGAATTTTGATCTAACTAAAGTTTCTTTGGAAAGATAAAATTCCATTAATTTTGATTTAAATGAAATTAAAGTAAGGCAAACGCCATCACAAGCTACAGATAAACCAATATCTTTCTTGGATACTTTAAGACTACTCTTTACAAATATATTTAGCCCTTTTGGTCTTTTAATAATTTTTGTAACAGTACCCTGATTATATATAATTCCATTAAACATATTAGTTTTTATACAATGTTATTTTATCTTTGCCTAAAAATAGGTTTAAATTAAACTTATTTTTATAATTTTTCTTTAATACATCTAAACTATTAAATTTCAAATACTCAATTTCTTTAGAAAGATTTTTGGGGCTTTTATATAAATAAAATTTATTAAAAATTTTATTTTTTAAAAGATGATTAGTTAAACTATCTCCTCCTTCAATTAATAAATTTCTACAATTGAATGTATATAATTTTTTTAATATAGCTTTCATATCGAATTTACCTTGTTCATTTACCTTAGATTTAATTAATTGAATCTTTTTTTTTTTAAAATCTAAAACCTTTGATTTTTCAGCTTGATTATAAAAAAATACAGTATTAACTTTATTTGCAGTTTTCATTACGTAGCTACTAATTTTAGTTTGAAGTTTATTATCTAAAATAATTCTTTTAGGTGAGTAATCGTCAAAACCTTTAATTCTACAGTTTAACTTTGAATTATCTTTATTTAGAGTTTTATATGAAACCATTAATGCATCATTCTTATATCTTAATAAATGTGTAAATTTATCAGAATGGATATTTGTAATTTTTTTATTTAATTTACTGTAAATAAGATTATTTTTTGAAACAGCAATTTTTCCAGTTACGTAGGGTAATTGATTTTTCCTATTAAAAAAATAATTTGAATAAAAGTCATTAATTTTATTTTCAAGAAGACCTTTTTTAACATTAATATTATTTGATTTTAAAATTTTTAAACTTTTATTTCTTACTCTTCTATCTATATCAGTAACGGAATATATTACTTCTGAGATCTTAGATTTAATTATTATATTTGTACATGGTGGTGTTAAACCATGATGACAACATGGCTCCAGAGTAACATACATCTTTGAACCATTTAAATCGTCAATACATTGTTTTATTGCATTAAATTCTGCATGAGGTCTACCCTTAAATGATGTTTGGCCTATTGATATTATCTTGTCTTTTTTAACAATAACACATCCAACAGAAGGATTTAGACCTGTAAGCCCTTCCCTGGCTTTCGCCAAATCAAGGGCGAGCTCCATATAAAATCTATCTTTTAATGAAAATTTATCTTTATTTGTAGACATCAAGTTTGTCCACGAATTGTACAAAATCTTTTTCTTCTCTAAAGTTTCTGTAAACTGACGCAAATCTAACATAGGCTACAGGATCTAATTCTTTTAATCCTTCCATCACCATTGTTCCAATTGTATTTGTTGAGATTTCACTTTGACCAAGCTCTTCCAAAGCTCTTGAGATTTTACTTATAAATTTTTCTGCAGTTTCTGTATCAATAGGTCTTTTTTTAAGAGCTATGTAAACTGATTTAGAAAGCTTATCTCTGTCAAAAGATGATTTTCTGCCATTCTTTTTAATAACCATTATTTCTCTGAACTGAACTCTTTCAAATGTTGTAAAACGGGCACCACAAACACATAATCTTCTTCTTCTAATAGCAGTACCATCCTCAGTAGGTCTTGAGTCAACAACGGATGTCTCACCTTTTTTACAAATTGAACAAATCATTTTATTATAAATTCTTATATATCGGGAAAGAGGATGTTAAAGCAATGACCTCATTTCTGACTTCATTTTCAATTTTACTATTATCATCAGGATTTTCTGAAAGACCTTTTATTACTTTTGTTATTAGTTCACCTACCTTTTGGCATTCATTAAGACCAAAGCCTCTTGTTGTTATTGCTTGTGTTCCAAGTCTAATACCAGAGGTTATCATTGGTTTTTCAGTATCAAAAGGAATACCATTTTTATTACAAGTAATATTTGCTCTAGAAAGACTTTCTGCTGCTAGATTACCTTTAACTTTGTATGGTCTTAGATCTACTAACATCAAGTGTGTATCAGTTCCGTCTGAATAAATCTTAAAACCATTATTCTTTAAAGTTTCTGCTAGGATTTTTGCATTAGCTAAAACTGATTTAATATACTCTTTGAATTCGGGTTGAAGTGCTTCTAAGAAACCAGCAGCTTTAGCTGCAATAACATGCATTAATGGTCCACCTTGATATCCTGGAAAGACAGATGTATTAAATTTTTTAGCTAAATCTTCATGATTAGTTAAAATAATTCCACCTCTTGCACTTCTAAATACCTTGTGAGTTGTTGATGTAACAACGTGTGCGTGGTCACATGGATTTGGATAACCTTTACCAGCAACTAAACCAGAAAAATGTGCCATATCTACCATTAAGTAAGCGCCAACTTTATCTGCAATTTCTCTAAATCTTTTAAAATCAATTACTCTTGAATAAGCACTACCTCCACATATTATCAATTTTGGTTTATGTTCCAAAGCAAGTTTTTCAACATTATCATAATCAATAAGTTCTGACTCCTTATCTACATCATAGCCTATTGGATTAAACCATTTTCCTGACATAGAAATCTTTAATCCATGTGTAATATGTCCACCTGAATTTAAGCTCATACCCATAAAGGTATCACCCGGATTTAGTAATGCCAAGAATACAGCTCCGTTTGCTTGAGCTCCAGAATGAGGTTGTGCGTTAGCAAATTTACAATCAAATAATTTTTTTAATCTTTCAATCGCTAAATTTTCAGCAACATCGACATGTTCACATCCATTATAATATCTCTTACCCGGATATCCCTCAGCATATTTATTTGTTAGAATAGAACCTTGTGCCTCTAAAACAGCTTGTGAAACTATGTTTTCTGAGGCAATTAATTCAATATGTTGTTGTTGTCTAATTAACTCATCATTAATGGCTTTATGAAGTTCAGGATCTTTTTTTGATAAACTATCCTCAAAAAAACTTTTGTAGCTATCATTTAAATAATTTTTTTCGCTAGACATAATTAAATCTTTCTAATTCTTTTAGAGTGTCTTCCACCCTGAAATTTAGTTTTAAAAAAAACACCAATAAAGCTTAGTGCATTTTTTTTTGATATCAATCTTGACCCCAATGTAATGATGTTTGCATCATTATGCAATCTTGATAATTTAGTAGATTTTAAGTTAAAACATTGTGCGGCTCGAATATTTTTATGTTTATTAGCTACAATATTCATTCCCGTACCAGAACCACAAACTAAAATTCCGACATTATTTTTACTAGTTTTTACCTTTCTTGCTAATTTATGGGCAAAATCTGGATAATCAACTCTATCATTATTATTTGGTCCTAAGTCTTGAAAAGTTAATTTCTTTTTTGATAAGTATATTTTGATTGCTTCTTTTAATTTAAACCCAGCGTGATCTGATGAGATAAATATTTTTTTCAAATTAATTAAATTTATAATCTAATACGCAAGCAACTAAGTGAATTCTATTTTCTTCACCTCCATTAAACGCATTATGATATTTTGTATTATTTGTTACCCAAACAGATCCATCTGCAGGCATATGTTTTGCAACATTATCAATAACCATTAAACAACCAGGATTACTAATTATTGGTATATGCAATCTTGGCTCAGGATCTCTATGCCAACTAAGAGTTGATCTTGGTTCTTTTAACAAAATTCTAATACGGCCCAATTTATATTTTGAAGATAATATATCATAAACTTCTTTAAAATACGTATTATCATAATCTTTAATAAATTCGGAGTAAGCTGATTCATTAATCTCAACGTCTCTAGAAACTTCTTTCCCAGATTTATCTGGTTTAGTCCAATACACACCTCTAGCTTTATTACCTTTTACTGAGTCAGGGTCTCCTGGAATTTGTGTTAAAGAAATTGCACCAAAATGAGCAATACCACCACCATCATCAAATTTTTTAGTTTGAATAATTTGATTATATGCTTCTTGTAATTTTAAAATATCAAATTTAATGTTTTGTTTTTGAAAATCACTAAAATCTAAAATTTTTTCTTCTTTTTTTAAATCTAAATTTATAATATTTTTGTTATCTACGTTCATGAAATTGTTTTCTACCTTTTTTTAAAAATATTTGTATACTACATTTGTCGCATTATTATAATAAATTTAAAGATGATTACAGGCAAATATCCCAATTTAAGAATGAGAAGAAATCGAAGACAGTCCTGGTCTAGAAGACTAATCCAGGAAAATACACTAAGCCCAAATGACTTTATTTTACCTATATTTTTAATTGATGGATCGAATAAAAAAGAATCAATATCAACAATGCCAGGTGTTTATAGATATACTATTAATAGATTGTCACAAATAGTAGATAGAGCAATTAAAAAAGGGATACCAATGGTTGCTCTTTTTCCTAAAACTAAAAATAGTTTAAAAAATGAGATAGGATCAGAATCTCTAAATGAAAATAATTTAGTTTGTAAGGCAATAATAGAAATTAAAAAGAAATATAAAAATGAGATAGGAATTATGTGTGATGTGGCTCTAGATCCATATACTTCTCATGGTCATGATGGATTAATCAAATCAAATCAAATCATAAATGACGAAACAATAGAGGTATTAATAAATCAATCTTTATTACAAGCAGAAATGGGATGTGATGTTTTGGCTCCATCTGACATGATGGATGGCAGGATTGGAAAGATTAGACAAGCTTTGGATAAATCAACTTATCAAAATGTTCAAATTTTATCTTATGCCGCAAAATATGCATCAAGTTTTTATGGACCCTTTAGAGATGCGGTAGGATCTAAAGGATCTTTAAAAGGAGATAAAAAAACTTATCAAATGGATTTTAGAAATAGTGATGAAGCATTAAGAGAAGTCGCGTTAGATATCAAAGAAGGTGCAGATATGGTTATGGTAAAACCAGGAATGCCTTATTTAGATATCATTAAATCTATTAAAGAAAAATTTAAGATACCAGTTTTTGCATATCAAGTTTCAGGTGAATATAGTTTAATTTCTAATGCTATTCAAAAAAAATTGATAAACAAAGATGCAATCTATGAAAGTTTAGTAGCATTTAAAAGAGCTGGAGCTAATGCAATTGTTAGCTATTATGCAGATAGAATTGACAAAATTATAAAGTAATTATTTAAAAGAATTAATAAATAACAATCTACTATTTGGATAATTTAGATTATTTGGTTTTAAAATAGTTTTATCAAGGTAATCGCCGACTAATTTTAATCCATTAAGCAATGTTTTAATATCATTAATTTCTAAATCTTTTTCAATTAAAAAATTAGGTACATACTTTTTGTCTGATGAAGAACTAGCATAATAAACAGTTTCATTTTCTACAATAGTTTTTTCTACAATATTTTCTAATTCGAGATCATACCCAAGAAGTTTTAGCAATTCTAATTCCCAAAAAATATATTTTTTTAACCAATCATTATCTTTTAAAATTAAAAAAAGATGCTCCATTAATTTGTAAACTTTAATATTAGATTGTGACTCTGCAGTTAAAATTTTAACTAAGGTTATTGCACTAGTAATACAAGATAGTTTTTGTTTGTGGTCAAAATATAAAGGGCTATAAGCATTTAAAATTTCAATTTTAAAATACCCAATTCTATTAATATTTTTAGTATTATAATTTACGTGTAATTTATTGCCTATCTGTAAATAATTTTTAATTTTTTTAGAAGTACCACCAAATATTATACCTGATACCTTTCCATAATCTTTAGTGTATAATTCAGCAATTAATGAATTTTCGCTATATCTGTTTTTGCTAATTAAAAAACCTTCATCTATCCAATTCATAATCTATTTATTTTATACTTTTTAAACATTCAATAGCTGCATTTTGTTCTGCGTCTTTTTTAGATTTGCCTAAAGAAATAAAATATTTTGTATTAGGAAGTTTTACACCAACTTTAAACAATGGTTTATGACGCGGTCCAGTATTAGAAATTAATTTATAAATTGGAAGTTTTTTGAAATTTTTTAAAGCAAACTCTTGCAACTTAGTTTTAGCATCAATAAGTGTTATAACACTTTTTTCAATGTGATTTTGCCATAAATCTAGAATAACTTTTTCAACTATATTAAAATTTTTTTCAAGATAGATTGCGCCAATTAAAGCCTCACAACAATCGGATATAATTTTATCTTCTATTTTAATTTTTTTATTTTTTGGGTTAAATGTTAAAATGTAATTTTCTAATCTTATATTTTTTGCAATTTCAAGACAGGTATTTTTATTAACTAAAGATGCAAATTTTTTATCTAAAATTCCTTCTTTTTCATTTGGATAAATTTCTAAAAGTTTTTTTGCAATTACCAAACCAAGAACTCTATCCCCTAAAAACTCTAGTTTTTCGTTATTTGTGATTGAATCAAAACTCTTATGTGTAAGTGATTGAGATAATAAACCTCTATTCTTAAATTTAATATTGATTTTTTTTTCTAATATCGGGTAATTAATTTTCATTAATTTTCATTAATTTATTTTGTCAAAAGTTCTGTCAAATCTTATTGATTTATGCCATTTCCAAAAAGCAAAGATGCTACCAATTTTCTTATCTGATGAGAAAAAAATAAATTGAGCTTTACCTACTAAATTGTTTTTATGCACATAACCAACGCTAGATAAAAATCTACTATCTTTAGAGCAATCTCTGTTATCACCTAAAAAAAAGTAATGATCTTTTGGTACTATAAAAACATCTGAGTTTTGATAGGTGTAATCTTTTAGATATACTGTATGAAATTTTTTTCCATTAGGTAATTTTTCTTCAAACTTAAATACATCTATCGTTCTATTGCCACAATATATTTTAATTTTATTAATGACTTTATTTTTAAATATTTCACTATTATTTAAGTATAAATTAGCGTCAATAAATTGAATTCTATCACCAGGCAATCCTATCAACCTTTTAATATAATCTGTTCTATTGTCTGCAGGAGTTTTAAAAACGATAACATCCCCTCTTGCAGGACTATTAAACATAATTCTTTTATTTAATATTGGTGGACTAAAAGGAAATGAATGTTTGCTATAGCCATAAGAATATTTAGTTACAAAAAGTCTGTCTCCAACAAGTAAAGTCGGTTCCATGGAGGAGGATGGAATATAAAAAGGCTGAATAAATAATGATCTAATTACAACAGCAATTATTAATGCATAAAATAAAGTCTTAATATTTTCTGAAAAAAAATCTTTATCAAGTTTCATATTGATTGAATTATAGTAAATGCTGTTGAGTAATCTTTTTCGTCTGAAATTGAAAGAAAACAATTAAATTTTTTAATCTTAAATTTCATTTGAATTATTTCTGTAATTTTTTTGGTTTTTAAATAATAAGGTTTACCTAATTTATCATTGACTACCTCGATATCACAAAAGTTCAGATTTCCTCTAAAACCTGTTCCTAAAGCCTTAGCAAAAGCTTCTTTTGCTGCAAATCTCTTAGAAAAATAACTTACTTTATTTTTTGACAAAGAGGATTGTTTTAGTTCATTATCACTATAAATTTTTTTCTTAAACTTAGAATTTTTTAATGAGTTTTTAATTCTTTTATTTTCAATTATATCAACTCCTATACCAAGAATTTTCATAAATTAATTTTTTATAATCTTTTTAAAATTTTTAATAACTTTTGATAAACCAAAAAAAATAGACTCTCCAATGATAAAATGACCAATATTAAATTCTTGAATTTCATTAATTTTAGTAAGTATTTTGGTTGTTTTATAATCAAGCCCATGACCAGCATGTACTTCAATATTAAGTTTTTTTGCAAGTATTGAGCTTTTTTTAATTCTATTTAACTCTTCATTAAAGTTTTTTTTTAATTTCACCAAGTTTGAAAGTTTTCCAGTATGTATTTCAACACAGTCAACATTTAATTCACTTGAAAGTTTAATGTCTCTTATCGATGGATTAATAAATAAGCTTGTACGGATTTTAGCTTTTTTAAAAATTTGAATTATATTTTTTAATTTTTTTTTATTCTTAATGAGGTTTAACCCTCCCTCTGTAGTGATTTCCATTCTATTTTCTGGCACAATACAAATATAATTAGGTTTTATCTTAAGTGCATTTTTTATAATCTTGTCATTCATAGATATCTCAAGATTAACCAAAACTTTTTTTAAACTACAAATTTTTTTAGCATCTAAATCGTTTATATGTCTTCTATCTTCTCTTAAATGTATAGTTACTGAATCAGCTCCTATTTTAACTACTTGTGAAGCTGCATAACAAGGATCTGGATGGTGCTCACCTCTTGCATTTCTTACAGTTGCTATATGATCAATATTTACACCGAGTCTTTTCACTTAATAAATCTACTTCCAGGTGTCGTTATAGGTATCATTTTAAGGCTGTTAGGTAATTTTTTTTCATTAAATGTTGGTACTTCAATTTTAAGATGTGATGTAATACCTGTTTTAATTTTTAGTGATTTTTTTGTTGATCTGTCAATTATTGATGCAAAACCTAAAAGTGTTGCATTTGCTTTTTTAATTAGTTTTACACATTCTAAGCTTGATTTTCCTGTAGTTATAACATCTTCTATTATCAAAACTTTTGATCCTTTTTTAATATTGAAGCCACGTCTTAAAGCAAATTTACCATTTACTCTTTCACAAAAAATTGTTTCTTTTTTTAATAATTTACCTATTTCATAACCAATAATAACTCCTCCCATTGCTGGTGCTAAAATTAAATCAATCATTTTATATTTTTTTTTAATTTTATTAGCTAAAGATTTGCAAATTTTTTCAGCTAAAACAGGATGGCTTAAAAGTTTTGCACATTGAATATATTTTGAAGAATGTAGACCAGATGATAAAACAAAATGACCCTCTAAGAGTGCATTAGTTTTTTTTAAAATATCTAAGGATTTTTTGTGTGAAAGCATTTCTTTTATCTTCGTGTCTGATTATCTTAAATTTTATACCTTTTTGCTTAAGCTCTGCAATAAAATTTGTAAAGTTTTTAAGGTTAGTTATTATTAATTTGAATTTAAAGTTAATATACTTTGGGTTTTTTCCAGCCATTTCTACATTGGATATATTAAGTTTATGGCTACCAATTAAAGAACTTATATCCCCTAGTTGTCCTGGTTGATCAGGCAATGATATCCATAAAGTAGTGTTATATTTTTTAATTCTCTCTTCTTTTTGTTCTCCCTTATCATGCCAATATCTTCTTATTGCGGCTCTAGCTTTACCTGTTTTAGTTGTTGGTATCCAATGAAGTGAGGGTGATTGATTTTTGGAGGTTATTATATTTACTCTATCACCATTTCTCAATACATCTTGTAACTCAGATTTATTCCCATTAATCTCACATCCTGTTGCAGTATTACCTATCTTAGTATGAACAGCATATGCAAAATCAATTGCCGTGGCTTCCTTGGGTAATTTAATAACCGAACCTTTTGGAGTAAAGCAAAATACATTTTCCTGAAACATTTGAAGTTTTGTGTACTCATATGAGTGCTCAGGGTTTTCATTTTTTTCAATAATTTCAACAAGATCTTTTAACCAATCATACTCTTTCCAGCTTAATGCATTAAAACGTTCTGATGACTTGTACTGCCAATGAGAGGCAACACCACGTTCTGCAAATTCGTGCATTTCTTTTGTTCTAATTTGTATTTCTATAGGCTTTTTTTTTGAACCTATTACAGAAGTATGAATTGACTCATAGCCATTAATTTTTGGCGACGATATATAGTCTTTAAACTTCCCAGGTATGCAGTTCCATTTTTTATGAAAAATTCCAAGTGTTTTGTAACAATCATCAACATTATCTAGAATAATTCTAAACCCTATAATGTCTGTTATTTGTTCAAGTGATACTCTTTTTTTTTGAACCTTCCTCCATATAGAAAAAGGTGTTTTTTCTCTTCCATAAATCTCAGCATTAATATGGTTTTCATTTAAAATTTCACTTAACTCAAAAGAAAGAATTTCAAATATATCCTTTGTATCTAATTTAATTTCATCAAGTCTTTTCTTTATGAGTTTTCTTGCCTCATTATTTAATATTTCAAATGATAAATCTTCAAGCTCATCTCTAATAGTATGCATACCCATTCTATCTGCTAAGGGCGCATAAATTTCCATAGTTTCTTGAGCTATTCTTTCTCTTTTATCTTCTTTAGAGATTGCCTTAATTGTTCTCATATTATGTAAACGGTCAGCAATTTTTACCAACAAGACTCTAATATCTTTTGATGTTGCTAGAATTAATTTTCTAAAATTTTCAACTTTAGAGTTGGCACCAGCTGTATTTTCAAAAACTGAAATCTTTGTAACACCGTCAACTAAATCAGCAACCTCGTCTCCAAATTCATCTTTTATAGTTTCATATGTTGCAAAAGTATCCTCGATTGTGTCATGAAGTAATCCAGTTGTAATTGTTGCACTATCTAATTTTAAATCTGTTAAAATATTTGCCACTTCAATTGGATGAACCGAATATGGGTCACCAGAAGCTCTTTTTTGATTTTTGTGAGCCTTTACCGCAAAATTATAAGCTTTATCTAATCTTTCATGATTTAAGAATTTATTATAAACTTTTACTTTTTTAATAAGGTCGTTAGAATTAAGCATTCCTTACTATAACATTAAATTAAATTTGTTTAATAGATCTAATATCCTCATTTGGTAGGGAAAAAATCAATTTTTTTATATCTTCCTTTTTAAGTGGGTGAAACCAACTTTTTTCAATTTCAAACAATGGGAATAAAACAAAATTTCTCATATGCATCATCTTATGAGGTAGGTTTAAATTACCTTTTAAAATCAAGCCATTGAAATCTATAATATCAATATCACATTCACGTGGTGAGTTTTTTGGGGTTTTTTTTCTTCCCAATTTAACTTCTATAGATTTACATATAATTAATAATTCTTGTGGAGTGAGCAAACATTTAGCTTTTAAAACAATATTTAAAAATTTTGGTTTTTTTGGATCTGGCCAGGATGGAGTTTCATAATAATTTGATGCAGAGATTATTTTTAGATTTTTCTCTTCTAATAAAGATTTAGATTTTTGTATATTGATTATTCTGTTCCCTAAATTCGAGCCAATACCAAGAAAAACTGTTTTAACTTGATTTTCTAATAAATCTTGCTTTATCACGGTTCCAATCTCTATTTTTTTTGGTAGCTCTTTTATCAAATTGTTTTTTACCTTTTGCAAGTGCTAATTCAATTTTTGCTTTTCCATTTTTAAAGTACATCTTAGTAGGAACTATAGTAAAACCATCTCTTTGCATTTTACCAATTAGCTTATTTATTTCTTTTTTATTGAGTAAAAGCTTTCTCTCATCTGTGGGGCTGTGATTTGAATAACTTGCCTGCTTATAAGCTGCTATATGTGCATTTATCAAAACTAACTCACCATTCTTTTCTACGGCATATGACTCTGCTATATTAACTTTTCCATCTCTAATTGATTTGATTTCTGATCCTTTCAAAACAATTCCTGCCTCCAAAAGATCTTCAAAAAAATAATTAAAGCTTGCTTTTCTGTTTAAGCAAATAATTTTTAAACCAGGATTGGTTTTTTTATTCATTAAATCAATTTAGCTAACTCTAATGCTTTTTTAATAATTGATTTTGCATCATCTGTAACTTTAACTAGGGGCAATCTTACAGAGTCATCACACAAGCTCATTAATTTTGCCGCATATTTAACAGGACTAGGGTTGCTCTCCACAAACATTGCACTGTGAACGGGTTGTAAAATACTATCTAAATTTTTTGCCTGATTTAGTTCATCTTGATTTTTTGAAATTGAAAGTTTTTGAAAATCTGAGCACATTTTTGGTGCTATATTTGCTGTTACACTAATTGTTCCAACACCACCTCTTTTATTAAACTCAAATACATTGTCATCATTTCCAGTTAATTGAATAAATTCACTACCCATTTTTAACAATTGTTGTTCAACCCTGTTTAAATCACCAGTAGCATCTTTAACACCAACGATATTTTTTAATTCAAACAGTCTTGCCATTGTATCAACTGACATATCAATTACAGATCTTCCGGGTATATTATAAATTATAATTGGAATTCCACACCTATCATTAATTGCTTTATAGTGTTGATACAAACCTTCTTGAGTAGGTTTATTATAATATGGTGTGACTATTAAAGCTCCATCTGCTCCAGCTTTTTCAGCATGAGATGTTAAAGAGATTGCCTCATCAGTAGAATTAGACCCAGTGCCTGCGATAACGGGTATTTTACCATTACTTTCTTTAATACACAGATCTATTACTCTTTGATGTTCTGCATGGCTGAGTGTTGGTGACTCGCCAGTTGTACCTGCTGGCACAAGACCACTTGTACCATTTTCTAAATGAAAATGGATTAATTTAATATATGCATCTTCATCTAAACCAGTTTCTTTAAATGGAGTAATTAACGCAACATTTGATCCTTTGAACATAAATACTTATAACATAGTTTATAGATTCATATAGTAAAAGATTATGTGTAAAAAATTATTATTATTTGTCAGTTTGTTAGGATTGTTTCTTGGAAATTTTAATTACCTTTCAGCTGAAATTTTAACTCCGTTAAAAAAACCAAAACTAACAGAAGATGAAATAAGTATAAGAATATCTAAAAATATTCTTAAACCTGTCAAAAAACCAAAAAAAAATAATATCAAAATAACAACTAGTGAAACTGTTAAGTTAAATAATATTAAAATATTATCACTTAATATTCCTAAAAAGAAACCAACAATCACAGGATCATATACTGCTAGTAAGGTAAAAATATCAAAATATTATAGTAAAAAAGATTTTGCTATAGCCAAGAAAGCGATTTCTGAAATGCAGAAAAGTAGATGGTCCACATCCTTGAAAGTTGCAAAAAAAGCTAAAGATAAATCTATTCATAACTTTATTAACTGGAGATACTTGCTAACAACTGGAAATTCTGCGTCTTTTTATGATTACAAAATATTCATTGACCAAAATAAAAATTACCCAAGAATAGGAAGATTAAAATATCTTGCAGAACACAAACTTTCGACCGCAAAGATATCTCCTAAAAAAATAATAAATTGGTTTGGTGAAGATGTGCCTCTTAGCGGTTATGGAAAAATGATTTTGGGTGAAAGTCATGCATTAACAGGAAGTGTGGCTGTTGGTACTAAATTAATTAAAGAAGGATGGATAAATGCTGAGTTATCTAAAAATGAATTAATATTTTTTCGAAAAAAATTTAAAAAATATTTGGATGCAGATGATTACATTAAAAGAGCTGAATATTTAGCGTGGAATAATAAATATTGGGATTTAAGAAGATTAACAAGATATTTACCTAAAGATTACGAACTTTTATATACCGCTAGACATATATTAATGAGCAAAGGATATGGTGTTGATCAAGCTATTAAAAATGTTCCAAAAAAATTAAAAAATAACTCTGGATTAAATTATGATCGTTTGAAATGGAGAAGAAAAAAAGGTCGCATAGACTCATCTGTTGAAATTTTATTAAAAATTAAAAATGATAAAGATTATTTGGTCTATCCAGAAAAATGGTGGAAAGAACGTGAAATCATATCAAGGTCTTTAATTTATAAAAAGAAATATGAAACTGCTTATAAAATTTCTAGTAATCATGGGATGACTAATGGATCTGATTTTGCTGCTGCAGAATGGATGAGTGGATGGATTGCTTTAAGTTTTTTAAATGATCCATTAATTGCTAAAGATCACTTTAAAAATTTTTATGAAAATGTAAATTATCCAATAAGTACAGCTCGAGGTGCTTTTTGGCTGGGTAAAACTTATGAAAAACTTGGCAACATTGAAAAATCACAAACATGGTACAAAGAAGCATCTAAATTTCTTACAACATACTATGGTCAATTAGCTTTTTTAAAATTAAATCCTAATGGAAAGTTTCAACTTAACAAAGACATGGAAGTTGACAATAAGTATAGATATATTTTCTTTAACAAAGAACTTGTAAAAATTACTTATCTTTTAGATGAATTAAAAAAAGATAAATACACAAAATTCATACTAAGACATCTTGCAAATGATAACATTAAAAGAGGAAGTGAAATTTTAGCTGCTGAATTAGCAACTAATATAGAAAGATTTGATTTTGCAATCCAAGTATCAAAATTAGCCTCATATCAAAAAAGATTTCATAATAAATTTAATTACCCAATTATTAGTACACCAAAAAAAATCAATGGAAGAAAAATTCCCGAAAGTGCTTTTATTTTATCTATTATTAGACAGGAAAGTGAGTTTGATTTAAGTGCAAATAGTCATGCAGGAGCAAAAGGATTAATGCAACTTATGCCTTACACTGCAAAACTAGTATCGAAACAAGCAAAACTTCCATATTCAAAATCGAGATTAACTACAGATCCTGAGTATAATATTAATTTAGGATCGCACTATATCGCTGGATTAATATTACAATATGATGGTGTCTACCCTTTTGCAGTTGCTGCTTATAATGCTGGCCCTAATAGAGTTAAATATTGGAAAAAAATAAATAAAAATCCTCAAAAAAAACAAATAGATTTCATTGATTGGGTAGAGCTAATAAAATTTAGAGAAACTAGAAATTATGTTCAGCGTGTATTAGAAAACTACAATGTTTATAGATATATGTTGGAAAAAAAACCTATTCCAATGAATGATTTTTTTAAGGATCAACCTTTGTTTTAGTGGCGGAAGAGGAGGGATTCGAACCCTCGGTACAAGTTTCCCCGCACGGTCATTTAGCAAACGACTGGTTTCAGCCTCTCACCCACTCTTCCACTGCGACATTGATATA
>Ga0115556_1000512_pt1 | contig 25568 bp, 18 predicted proteins | sample COGITO_mtgs_1104_5_FD_87282 | JGI IMG/M metagenome (GOLD analysis project Ga0115556, IMG submission 87282) | Pelagic marine microbial communities from North Sea - COGITO_mtgs_110414 | ecosystem: Environmental > Aquatic > Marine > Epipelagic | place: Germany:Helgoland, sampling site Kabeltonne... | reverse complement strand
CACCACACCACACCACACCACACCACACCACACCACACCACACCACACCACACCACACCACACCACACCACACCACACCACACCACACCACACCACACCACACCACACCACACCACACCACACTACACCACACCACACCACACCACACCAGTCGGAGTCGGTGTTAATTATTCATAGAGTGTTTGCCTCCTCGATTAGATACTTGATGAATCTTTTCTCGCTGTCGCTATTCGTTGCAAAGACCATTGGATCATTGCTTGGATTCTTCAGCAAGTTAGGAGCGAAGACAAGAGCGAGATTATCAACCGTCATCTTTGTCACCGCATGAGCCTCACTTAGCTTCTTCAAGAAATTGCATATAAAGACGACGCACGCGCGGCTCGAAGGTTTAATGAGCTGCAGCATCTTGAGGCTTTCTTTTCCGGTCTTACTCCTTCCGGCGGCTATGCAGCGCTCGTAAATACTTCCTTCAAATAAGCTTTCGGGCATCTCTCTCAGCCACGTCTTTAGCAAGTCGGCCGCTACTAGAGGGTCGCTGACCTTTGGCTTACTAGTAACTTTCAAATTGATGGCTCTGTAATCACCGCCGCTGATCTCCTCCTTTATCCAGTCAATGTCGTCCTTTAGAGCTGCAAGCCTGAAAATTCCCTCAGTGTTTGCACCCCCGAGCTGGAGAATTGTCCGACATAAGAGCTGCAATATGATCGGTATACCCTCCATCCCATCTTTCATGAGGAGACTTTGAGGCGGTGGCATGGCAGCTTGAGGGCTCCTCGTAAACAATTCCTTTCGTAGGACGCCCTCTAGCCCGACTCCGTACACAGAATCAGGAATGTAACAACTTTCGATGTCTTCAATGTCATCCTTGTTGAGCTCAATTGTGGCCACCTTTCCCCCCTCCCCGTTTCCCCTTTCCTTGCCCTCGCCCAGCATGACTCGTTGAAAGACAAAGAACGAAAGCCCCCCAACTGCGTCTGACTGAAATCGCTTTCTGTTGGCATGCTTGCAGACACATTCGCAGAGCTCACTATTGGGGAGGTACGCTGCCGCACACGCGGCCAATATCTGCCAGCCGCGCCGATCGCTCGCTGGGTTCGGGTTCGATGTCGTCTGCTTCATGAGCTGACAATATATTTCATCGATGAGCTCTTCATCATCGCCTGCCATGTTCACCACGATTGTCGGGCTGATGGTAGGGTTCCTGACGACACCATTGTGTCCGTCTTCGCCCATGGCCGCGCAGACAGCTCGAAATATTTCGATTGCAACCTTTTCCTTCGCGACGGAGCTCATAGGATTTAGAGGGGTCTTCAGAGGAATAGTGGACCACGATACCATCTCCTTCGGCGTCATTGCCACGTTTCGGTATGTCGCCCAGCGCTTATGTGACGCAAAATGATCTGCGGCGTATTGACTTATGCTCTCTCTTGTCTGAGTTCTCTTTCGTTGTTCGAGCATTTGGTCCTGTTGCGGTTGGTAAATATCATTTGGGGAATCCGGATTCTGGCTGGGTCTGTCGACAGGGGCAGGGCTTATTACGCTGTCCTCTACCTGCTGCTCTTTTGGCTGCTCAATAACTTCGTCGTCGTCGCCTTTGCCGATGACGGTGACCAATCTCGGTCCGCTCGCCCTCCTCTCCGGCGAATTGCCGGCACCTAAGTTCCTGTCACTGCCGGCCAGAGTAATATTCTTGAGACGATTTTCGATATCCTGTAGGCTCTCGAGAAATTCCTTTGTGCTGCCATTAAAACTCCCGTGGGCAATCACCATCGAAGTGAGGGCTTTCTCGTATTTTGAAACTTTTGTTTCGTTCTCCATCGTCAAGTCGATGCTGCCATTTTTGTGAATAACGCTGAAACAGCAATTATCCGAGAGGCCTGGGTGACGGTTTCTGGCTACCTTGTTTGGAGGACCGATGCGAACTTCGATGATATCTTCGAAAGGAATGCCTTTTGCCACCCCCTCTTTCGCGCCTGGTTTCGCCCAGCAAAATTCACGCAGATCGCTACGAACAAAGATTGTCCTATCGTAGTACTTTCCCTCGTTCCCCATTTTCTTCTGCATGCCAGCCTTACTCTGCAGAAGCGCAAAGAACTCTGCGAGGAGAGACTCCGACTGCAAGCGCTGCTGGCGCACAGACTGCGCTTGCCGACGAGAATCCCCCTTTAAGTCATCCTCCGCTTGCTGCTGTTCGTTCTGCTGCTGTAACGTTGTCTGCGGTTGTTGTTGTCGGCGTTGTTCCTCCTGGGCGGCTCTCTCCGCTAGTTTCTCTGTCTGTCTAGATTTTTGATTTGCCACTAAATGGGCAGGAGGGGGGTCACTCGGCGGAACAGCAACGATAGGAGTAGCCGCCTGCTGAAGCACCTTGGGCTTTCCCTTCGGTGTTTGGATTCCATTATTCCCATTTCCATTTCCATTCCCATTCCCATTGACATCGCTGTTGAAAACTGCATTCACAGCCATCGGAGGGTCCTCTTCTGCGACCGAGGTGCTTATCATTCCTTGTGCGGCGCTTGTTCTTCTCAGAGGGTGCTCCCACTGGGAGATTCCGGTCGTCTTATTCATGTAGTAAATACGCCCGGTAGTAGTGCTGGACCTTCTAGTCCAATTTTCGGGGAGAGCAGAAATGCTCTTCCGCGATACCCTCCGTTGAGCGGGAGAAGAGGGCACTTCCCACTGGGTTTCGTGGGTAAGTTTATTCACATAGTAAACCTGACCGTTGCTGCTCTTTTGCTCAGTCCAGTTTTCAGGAAGGGTAGAGTTACTTGAGGAGGAAATGTTGGAGGTGCTGTTGCTACTGTTGAGAATTTTGGAAGAAGTTTGAATGTAGTTTGTCGGCACGTAACCGGTTTTACCATTCTCGTCCGTTCCAGTACTCCAGTTTGAATCGTTGGGGTCCACGCTCAAGTTAAAAACCTTTGTTCCAGGTTGTAAAGTCAGGGTGTTTTCAGCTTCACCCTTGTAGTGTGCAATTGCAACACCCCAGTTACTCATATTTTCGCCTAGAGGTTGAGCTAGTACAGAAAATGGTGATGATAAGGAATAAATTGCGTTTATTCGCTTTTGGTCACCGATTGTAACCATGAACTGGAGAAAAAACAAAACAAAAAACGAGAAAAATCTCAACAACCAAAAAGGACCTTCTCAAGACGGAAAAGAATAAAAATATCGGCACAATTTTGTTGGATCGTGGTCCTCTTGTGGTGAATTGGTCCATCGCACGCACCATTTTTACCACATTCAAGACTTCTCTTTTTCTTTGCCAATTGCCAACATCTTCACTCTCACACCAACCACTACAACTCTGCTGCCACCAATTTTCCAAACTCCCGTAATATCCTGATGCCGTCCCAGATGGTACCAACTCCTAGCCCAAAACGGATGAGCAAGCGTCCTACCCGCCGTCCCGCACCAACCATCCAACAGCAGAAGGAGAAACGTGTCACAAAGAGAACCTCAAAGTGGGCCGGCTCATCTGCCGTCAAGGTATCAACGAATTCTCCCACAAGGGACGCTTCGTTGGCGAAAAGGTCGTCGAAAATGGCACATGACCAATTTGCCTCTCCGTCCTGCTCACAGCAACGCAGAGCATTTGTTGTCAAAATCACCCACCCTGCTGTGACACACACATCAGCATCATCATCATCGTCACCTGTACACCAGCCACCAACCGAGACAGTCCTGACGCTCGCTGATTCTGATAGTTTGATAGACGACGTTCTCTCTCTTGCCCTTACCACCCTATTCGGATGGTTGGGTGACACTGACGGTATAGGAGGGGACGTATTTGCTCTCACACAATTAGAAGGAAATCGGTTGGTTGTCCGCCGCGGTGGAGATCGGCTAGACGAACTAGTACCAAGGCACCTCAATGAATTATCGCTAAGATTACATTTGAGACTACTCATCCCACAGGTTATCCCCATGATTGCAAATACTATGCCCGCCAAGATCTTCCTTTTCAACGATATTTTTTCCAACTTCCGGTCCCATGAATGGCAGCTTGCGGAAAGTTCCTGTCCGCCGTCCTCGTCCGCAGACGGTCACAAGAGAGACGAGATTGAATTCATGAACGCAAGTCGTGACTCAAGCGATACTGCCTACAGCCAAATTACTTCAGCTCAGATTATAAATATCATCAGCCTCTCTCTTTTCCTAACGCATGGCCCGTACCATCTAGTCGAGGACCTTCCAATAGAATATTGCATTAAAACTGCATTTTCTGATTATGGTTGCGAAGATGCTATGAATGTGGATATCGGCCGTCGAACAGACATTTTTGAACAAATTGTGGCTCTTTGGAACTCAGAGGGAGAAAGCAATTCATCGGAATTGCTTCCTGATTCGTCACAAAAATTAAGTGCTGTCGATAAATATCTCGCCAACGTTCTGAACTCTTCACCTCTTGTCGGGCAAAATCTATTCAGTGCACGAACAAACAATACGACAAGTTCTCATTCCTTCCCTTCTGATGTAATCCTCGGAGTTGGTTATGAGGGACTGAAGGTTTTCTCAGTAGAAAAGGCCCTTCTCGAGGAGTTTTCGTGGGAAGAATGCGCCAAGTGGGGGCACAATTCCAGTTTTTTTTATGTGTGGGTGATTGCTAAGGATGGGAAGAGTGGAGTTGGTGGGGGATTACCCCCCGCCAAAGATAAAGGGCAGCCCACTAAATTTGTTAATAGGTGAGACGAGAGAGCTTCCTTCGGTGTGAATCACTCCAAAATATTTCTCACGATGATTTTCCCTCCTTCGTAGGCCGAGAGGGTCCAAATCGGGCGTAAAGGTTAAATTCTTTACTGAGGAAGGTGAAAATATTTCAAACTTGCTCCGCGAATTTGTCATTGTCCTTGTCAACTTTGTGAACGGTTGCTATGAGACGGAAGCGCTCTGTCAGGAAGCCCCACCTGGAGACAGAAGTACCTCGTCCGGCTCGCTGAGGACAACCCCCCCCCTTAGCCAACAACCGATGCTACGAATTAAACAGCCTTCGCCAAGCGAGGTGACGATGACGACTATGGATGAAGATGTTGATGACGATGGGGCCCATCAACGTCAACATCAACTTCAACATCAACATCAACTTCAACTTCAACATCAACTTCAACATCAACATCAACATCAACATCAACATCAACATCAACAACACTTTGTGCCCATGCAGAATTTGGTTGAAGCGGAGGATGAAGACCTCGAAGATAGCGAAGCAGACATAGCGGACGATCTACCTCGCCCACGGACGCCCCCGCTTCCACCGCCGCCGAGATCGTACACGAAGGAGGAAAGGGCGATTCGAATTCTCCAGGCAACCTATCGAGGATATAAATTCCGCAACTTTATCATCATGCAGGAAAGTAGTATTGTCCTCCAGGGATTATTTAGAAGGTGAGCAATCTTGGCGCGCGATTGAGGTGCCCTTTAAAGATGGCACGTATGCCAATCTTTCTATTCAATCAAGGGACGAACTACTAACCGCGCAGCTCATTCTTATTTTTTCTCTCTTCACGAATCATATCCCACCAATGTTGTTTGTCACGCTCAATTTAGGAAACTCGCGGTGAATAAAGTACGAATCGAGAGAATGCGTGGAATCGAAATGGCATTGGAAGAAGAGAAGCGGGTGAGAGACATGGTGGAAAGAAAAACAGTGATGGTTGAGGAGAAGGAGCGTAACCTTCTCAGGGAACGTAAATTGGAGAGTGTCCTTCTCGTCCAGAGCTACTTCCGCGGTTTTCAGGTTCGCAAGCGCCTTTGTGATATAGAAGAGGAGTACGCGTGTATTCTGGTCCAAGGTATAGCTCGAATGTGGTTAGCAAGAAGGAGGCTGAAGAAGATTCGCGGGTTGGGTCTGGAGGGGCTGTTGACACTAGAGGCAAATGTCAAAATGGAGAGGGTGTGGGAGAACACACGAAAACAGCAGGAGTTAGAAAAAAGTAATCGGCTGATCCAGGGGGCTAAGGATAGAACAAACAGAGAAGCTGATATGAAGAGGATGAATGCATCCGAGATAAGCTCCTACTTGGTGGAGGAGAATGAGAAGGGGCTCGGATCTACAGCAGCGGCTGATAGTAGGGCGGCCACAATCTTTGCAAGTCACTTCCGCGGATACATGGTCAGAAAGCGAATGTTCGAGATGTTTGACAACGACATTAGCGACGATAGCGGTAGCGGTAGTGGTTTATAGATGGCGAGACTACTAAATGACTTATTGATTCGTGTAAGTTGCGACAATTTTTGCAAAACCAAAGTACTCTCTCATCTTTCCTATTCCATCTACCTTATCCTCACTAAAGCTACTACGTCACTACTAAAAGATAAACTAAGTCAAGTTCCGAATAATAATTTGTTCGAGAAGATAATATAATGGCTGCATGCATGATGGCGCGCTCGAGGATGTACCTCAATCGGATCCCCTAGCCAAAAAGCCCATCAAATAGAAGGCCCATTCAAAATGACACAAACCACGCATCAATTTATGGTCAATGCATTCGCAAGTAAACGTGCGTCTTTCCCAGGATGGGTAATCGCCCTGTTGCACCACAGTAATTTTGCCTCCTTCATAACCCCTGTCCTCCTGCGTATATCCAACAACTCCAATCTTCCCAACCGCACCCTCTCCACCAACCAGCAAAAGCTATCCCTTCTCCGAGCTAGTGCCGCCTCAATTCTTCGCTGGAAGGCCTCCTCTGCGAACATCTGTTTCTGATGGTACCGAGGTCTCTTCTGGTTGTTTTCATTAATTCTCCGCTGCTTCTCCTTCTGACGCTCGCTGTAGTCGCCATTCCATTGAGTTGTTCTTATTGGAACTTCGTCCAAAGTCATTTTTGTTCTGATTATTCGGCGATTATCCCAAAAAACTAGTACTTTGACTAGAACCTTTTATATTTACTACCGGTGCCGGATGCCGGAACTAGCAAAAGCCGTTTTTCTGGTGTGAACAGGAACTGTCATTTTTCGCGTAAACAGGGCCCGCAATACCGTACTACAGTCTTGACTGATGCTGTTGCCCCCGATATTTCGTTAAATTTGATAATAACTCTACACAACACCTAACACCCAAAAGGTTCCTTCTCCTTCTTTTCTCTCTCCTCCAAATCCCAACCTCAAAAAATGGCATGTAAAATTTTTGACGGCCTGTTTGTGGGCGATGCCGAATCCTCACAAGATAGTGAGTTCATCGAACTAAACAAAATTTCCTACATAATCAATTGTGCTGGTCGGCAGCTCCCAAACTTGTACGAGAACCATGGTCTCCGCTATCTCACCTACCCTTGGTTGGACACGACAGACTTTCAGATATTTGACGCGTCGGGGGTGGTGGTGTTGCAGCTTTCCTCGTTTATTGACGAAGCGCTCAGTAACGGAGAGGCGGTGTTGGTCAGTTCTCTTGAAGGAGTCAGCAGATGCTCCCTCTGCATCATTGCGTACCTCATGTACAAGTACTGGTGGAGTTTACAAAAAAGTTTTGAGTTTATAACTAGCAAGCGAATAGACCTCGCCCCGAATAAAGGGTTCCTAACCCAGCTGTCGATGGTAGACGCGCAACTTCAAAGTGCTCGTAAGCGAGTTTGTGAGGAGGCTGGAGTTGGCAACAATTGCAATTTAGGGGAGGCACTGAAACTTTGCAGCCTGAAAAAACATCAATTTTTGCCCCCAAATTTCCTTGACTTTGTCCCCCGAATTCATAAAACACTGGAAGATATATTGGAATCCAAACTTTACGAATGGGATCCGAATATGCTTCAGCAATTTATCAAGCTAGTTGGTGGCAAAGTCAATGAAGATGAGGAATTTCTCCTCCTGAATTCCTTCGTGAACTCTCAATCTGAGCTAGAAGTCTTGCCAGGCCCGGGTATGCTAAAGAAAGACCATGTTTCTTCTCGCCTGCACTGGATTGACACTTCCAGAGCGGGTGATGGCCATGGAATCGGCGGTGTAGGGAACAACTTATCCAGGAAGGTGTCAACGCCAGTTTCCGGCCTTCGCCGGCGGACATCGTCAGGTGGAATCATGGGCCACAACAGTGTAAACAGTACTACTGCTTCCTTGTTGGAGCGCCCGCCAAATTCTAGTTATAATAAACTCTCCTTGGACGTCGGATGGGTTGACAGAGAGAGACAAATAAAAGTCGATGTGAACGGTGAGAAACCTACCAAAGTTCTAAAAAGTATTTTGAAAAATGGTGGGCTCAAAAAGAAACATCAGCAGCTACAAAAAGGACGACAACAACTTAGAGACAAGTCATCCTCGCCGGAACAGCGACTGGACAAGATAGTGAAGAACTTTCAGAGCGAGAGGAACTCTCCTATACTTGGTGAAAGCGCTGAAAACTCCAATGATGCCCCCTCCGACTCGAAACATCTTCCCTCAAACTTCGATAACACAACCAACGACATTGTCAGCGACGGCGACGGCGACGGCGACGGCTCCAATACATTAGCCATACAAATTCAACAGCAGTTACGAATGGAGCAAACCATGCAACAGCAGAGCCTGGAGCAGCAGATAAGCAGAGGGAAAGTCCGTGCTGGAGGGTTTCGTGACTCGATCGTTTTGTCTAGAGACCGAGTAAAGAATTCGGATAGTTCTGTGGCGAATTCCCTGGCTAGGGCTCAGGAACAAGAACGTATGCTAAATTTGGCTGCTCAGCAGCAAGTTGCTGCTGCGCTTAACACGGATGCGGATGTCAACACGAGCATTAATAGCAGCAGCACCCCAAGTTTCAACATTCCTCCCAGTTTGATGACGAGCAGCAGCACGGGGGCGCTAAACAGCCACGCAATTTTAGGCAGTAGTTTAAAGTCCCCGATTTCAGCACGGCCTAGTACTTCAAGCACGACGACGTTCAATAGTGGTTCAGGGGGTGGTGTAGAGATTGGAGGGATGAGCGTTCGTCCCAACAGTGCTGGGGCAGTATTAAGTGGAGTTGGAGCTCGGCAGCAAAATCTTTTACATCAGCAGCAACAATTTCAAAAGCAACAACAGCTCAACATGATGGGGTGGGGCATGAGTGGTGGGGGGAACCGGAAGAAAATGAGCAGCAACAATCCGAGGAATGTCAGCAATGGTAACAACGCTGGTAAGAAGAAAAAATTGACACAGCAACAGAAAGAACGGAAAAAACAACAGCAGTGGCAACGGCAGCAGCAGAAAAAGTTTTCAAGTCCTATGAGTATTGGCGGTAGTGGTAACGGGAATCTCTGGGCTCAGCAACAATCTACACCTTTGCCTCCACAATTTGGCGTCAACGGCGTCAACCAGAGTTCTGCTAAAAAGAAGACGAGCAAGAAGGCTGGCAGCAAAGTCAACTCACCGAATAACACAGGGAATGTGGGGAACATAAATTTTAATCTTGGGGGGGCTTCCAATATCAACACCACACCAATATACCGACCGAAGTGGAGGTCGTTCGCAGCTAAATGATGCGTGTGCTAATTGTTAACAGTAAGCTGTAAAACTACATTTAGAGGCGCTTTTTTTACCAGTTTTACTTTCTTTTCACTTCACGTGAACCAGGCGTCGTCTTGGTCGTCGGTAGAAGGGGGTTGGGGGGGATTAACTTCTGGTTGGGTACTCGACACGGTGGGCAAATTTTTCCCTTGTTTTTTCGCCTTCGCTTTTGCCCTCTTCTTTGCATTCTTCTTCTGAGAGGTTGACATCATCAGAGGTGGGGGCACGGTTGTAGCTGCCGCAATCGCTTTTGTATTCTCTGTCGTATTCGCCACCGTATCTGTGTCCTCGTTCACGTCTAATTTCTCAAAAATTGTGGTAGACTCCATGGCCGCAGTGGTCTCGTTCATTGCCTCTTCATCCTCGATACTGGCTACATCATTATCATCTACTGCAGGGGGTGGCCAACCCCGTAAACTTAGTCTCTTCTGCGCAAGCTCAATCACCTTCGGAAACAGCTCTACCACAATGCTGTCGCTGGTTACGGCGTTGAGAGAATCCTTCGCCAAACGCACTCGATCCCTGACACTCGCCCGAACTCCCCCAGTCGTCAGTTCGTCGCCATTCATGAAAGAAACGAGACCAACCAATATTGTCCTCTGTAAAAAAAACCGATTTCGAGTTGTTAGCCACCCCTTTCTCTTCTCTCTCCTCGCTTTCTTTTGCCTGTCGCCTGCCCTTAGTTGCACTTACCACCGACCAAGTAGGATTCCAAGACTCTGGGTGGAAATCGCTCATCGACATACATATACGTTTGTTCACCTCAAATCTCCCGGTAGGAGTAAGCATTAGGACGCCTGTGTTGTTGTGTTAATTTCGTTAACCAACCACGCAAAAAAAAATTTCAACAGCCATGCACCGCATTCGCATGCGCCTCATCGCATTCACTCACTTGGGGGCTTCATTGGAAATTGGGGAGGAAACACAAGTTTCCCATGATAAAGACCACCCACATAAGGAGTGTCTGGAGAGCCATCAATTACAAAGTGCCACTCAAGGCAAGATTTCTCTGTGAAACTCGCATGAATTCTAGGCTCTGCGTCTTTCTGCAAGGATTGATACTCACGCTTGAGCCTTCGGATCGCGCTGCTGCTTGCCATTGAGTTTGCAAAGCAGTGAGCAACTATGTAAAGCTTCGTCGGTTTGGAGCCCGAAAGGATGAATTCTAGGGTTGACTACTCTATTCTATAGCTCAAAGCGTTCCATTAAAGACTTGATTAATTGTGACGACATCATACACCGTACGGAAAAAGATTTGGTATTGAGTTCTCCGTGTTTAAACACAAACCTGGGTTTTAGCCACTCAGTGTCAATCAAAAAAGGTCTCACCTCACCTAGCTAGAAGTTTGCTACAGAATTTTTCTCTCCCTATTATTGAAACACTGCATACCTTTTCACTCACTTCCTTCAGAATGGTCTCTCTCCTTTATGTCTGCGTGTTGCTCCCGCTCTTGTCGCATTCGTACATGCATAGATTAACTCCTCCACCGACGCGACGAGATATGCTAAAAAAATCGTTGACTACTGCAACCTCATCCCTGGCCATTCCATTTCTTGCTTTAGGTACTCTGGCTCCTCCCTCGCATGCCTCCGGCGGGGCAACAGCGGGTAAATATACTACTATTCCAATAGCAAAGAGAAGATATTACGGAAGGGTTCAGGAGGCGATTCGACAGTACCTTATTTTGGGTCCAGCCATTGTGAAGGGTGATGTGAGCAGTGGTGTTGTCCAGCAGTTTTTTGACAAAGCCGGGATAGTGACTGTGGAAGGGGTTCCAGGCGCAATTTTGGCCAATGGGAAGTGTGCAACAAAGAAGGTTAGAACGTGTATACTTACTTAAGTCGACAAGACACCGCGATAACTTCCAATTCCTCATCAATGCCTTGAACACGATGACTTATACACACACACACACACGCACACACACACACACACACACACACACACACACACACGCACGCACGCACACACGCACGCACACAACACACGAAAAATCTTTGCAGGCTGATGGGTCGTGCAAGGGGGCCGAAATCCGGGATAGTCGGTACAACGACATGAAGACCACGATGTATCTTTTGGCAAACGCGTTCCGCTTCAATCAGCAGAAGGCACCGGAAAATTTGCCGACAGTACGGGCGGCAAAGAAGTTTTTTGTGGAGCTTGATACCATGGAGAAGGCATGCAGGAAGTCACCGGAGAAAAATGTTAAGAAGATCCAGGCTGCGTATCTTAACGGACTGGAAATATTGGACGAATATCTTGACCTCGTGGAGTTACCGCCACTTGACAGCGGCAACTACAGCGGGGAAGCATTCGATACGAAAGTAGGAAGGTCAGCGCGCATAACTTGAGAACTATCGCCGTGCTATATGAGGACGGGAAAACAGCGGCGATTAACAGCACAGCAATGCACAAGTAATTTTGACAAATATTCTCTAAGGTGCTCCAAATCTTTTGTTCTCGTCTTCCAGTATCAACATTAGAACTTAAACTTCTTCCCCCCGTCGTCTTCTTCATCATCACCACCTCTCTTCCTCTTCTTCTCACCCTTTTTTATTACACTCTCGGCCCCTTCGACAGTTTCAGTCCCATCCCCGCCCCCTTGCCCTGGTAACACGTACGTGACATCACTCCCAAATACCTCCCCTTTAGCTGCCGTCCTCTCTTTTGTCTCCAATACCGTGTAGAGCTCCTTTGGTGTCTCATCACCGTCCGAGGCCCCCTTTCTGAGCTGCAACTCTGATTGGACACTATCAAACCCGTTAGTGGTGGAGGAGCGTGTGCCGCTTTTGGTCCCATCGTCGTCGTCGCCGTCATCATCGCTACCACTCTCCTCGCTCCCGCTCTCCTCCTCACTCTCCTCCTCCTCGCTACTCTCACTCTCGTAATCATCGTCTCCCGGCTTCGGGAGCGCCCCCCACCCTTTGTTTTTCCTCACAACCATGCCCGTACCGGTATAAACAACGCCCAGCTCGTCTTTTTTCTCAGCCTCCGGGTTAGCGAAGACGCCCGGGTAGAGCGGTCTGTTGAATTCATCGACAGGTGGTTTTCCCCATCCCCCAGGGTGGTACCCAAAAGATGCCCCCGGCGGGAGTGGGGCATTGAGCCCGGGTATTTTCAGATTTGGGTAGCTAGGAGGTGGTCCGTGCCTCTGCATGTTGATGAGCCACGGTACTGGCATCCCCTCGCCCATACCGAGAGCAGCCTTCAATGCTTCAGAAAGAACGCCTGGGCGGAATTTGGACATGTCTTGCTCAAATTCCTTGCCCTCATAATACAGGGTCCCATACGGTGTTAAGGGGGGGCGAGTTTGGTACTTAAAAAAAGCGTCGTGGAGAGTTTTATAGTCGATGTCGATTTTGCCCATTTTGGGCGCAACGCGCTGCCTACCCTGCTGTCTGATGCTGCTCTTGGCCTCATCGTCTTGCACCGTACCCCTGATTTCTGCAATGCCAGTGTCCTCAATGTACTTGGGGAGGCAGAAGGCTGGCTTCTCGACACCCCTTTTTCCCTGCAGATACTTGCGCTTCTGTGCCCAGTGCCTTGGCACAGAGACGGACATAGGGGTCGACTTTAGGTATATAAGGAAAGGTGGGTCAGGAGAAGTCACATCATGTGTCTCCACCAGCTCTGGTGAAGTCACGAGCTGCTTCAGCTCGGCAACAGTGAGCCGCTGGCTCTTTTTCGTCTGCCTCTTGGAAAGATGGTGGATAGTTTGAGCTGATGATGAGTCGGTGTCGGTTCGTTCGTCGTTTTCGTTTCTGTTTTCTCTTGTTATCACGACATTCTTTTCCTCCCTTGCCCTGAACTTCTCCAAAATGCTTTTGAAGTTTTCATCAATGCCTTCGGGAATCTCCTCACTGGCAACGTATTCGACCTCTGTGTCTACCTCGCCATCGTTCTGTCCGTTTACCTCCTCTCCCTCGCCCCTATTGCTTCCGTCGTCATTAGTAGAAGGATCTCCATCAGTAGAAGGAACCCCGTTGGTGGAAGCAGCAGCAAGCTCACGCTTCCTTCGCTGGGATTCTTTTTTGCGGGCGTTTCGCTTCGCGTTCTTTGCCTTGTTCGACATAGAGATGCACTCTGCGGGGACAACTCGTGCGGTGAGAGCTTCAGGTCAAGCTAAGGACCAATGACCGCCTTCACAGCGGTGTGGATTTCAGGGGGGAATTTTAAGGAGGGTATAGTCACTTCGAGGAGTTTAAATGCTCACAGATAAAATGTTGGAAACCCAGGTTCCCAAATCCGAATTTTAAGCGCTTGAATCTTCTTCCTTGTAGTTGGCCCCGAATTTTACCAGGAGCGAGCGGCCCTCGACCGCCAAATATTGTTGGCTGACCCCACGAAGCCTTATCAACGAAATCACTTAATTCTTTCTCGTCGACGTGTTCCTGTCGCTGGACGTGTCTAGTAGGAACCGTCTGACCTCAAACTCCACCATGGAAGAAGAACAGCAGCCCACCTCCTCTCAAGGGACCACCAAAGGGAGCTCACTCTCCGCTTCACTCTCCGCTATGTCCGTTTCTTCAGCCTCCGGATCATCGATGAATGCGAGTTCTTCTACTTTCGTTCCCCGAAACCCCGCTCCCTCGGTGCAGGAGGGCAAGCAGACACTGCCTGGATACATGGACAAGAAGAACAGCAACGGGAGGCCTGCCTCTACAGCGGAGCCTTCCTCCTCTTCATCCACGCCGCCTCCCCCACCCCCCCCAGCCCCTAAGTCGGATGCACCGATCACGCCCGGACCTGCGTTCCCTTCCCTGCATGAGTCAGCAGGGATGAACACACCCGAGGCCGTCAAGGTGGCCAATTCGCTTAGGAAGGAGGGAGCCAGTCACCTAAGGGATGACGCTGTTGGGGAGCCTGCTGGGGGAGCGGGGAAGGGTGGAAAGAAAGAGAGGGAGGACGGGAAGGGGAAAGAGGGTGGCAAGTCGTATGGAAATCAGGTAAGCTACTATTGTTGACCATAGAACACTTGAAAGTGTCAGGATGATGGTAGAAAGAGATTTCTATGTTGGGAAGAGTCGTCGACTCTAGAAAGAGTCGTGATTGCTGCTGACGGTCATCAATATGAGATGAAAGTCGTCGATTCTGGACAGATTAAAGACGATTTCTGGTTGAAGTCATTGGTTTTTGACATGTTATAGGGAGTTAGTTGAGTTGCCTTGATTTGTAAAACTGTCGCCGACGGACATTTACTCAGACCAACAACACATGCACACAATCGTTCCTAACACATCGCACCAAACAAAATATATTTTCACTACGAAGTATTCCGCGAATGCGCCCTATCCATCCTCGGGTTATGCTCCTCACCATCACCACGGTCAGCAGCAAGGATCCGGGTACTCTCCTCGTGCTGGGGGAGCTGGAATGCCAAATGATCCTTATGGTGAGGACACTGGGAGCTCCCGGATGAGGGGAAGGGATGGGAACGGCAACCTTGGAGGGAGAGGTGGAGGGAGCAGTCTTAACAGCGGAAGGGGTGGCAACCAACAGGGTGGACAGTATATCGGTGGAAGGGGCAGGGGAGGGAGGGGAAAGGGATATGGAGGCGGAGGCGGCCAAAGTAGAGGTGGAAGGGGAGGTGAGTTTGTTTCTTTGTGGTATTTGAGTTTTTTTCTTTTTTTCATTGATTAAAAACGTTTTTCGCTCACACAATAATGCTTTCATTAACTCCCCAAACAAATATCTCGCGCCAACACAACAACTCACAAAACAACTACAACAGGATATGGGAATGTGGCCTTCTCGGCCCCAATCATCTCCGGTCAGAATCCCGTCCGCGCGAATAATGCCGCCGCGACATCTCTTCAGCAAGCTGCGAACTACGGTTACAATCCCGGTGGCCCCGGTCACCACCCACAGCAATACCGTCCTGGCCTTACCCCTCAGGGTATGACCCAACAGCAGCACATGCAGAATGTACTCGTACAGCAGCAGCAGCTACAGATGAGCAGTCACCTCGGCATGGTCAACGGGAACAACCACAACCCGGCGGCCCATTATGCCCCTCAGTTCCCGTACAATACACAGGCTTACGGGAGGGGAGGAAATGGACAGCCTCAGCACATGATGAATATGGGAGGGGTGATGCAGCAGCAGCAACAGCAACAGCAACAGCAGCAGCAGCAGCACAGGAGGCAGGGTGGCGGCGGTACTCCAGGAGCGAGTCCCAGTGTGACACCTCAAGTTGCCCCTGCCAGCGACCCTCCTATTTTGGAAGACTCAAAATCGGTCACCAGCGAGGAGGGAACAGAAGGTGCCTCTGGCGATTCCAAGGCTCCCGCTACTGCTAATCCCTCCGCGAGCACAGCACCAGCCACACCAAACGCGACGACGGCGAACAACCCCTCTCAGCAACAGGTTCAACAACAACAGCGACAACAACCGCAACAACGTCAGAATCCAATGCAGGCGCCAGTACCGATGCTACAACAGATCCCCATGTACAACCACCAGGGCCAATACATGAACGTCCCTCACTCTTCACACGGTCACCATTCGAGTCACCCCCACCACCCTGGCAACAGCGGCGGTGCACCCCACCACATCCTTGGTTCATCGCCAGTCCTCACCCAGTCTCCCCTCCAGGGGAACCTCCAGGGAATCGCCCCAATCCTGATGACCCCAACAGGGCAGCCAGTCCTCGCTCACGGGCAGCAGTTCCTCGCCAACGTCTCCGGCGTCCCAAACCAGCCTGGCGTCCACGTCAAAGGGGTCCAAGGTGTATTCGACTCCAACAACCAGGGCAAGGTGGGATCCAACCTCACGGGGGGGAGCGGCGGGAACAACGTCGGCAACTTCATGGGACAGCCAGGAGGGCAGGTCCAGGGCCAGAACAGAGGAATCGCTCCGGGATCGGTTCCCTTGGGGCAGCCCGGCGGGGCCAACATGCCCGCCCCTTCGAGTTCTGGCGCGCCGTATGTGTCCAAGCGGAAGAACAAATCTCTGATTACTATGGATGCCGACGGTAACATTGTCGTCAAGACCAAGGAGGACCGCGCTCTCGAGGAGCAGGAGGAAGAACGCAAAGCGAAGGAGGAGGAGGAGGAGAGGAAGAAGAGGGCCGAGGAGGAGGAGAAGAGGAGAATACAATTCATCAAGGAGCAGGAGGAGCAGCAGGCAAAATTGATCCAGCAGCAGCAGCAGGCCGCGCAGGCCTTGATCCTGCAGCATCAGGCCGAGCAGCAGAGGCTGGCAAAGGAGGCCGAGGAGAAGGAGAAGGCTGCCGCCGAGAAGGAGAAGCTCGAGAAGGAAAGGGCCGAGAAAGAAAAGGAGAAAGAGGAAGAGAAAGGGGAAGAGAAAGAGGAAGAGAAAGAGAAAGAGAAGGCCGCCTCTGCGCCCACACCGATGGCTAGGTGGTCAGCTGGCCCCCCGCCGTCCTCTTCCTCTACGACCGCTTCTGCGACCGCTTCTGCGACGGCCTCTGCGACGGCCTCTGCGTCCGCGCATCGCACACCCCTGCCCAATCCACCTGCACGCATGGCGTTCCGCCCTGGCGGCAAAACGCCCCCACCACCGGCTGCCGCCGAATCCACAAGCGGCGCCCCGACGAAGAAGGAAGGGTCGTCAGGGGCGGGCCTCGTCTACGAGAAGAAGGTCCTCCTGCGATTCAAGGACGCCTGCACCCAGCGGCCGGATGATTTGGTCGACTTGACCGTTGTGCGTCGCAGCGGGGGGAGATCCGGGGGAGGAGGAGGGGGAGACCAGTGGCAGAAGGCACCGGCTGGTAAATCTGACGCCGGACGCGGAGGAAGAGATTCGATGGGAAGAGATTCGATGGGATCCGGGGCTGGCGGGGATCAGTGGAATCGTGGACAGAAACAGGCGCCTTTGAAAAATAACTCCAACAACCGCGGGGGTGGGGGGAACAGGAATAATCGCGGTTACTCTAGCTCCGGCGGTGTTCAATATACTGAAGACGGTGAGGTTGTACAGCCTCTTACTCACAGTAAGAACAGGTGGAAACCCCAGAAGAACAACGACGCCATCCTAAACCTGGAGAAGAAGATCAAGGGCATTTTGAACAAGATGACCAAGGAGAAGTTCGACAGGCTCGCCCAGCAGGTCATCAGCATCAACATAGAATCCATCCAATTTCTAGATACCATGATCGCCCGCGTCTTTGAGAAGGCTATCTCCGAGCCCACCTTTGCCGACATGTACGCCAACCTGTGCTACATGCTCAGCCAGAAGATGGTGTCCCTCCCTTTCCTGCACTACTTCGAGAGCAACGACGGAAAGTTCTACTGGTCCGCAGACGTGGCTACCAACGACAAGGAGGTCGTCGGGCCCCTGCAGTCCATGAAGGAGTGCATCGAGGTCGCCACCGGGGAGGAGGAGAGGGAGAGGATGCCCCGGGGTGATATGAATCTCGAGCTTGTCGAGGGGAAGATCATCGATGGCATCTTCGTTAAGATTATGACCACCCAGGACGCCGGGAAGGAGGGGGAGTACTACGTCGTCTACGAGACCTTGGAGAGGGAGGAGGGCGAGGAGGCCGAATCCAGCCAGCAGCTCTCCGAGCCCTTTGAGACGCTTGAGGCCTGCAAGAAACACGCCGACAAGAAGAACAGCTTCAAGAGGAGCCTCCTCAACAAGTGCCAGGACGAGTTCCTCAAGGCAGACATCTACGAGGGCTGGAAAGTGAAGTACAAGGACTTTGAGTCCCGAAAGGCGGGGATGAAGGAGAGGGACGCCGCGAAGGAGCATGACGACCTACAGCTCGAGAGGAGCCAGTGTAAGAAGCAGATGCTCGGGAATACAAAGTTTATTGGGGAGCTTTACAAGAAGGGCATGCTTAAGGAGTCCATCATGCACGCTGTTATCCAGGGGATATTGAAGATCTCCTATAACAAGGAGACTGGAGAGGTGAAGCAGTTGAACCCAGATGATCCCATCGAGGAGGAGGACCACGAGTCCCTGAGCAAGCTCCTTGTGACCATCGGCAAGATCCTGGACGGTCCAAAATCCAAGGCCGAGTTCACCATTTACTTCAAGCTGATCAAGAAGTTCAGCCAGGACACCTCTATCAACAGCCGGATCCGATTCATGTACAGGGACCTTGCGGACCTGCGGAGCAACAAGTGGGTGCCTCGGCGGAAGGAGGAGACGGCCAAGACCATCGCTGAGATCAGGAAGGACATCGAGAAGGAGGAGGCGCAGCAGCAGCGGCAGAGCCAGCAGAATTTCCGCGATAATCGCGGCGGATCCGCTGGGGGTGGCGGGAGGAGGGACGACCGCAACAGGGGCACCAGTGGCGGTGGTACTTTCGGGAATACCAGCAGGGACCAGGATATTCTCAGGAACAGGGGCAGCGACGGTGGGGCGTTCGGCAGAGTCAGTAGCCTTGGTGCCGGTGGCAGTGGCAGTCGTAATGGCGCCACCCCACCCCCCGGCGCGATTCTGCGGCCGGGTGGAGGGGGCGGGAGGGTCGGACAGAATTTCATGGCCAACAGGGCGGCGGCCGCAGCTGAGAAGTCCTCAACGGCCGCCGCGAACGCGAACGCGAAAACGACCACCGCCCGGACGCCGCCCGTCGCGTCCCTGCGTCAATCCTCCGCGCCCAAGAAGGCTGCGGCCGTTGACGACGAGACCATCAGGAGGAAGGTCAAGACTATGACCATGGAATTTTGCAACGGTAGCATCACGAGTCTCGAGGAGCTGGTCGACACGTACAAGGAATTTAACGGTGCGAACGGGAAGTGCGGGCAGCTCTGTGTCGATGTCGTGGTGAACAGGTACCTCGAGAGCGCCCCCAAGGAGGATGACCAGCGGGTGAAAATGGGAGAGCAGCTCGTCTGCTTGAATGAGAAGGGGCTGCTTACCAAGGGGGACTTCGAACAGGGTCTCGGCGAGACGCTTGAGTTCATAGGTAGCATCGCGTGCGACGCGCCGAGCGCTTACAAATTTGCCGGCGAGCTGCTCGGGCAGTTCGTCGGAAAGGGTATCCTGACCAAGGAGTGGTGTGCTGGACAAATACCCGATGAGGTGGATCGGGAAAAGGTTATGTCGCTAATAGCTGGCTAATAGCTCGTTTGGCGCACAATATATACATTAAGCTTATTCTTATTTTTGTTAATTATTCCTGTCAAAAATGCTGCTAGCTGCAGTGTACTTCCATTATTACCGCACCAAAAAAATATTTAATATCCATTGCTGCTCCGCCTGCCATTTTTCTTCCTCATATTTGTCAAATACGGGCTGGGATCATCACCCCTTGCAGACACACCCGGGTGATTGGGGTGGTGATTCGCGACGTGTTGTTCCCGCTGCTCACGCGCCTCTCTCTCTCTCTCCTTATCGTCGTCAACGTCGTTGTTGTGGTTGCTGTTGTTATGACTATTGCTGTTGCTGGCGCCGCCGAAATACATCCCTCCGTCACCGCCCTTCCTTCCTTCATTGTACAGACTCCTTGTAGAACTACTGTTGTAGCTATAACTGTAATTGCCGTAGCCCCTTTGCTGGTTGCTAATCCTCTCGCCCTCGGCTTCCTGCCTTCTGTGTCTCAACAGCTGTCGTTTTCGCTCACAGAACTCTAGCTCCAGGTCTTTCACGGCGCCGCCGTCCCCAGCGGTCTGAGTCCCATTGCTGTCCCACGTCAGCTTCTCGTCATTGTGATCGTTGTTATTATCACCCCCTGTGTTACCGCCGTCAGCGTTTCCAGTGCCATCGTCAGGGCCAGTCTTGTCGCCGCCACTGCCGTCGTTGTTATCGTCCGCCAAATCAGCACCTTCCCCACCGTGCCTCTCCTGCCACTCCTTCTCCAGCGATTTGAACTGCCGCCTGATAAGCGCCAACTCCGCCGTTGGATAGACGCCCAGCTCTCTCAGCCTACTTAGCTCACTTGTTACGGCCCTTTCCGTGGAGTGGATTTGGTTTGCGGCAGTTAGTTCCTTGCTGAGCAAGTTCTTCGTCTTGGCGAGTTCATCAGTCTTAAGCCACCTGCTCCAAGTGAGTTCGCTAAGTAGCTTATTGTAATTGTTCATGTCACTCTGCTGCTGGCTGTAGATAGTATCATCGTCGTATACATCATGGTTCCTCTCCCCCCCTCCACCTTCACCCACACCTCCCTCCTCCTCTTCCTCCCTCTCCAACCTTTCCCTCTCTCGCATCTCCCTCTCTCTAGTCAACCTCTGTGGGTTGTTAAAGTGCGAATTCGGGTTGTTCAGTACGACCAACTTCCAGACATACTTTTCGCTGCTCTCCGCTGCGGCGCGCTTGCAAAAGCTCTTGATCGTCGCGGCAAGCTTGCCGTTTTCGAGCTCCTGAAGTAGAGACGAGGCGCACTTAATCAAGTGCAAATCACTGGTCGCGCCCGTCTGGGGTGGTTTCTTGGGCAAGAACTTGCTACTCTCGCTACTGCCGCTCTTATTAATATTGTTGTCTAGATAAAGCTTAAGGTCGCTGTGCATTGTGCACAGATACTTTGGAGTATTCAGGCTAGTACTGTTGCTCAAACAGGCCCTCCAGCGGCAGAAATTACTCAAAATAGCGTTATCCCATTTTTTCTTCACGCTCTTCTTCCTGACTGTCAGTCCGCTTCCGCCCACGCCGCTGTTTTCGTTCTCAAAGTCCGCCTCGAGTACGTTTCCGTGACCAGCGTTGGGGTTGTCAGACATGGTGTACTGAATAAGCGTGGCGGTCGTTGTGCCCCAATCGATCTTGGGGAAATTGTCCACTACGTTGTTCTCGTCGTCAAGGGAATAAAACTCTCTGTTCTCGGGGAGGGGAGGCTTAGGATTGAAAATTACGCAGTATTTGTGGGTCGTGCGGTCAATTCTTTTCTCCTTCGCCTTCTTTTTATCGTTCTTCGCGTTGGGAATAGTAAATCTCCACTTGGGCTTCTTCTTGCCGTTGTCTTCGGGAGGCAGCCCTGCCATCACCCTTTTTTTGGCCTTATCCAGCACACTGACTGCTACGTCGGGGAGAAGCTCCGCGCAGCTTGGTAGACGAACATCAGCGTCGATATTAACAACATTTTTATCGATACCGCCGACACCCTGGTTCAGATTCTGATCCCTATTCCGCGCGACGTATGCAGCCAAAAGTTCTCTCATCGATTTGTCCGATAAAGGTGCGACTTGGCTATTCACCAGAGGGTCGCGGCTAAAGTTCTCATCTTTCCTCCGATTTTTTTTATTGAGCTTACTGTATATGCTGTTGTTGTTGTTGTTGTTGGATAAGTTTATGTCCTCATCCACCTTCAGAAGATTCTTCCCCAGAGCGTTCTCGTCGTTTTCCAGTGGTACGAAGAGGTTTTTTATGCAGCCCGTGGCGATGAGATCAACGGGATAGGCGTTGTCAAGTTCCACGGCCTGGTGGAGCGGCAGCTGCTTCTTGTACTCCGCAGCGTGGGTCGTCTCAAGTAAGTGCATTATCGTCGCGGGAGCGAAATGCAGCTTTGTCACGGTGCCCGAAGACGACCTGTACTTTGCTTCGAGCACGTCTGGGTACGATAAAATGCTATCAATGTCCTGTTGGTCAACTTTGTCCGACGACGAGTCCTTTGAATTTTGCTCATCTGCGCTGATTTTGTGGTGCTTGTTGCATACTTTTCCGCATGTAATAAATTTTAGGCTGGAAGGGTTATTGGGAGCAGAGTTGTCGTCTCCAACAATAGCGCTGAACTCCTCCATCTCGCTGTCCGACAACCCGCAGTCATAAAGGGTCGAGATGAAATTGTGCAAAATAGAGGTCGAGTTGGTGATGAAGGTCAGCTCTCGGCAATTTTTCTTGGAGTTGCTGCCATCGGCAGAAGCGCCCGATTTCCCCCCGCGATTATGATGATACGAAGAGTTCTTTTTATTGGTACTATTTTCAGGGGGTGTCGGTGGTGGTAGGATGCTATCATCGTTGTCCGCATTCTCGTTCGTGTTCACATTTTTCCGAAAGGCGGCGCTCCCCCCGAGGTTTGTTTTCCCAGCCTTTTTTCTGTAATACTCCCTCTCCTCGATGCAATAGTAAACCCTGCACCCGACAGGGGGGAGAGTAGCGGTACTTTGGCTGAGCCTCAAGTCCTTTCTTACTCCGATACCTCCCAAAAGAGTCCAGGAAAAGGCCTTGGAAGATAAAAGGAAGCTGGCGGGGTAGAGGGGAAGCTCGTCGACGTTGGATGCTACCGCCCGCGTCGTCTGGTGGAACGTAGGCTTGCCATTCGCGCTTCCGTGGCTACCAGTGGGAATGCCGGTGCTCATACCTTGAAATTTGGCCCTTGTTTGGTGGTTGTTCTGAATCGCAATGAGGAGATCAGCGACGCCCTTGAGGTGGGCCGCGGGGAGAGATACCTCGTTATTACTTCCTCCGCTACTCATCCTATTTTCTCTCTCTCTTTCGGCGCGTCTGCGTGATGACGTGGTCGAAAAATTATTGCCGCTGCCAGAGTCGTGTTTTGTGTTCTTTGTCTGGTTCGTCTGGAAAGTGAGAATTCTTTTGATTTTAACGTGCGTCTTCCTTTCGCTGTCAGAGTCATCGTCATTGTCGGTGTCCTCGTCTTCGCTCAGGCCCTCTTCCTCGATCTTACGAGAAATCATACGACGGAAGAATGCAGAGTAGCTAGCGCACTGCTCCCCCCCAAATTTCTCCGGATTCATGTCCTCGACCCTGACCCCATTGCAACAGTCCTCTTCGAATCGCTTGGCAAATCTGTCCCACCGTAACCTCTCCACAGCAGTATCAAGCTGTTCTTCCACAGTTGAGTCGAGGTAAATTGACCTCCGAACCCCTCTCATTCTCGCCTTGCTGAATTCTCCCAGGCACTCGTAGAGGAGTTCACGGAGGCGCCGCTCCGTCGCAGAACGCTGGGTATGGAGACGCCGCCTATAAAGGGTATCACGTCGGTTGGACGATAATAGGATAGATGATAGGTTCGTTTGCAGAGTACTTTTCTTCAGAGACAAAGCGGAAAGCTGGTGGGCGGAGGATGATGCCTGTAGTTCGCGGAGGATGGACAAGTGAGAGAGTCGGGCCTGGGCGCTGTTATTGATGTTCGCTTGAATGTGGCTTAATAGAGGAGGCGCTGTTGTTGTTCCGGCATTTGATGGCACTGTTGATGACCTTGATGCTGACTTTTTGGAGGCTGATGAGGGTGACGATGATGTTACTGGAGGAGTCTGGGAGGATGATTGCGAATGTGCATGTGATGGTGAAGCTGGTGACTTCGGTTCGGCAATTCCCCCATCGCTGCCCTCTCTGTCTCTCCGCGCATCCTTTGACTCTTTCTTGCTGCCCCTTTTCCCTTTTTTTGCAGACGATGAGCTACTACTACCTTTGGCATCAGCAACAACTTCAATGTCTCGGCTAATTTGAACGAGCTCAGAAAAAATCAAATTTGTTTCTAGTTGTTGTTTCTGTGACCCATTCGATCTCATTGATAGCAACGACTGCAATTGAGGGGAAATGCTGCATGTGGATCTCGCCGTTGTAGTCTCAGCTGACGAAGTTCCGTTTACCTTGGCCCTACTAGCCCTCGGCGGAGTTGACTTCGTCTCCTTCTTGTTGGTAGGGAAGGTGTTTGAGGTGGAGTTTATATTATAACGCATCGCCGAGAAGAGAGAATCGAAGAAAAGTAGATTCACTGGGTTGAGAGTTGAGTTGGTGGAGGGGGGGGCGGCCATCTTCGCTTGTAGGATTTTTAAGTGCAGTTTAGGCGTAAGATGTGGGGGTAAAGGATGACACCAAAATTCAAGGACGAACGTGGTTGAGCGTCCTGTCGCCGAAGTAGTTGGCAGTTAAGGGGGCGAGTCCGACTCGTTTCCGAAACGAATTAATGCTGAGAATGCTTATAATTTCTTAAAATGGTTCCGCCGCTTTCGGATCGAAAGTCCGGCAGTCCGACAAAGATCGAAATTTCGGATCGAAAACGAAAATTCTTTTTATCACACCTTGGTCAATTGTTAATTTTCGTGAATTTGGGGGAGATGGCAAGCCTTCACGAGCTATCAGATCGTTATAGCGTAGATATTGATGGCGAAGGAGTCTACGGAACATCCTGTGAGTAACGTTCTTGTGGAATTCTTTTCGAAAGAATTCTCATACTAATATTTGAACTCTACCGTTGTGGCTGGTAGGGGAAGATCTTACGCCGCTCATTGAGGAGCAGCTGAGGTCGTTCGACTTTGACTCTCCAGAGAAATTTGATGAGACAAACTCGACTCCGCTCCACCTCTTAGTCAGTGAGCAACCCCCTCTTCACGTTGTCAATATGATGCTAGCAGCTGATAGAGGGCAAGCTTCTCTACCAAATGACGATGGTTGTTTCCCTTTGGAGCTTGCCGTGAGTTACGGAGCGAGTTTAGACGTGATTATGGCCATCGCTGAGGCGTTTCCTCCTGCTTTGGAAAAGAATTCGATGAAATTGAACCCCCCAACATGCTTATACTCGTCATCGCCCACCTCGACGCTGACAACATCTTTCTACTCGCCGATTCCTTTTTGTGAGGTGGTTAATGTTGTGAAAAAGCGGGATTTCGCCAGTCTTGGGAGTAATTTGCGACGCTACTTGAGCATTGAAAAAAGGATGGAAGCCATGGTTTTGATTCGGTGTATGATCAGAAAAGAGGACTCACAGCAGCCGCAGACAGAGGGGCAGATAGAGGAAATTTATCGGAATCCTTTGCTGAGGGGGGTTGGTTTTAATCACAACAATGAATTGAGGTGAGTGAAGAGTGACAGGGTCGATGAACTGACTGTGATGTACTGACTGTGATGTATCCTTGCTAACTTGTTTCACTCATACGTGGTGTAGGTTCGCGTATTCCGTCATTCGGTATGGGTTGGAGGGAAACTTCATTATCAGCAATACAATTTTTTGCTTTTTGAGTGCAGCTGGGTGAGGGTGCGGTAGGTAGGGAGGGTGTTGATAAATTGATTGGAGAGAGAACTTAAAGAGCAGTTCTCTTCTGGGCAAACGAATAATACAGAGTAATGGTAAAGGTTAGGGAGTGAGAGTGAGAGTGAGAGTGAGAGTGAGAGTGAGAGTGAGAGTGAGAGTGAGAGTGAGAGTGAGAGTGAGAGTGAGAGTGACAGTGACAGTGACAGTGACAGTGACAGTGACAGTGACAGTGACAGTGACAGTGACAGTGACAGTGACAGTGACAGTGACAGTGACAGTGACAGT
>Ga0115556_1000511_pt1 | contig 25578 bp, 13 predicted proteins | sample COGITO_mtgs_1104_5_FD_87282 | JGI IMG/M metagenome (GOLD analysis project Ga0115556, IMG submission 87282) | Pelagic marine microbial communities from North Sea - COGITO_mtgs_110414 | ecosystem: Environmental > Aquatic > Marine > Epipelagic | place: Germany:Helgoland, sampling site Kabeltonne... | reverse complement strand
GGGGGGTGGGGGAGGGGAGGGGGGGGGGGGGGGGGGGGAGGAGGGGGGGGGGGATGAGGGGGGGGGGGGGGGGGAAGGGGGACGACAAGGACGGGAAGAGGGGCAAGGGGGAGAGTAATAATAATAACACTACCACGAACAGCAACTCCAACAAGAGGAACGACAAAGACAACAAGAACAAGAAGGAGGAGGGAAAGGTGAGGAGGAGCGACACACAATCACTCACCACGAGGAATAAATGGATAAAATCGTCACTCGTCGTGAAAGCGTCATTGTCATTTACGTGCCACCTTTACACTTTGCACCCCACTAACACTCACCATGCTCAAACCCTCCCCCCTCCCAACTCATCAAACAATTTACATCAAACAATTTACATCAAACAATCCACATCAAACCACTTACAGCAAACCCAACAGCAAAAATCTCCCCCCATCACACCGACGGCAACCCTCCCCATTAACGTACCAAGATGGGGAGTGAAGGCGGGGATGAAGCCTGGTGCAGCACCTGCGCCTGCTGCTGCTGCTGCTGCTCCTGCACCAGCCCCTGCGCCTGCAGTATCAGCTGCGCCCGCCTCAGCGCCCGCCCCCGCCCCCGCGCCCGCCCCAGCTTCTGCCCCAGCCCCAGCAACGAATCCAGCACAACCCACCCAACAAACGGCCACCACAACGGCGACGACGACGACAACGACAACACCGAAAGCTGCGACAACGGAGGCAAAAAATGCCGGCAACTCCTCAGCAAACTCAACGAATCCCCCCTCGCCGAGCAGCAACAACTACGCCCTCCGTGCATCGTCCAGCCTTTCCAATTCCGGCACCGGCTCCGGCTCATCGCCCAAGAGAGGAGACACTGACTCTCGAGCTGACTCTCGAGCTGACTCTCGAGCCGACTCTGACGCCAAGTGGTCCCGGGCAACCATGGCTCAGCAGCTCCCCCCCGTGCCCGCCGGCGACGCCAACCCTAGCAGGGGAAGCGACGGTGGATGGTCCCGTGGAAAGCAGCTCTCCGCGATCCTGCTCAAGCCCGGGGAAGGCGGGGACAACCCGGCTTCGAAGTCCGTCATCCGGTTCATCGCCGAGGACCTGCTGGAGATGAGGCTCAGCTACCTCAGCAAGCCCCTCGCGGGGTTCACCCCCCCGGACGGCATCGGCTGGTCCGGGCCCGACAGGCTGGCCAAGATCGAGGCGACCTGCAAGGCCAGCAGGATCGGGGGAGACGTGACCCAGAAGAAGAACCCCAAGGACACCGCGCCGGCTCTGGAGGACTGCGCGCCCTTGGAGGTCAACGACGAGACGCGCTGGAAGGCCGGCGTATTCACCGGGGAGGTCGCCGACGAGGAAACCGACGAGGTCATACTCAAGAAGTCCATGCTCGTCTTGAACAAGCTCTCCCTCACGACCTTCGACAAGCTCTCGACCAAGTACATCGACACGGGCATCGGCAAGAGTGAGGAGATCCTCAAGAGCGCCATCAACATGATCGTTGAGAAGGCGCAGACCGAGACGCACTTCTCCTCCATGTACGCGCAGCTCTGTCTCAAGCTCTCCAAGACCCCCATGGTCGCCCTCGGGGAAACCAAGGGAAAGAAATTCCGGGAGATCCTCCTCCTCCGATGCCAAAGCGAGTTCGAGAAGAGCACCGAGGACGCCATTAAGGACGTCAAGGAAAAGTACGAAGACAAGGACGAGATCGAGTACCACAGTACGCTCATAAAGAAGGCCTATCTCGGACACGTGCAGTTCATCGGCGAGCTTTACAAGGTGGAGCTCATCAAGTATAAAATTTTAACCTATGTCCTCCCCCCCCTGCTCGGCTTTCCGGTCGACTTCTCTCCTTCCAACATGTCGGACGTGGCGATAAGCTCCGTCGACGAGGAGAAGATCGAGTGCTTCGTGAAGCTCATGCTAACCGTCGGGAACCTCCTCGAAGTGCAGTGCACGTACAATAAGGAAAAGGGGAAGGCGGAGGGAGACACCATCCTCAATGCGTGTTGGAGAGTCGTCAAGGCACTCAGCAAGAGAAACGCGGAATTCCCGACCGTCTCCAGCAGGCTCGTCTTTATGCTTCAAGAGTTACTTGACGTGAAATCCAAGGGATGGGTCGAGCGACGCAAGAAGGAGGAAGCCAAGACACTGAAAGAGATTCACGCTGACATTGCTCGAGAGGAAAGCCAGAGCAGCCGTCGTGGAGGTGGAGGTGGAGGTGGAGGCGGAGGTGGAGGTGGAGGAGGGAACAACAACAGAGACAACAGAAAGTACAACAAGTCTCCGACGAACCACAGCGAGGCGAGCACGGACGCGGACGGCTGGGCAACAGTACCGAAGAAGAGTGCCAAGGCAAGCTCTAGCGATTGGAGCCGTCATAAGACGGCCGCCCAACCGAAGGCGGCGCCCAAGGCATCGGCATCGGCATCGACATCGGCATCGCTCCCTACCAAGAAAAGGCTCTCTCCCACCGCGCAGGCCACACAGGCACCCGCAGTAAACTACAAGACTGCCGAAGAGTGCGGAAAGTCCGCCGTCTCCCTCATGAAGGAGTTCATCCTCGGGGGGGACCTAGGCGACATCCTTCTCTCCTTCTCGGAGCTGGTCGGGACCGGTCCCGGTGCGTTAGAGCGGGGCTCGGCGGTCATCGGCAAGACGTGCGAGTACGTCCTCGAGCAGAAGGACGCAGAGTGCTCCAAGTTCCTCAAGGTCATTTCTGCCGCGCACTCGGGAGAAGTCATGAACGGCGACATGGTCACCGGGGGCCTCGCAGATCCTCTCGAGTTTCTGGAGGACATTGCCGTAGATGCACCCTTGGCCAGAGGCATTATGACCAGAATCGTCAAGGAGCTTGTTGCCAATAATATCATCCGCTTTGATTTCTTTTTGGAGGTAGGAAGTGACATGTACAGGAAAAGTGGAGACGCAGCGAGAATGGCTGAGAAGGTCGGTGAAGGCATGGAAGGGATTGAGGAGGTGATCAGTAAACTCAAGGTGTAATGTGATGCGATGTGATGCGATGTGATGCGATGTGATGCGATGTGAGGAAGAGGAGGGGAGAGGAGGGGGAGAGAAGAGAAGGGAGGAGTTTGGATGTTTACATAGGGTAAAAATGAAAAGGGAAAGATTGTAAGATGTAACACCCAAAAAGGACAAGACAGTTTGACCCGGGAATTTCGAAAGCACATGCATTCAAATAGTGCCTGTCTCGATTTTATTAAAATTTCGTCACATAAACACTTCCGACCCCATTTCCCATAATTCTTCAGACTTCTTGCAGTTTCCACACGGCAAGCCATCTTCGCTCACGCAGTCGTCGTAGACCTTGGCTTCGTCCGTCCTTCTCTCAAAATACCAATCTCCAAGAGCGGCATAATATTCATCTTCACCAATCTTCGATTTCATCCCAACATGGTCAAGGCACGAGGGAACAAACGCGCCGTCCTTGCCAGGCAGCTGGCTCTTCATGGATGATAACGTCGCCTCTCCAAAGTACTTGATGTAGCTAGTTTCCTCGTCGCTCCCGTCCTGAGGAGCACCCTCACCACTGAAAATCTGGTTAGTGTCAAATTGGTTCTGCGCCCAAAAAAGAGGGGTCTCGATGTAAGTGGCGGCAACGTGGGCTGACTGACATTGTCGGTACTCATCCCCTAAGTCGTCCACACAAGCTTGGCTTATGTTCACACTTCCCCAAAGATCTGCAACAGCCCCATCGCTTTTCGAATTGCCTGTCTCCCCCTTAGATTGATGGGCAAAATCAGACACCATCCATGGAGTATCAGAGTCCAGGCCGGGGAGCTCTCCAGGAATGAAGTAACCGGCAAGAGGGGATCCCTTCACCACAACATCATGTGAGAAGAGGCTGCGAACGTAATCGATATTCAAGAAGGTACCGAAACCGCCAGCGCTCCCCCCTGAAAGCAATACTTCCTTGACGTTGCCTACTTCATACTTGGACAATATATCTGCAAAGACCGACACCACATTTCTATGTCCACTAAAGTATCCAAAGTCATCGTCCCAAGCCGGCTGTGAGCGATTGCCGCTATGCACATCTCCTGTGCAGTAGGGAACGACAACCTTGAGAGCATCACACCAATCTGGATTGACTTCACAGTCCTCCTCGTGAAGTGGAGTCCCCGATTTCTTCGTATTGGGCCACTTGTCCGAAGAACCTAACGATTTAGCCCAGGACTCGCAGTTTGCTTTTGAAGTGCAAGCGCCACCGCCGTTCAAGAAGACCACAAGCCGAGTTGTTGTGTTGCTACTGATGTCGGGATCCGGCCCATAATAGCCCCCCGAGCTACCATCAATGCAATTCGAGTTTGGAACGAGAAATTTAGTCAACAAACTGACATCACTTGTTACAGACGAAACAAGGAGCGCGAATGCGCTTACAGAAAAGGTTTTCATCACAGGAGGGTAGGTAGAAAATGGTAGAAAATGATGTCTAAGACAGAGAAACCCTTGGGCACAGAATAAATGTACTTATGTACTTAATTGCCGCCTGCTGAGAGGTAATTTAAGAAGGATGAGTTTTTTTTAGTTGGAGAATCCGCACGTGATCCGTGATCCGAGATCCGAGATCAGATCCGAGAGAGAACAACCCTGGCTGATGTTATATACATACATGATCTCCAGATCGATTCACACACTTAATACATTACATCAAGTATCATCTCCTTCTCTCACAGATAGAACCATAAAAGCTTCAGACATTTGTCTCGATGAACCCGATGAAAATCATCACCATCACCTTCATCGTGTTATTAATTGCCTCTAAGATTGAATGTAGCAAGGACGCTACCGAAACTACCAAAAATTCTGGGAACAATAGTTGTGGTTTGAATGGGTTGTACGACCAAAGTCTAGAGAAATGCATCTGCTACCCAGCTTGGACTGGCCCTTCTTGTACCACTTTAAACCTCGTGCCAATGACTCCGCAGGAGGCCGAAAGCGGAGTTTACAAGCATGGAACCCAGACCTCCTGGGGAGCTAACGTGCTCTACACGGAAGAGGACAAACTGTATCACATGTTTGTCTCCGAAATGCGCAATAACTGTACACTCAAGAGCTGGATTCCCAATAGTATGATCACTCACGCCACAAGTGAGAGGCTCTTAGGCCCTTATGAATTCAAAGAAACACTTTTCAAAACATTTCACCACAACCCGAGGTTGACAAGGGAACCTGGAGGAGGACTCTACCTTCTATTTATGATCGGAGGACATGCTGATGGCACTGATGACTGTTCTGGGATCCCTGACAACGTGGGCGAGACCTACGACACACGTATATTGGTCAGCACAAGCAAAAGCTTGAATGGTCCATGGTCTGACCCCGAAGAATGCGGACCATTATTACAGGTGAGTAGGAGTGGATGAGGTAAGAAAAAAAAGCTCTAGCAAACAAACTAATTTTAACAACTATTACGTATCTCTAAAAAAACGAGCAGAGCGGTGACGAGGCTGACTGGGACTACATCGTAACGAACCCTTCCCCTGTGATTCTCGACGATGGGACAACCTATCTCTATTATCGTGGGACACCAAAGTATTGGAACAAAACAACGGCGCATGGTCGTCGTCTCGACCTTCCCGAATCTGTAGGACTAGCCATCGCTCCTAATTTTTCTGGGCCCTACAAAAAGTATAAAAACGAGCCAATCTTGTCAGTGATGAACGAAGATCCATTTGCGTGGACTTCAGACAGAGGTTTCCATATGCTTACACACGGAAGAGACGACTGGTGGAACACTCATTACAGCTGGAGTGAAGATGGTCTCGAATGGAGCAGTGGAGAGGATGTTGCGTGCGATCCTAACGTGACTTTGACCGACGGGTCTGTGAAGAAATTCACCAACCGAGAACGGCCGAACATTTACTTCAATGTCACTACAGGGGAGCCTGCAGTTCTTTTCAACGGAGTTTGTCCGGGAACCAAGTACGACTATGCGTACACGATCGGCCAACAAATAAACCAGGGATGAGAGCAGTACATAAAAGAGTAGCATTTTTTTAAAGCATAAAATATGCCTTGATAGACTTAGTCGCTTCTTACGTTTAGCATGAGTTTTCAGTATGTATCCTACCAGACCCTGATGTGATGTTTGTGCTTCAGTTCCATTAGCTTCATTTTTTACTCCCTTTGCATTCCTTGCACCTACTGCGTTGACGACCGTGATCGCATATTGATGCTCCTCCACATTCCTTGCACATATTGCGTCGACGACCGTGATCGCATACTTGACTCCCTCCACATTCCTTGCACTTACAGCGTTCACGACCGTGCTCGCATATTTGACTCCCTCCACATTCCTTGCACTTACAGCGTTCACGACCGTGCTCGCATATTTGACTCCCTCCACATTCCTTGCACTGATTGCGTCGACGACCGTGCTCGCATATCCCTTTACCATGGCACTCCTTGCAATGGTAACCATTGTTTGTTTTCCCATGCACGCATTTCGGCCTCTGTCCCTTCTGTCTGCTACTGACCTTTGATGCAGTTTTTACTTTTTTTAAGGCGTCGATCTTAGTTCTGGCCATATTGTGCAGCTGAGGAGGATGCGGCTGAAGGAGAATGCGGCTAGTTTGGAATTAATTGAACCGTAATAGTTTTTTTGGACACGCGTTCCTTGCTAAAAGAAGGCAGACAAATTCTCTGGGAATCGTTCCGATCACCATTACCTGGTACCCTCAACACCTCAACATCACTGCCAACTATCTTTATAGAATCTTAGCACCCCTTAATTTCCGCATAGGGGAGAGGGACATTCATGACTCTTTCGCTTTTGTTCGAAGGTAAAATCCCTTGCGTTTTGTCGTTGCACCCTACCGATAACATGAGTACTTCACTCCCATCTCCGATACACCTAATGCTGCCCAGACAGACTTACTTGCACACGGGTGCGAGCCTGGCTGTGACGCAGCTTCGCGAAAGCAGTGTTGCAGGGCTAACTTTAGGGTCGATGTCGAAAAACAAAGAGGCAAGTTCAGCCGACAATCCCCCGATCCTACCTTCTTCCCCTCCTGAGCAAAACGACAACAGCAACGTCTGGTTTTCCCACAGGGGGCGCCCCCTTCGTTGGCAGATCCCCACTGGCGTTTTGCACGATCTTCTGAACGTGAAGGACTCGCCTTGGGAGATCAGCGTGCATTTCACGAGTTATCCCAAGACACTGCTGCCTTTCGCAGGAACAGAGACGCTGCAGCGTTTGCACGCTCACAGCCTCAAAACTTCTGTCTATCTTTCTTATGGGGGCGATAGGTTAGGGAATTTGCTGACGAGAGAGGCACAGCAGAGAATCTGGAGGAGCGTTGAGGACAACGATGGTTCAAGTTGGATCGAGTGCGCTGATTCTTTTGGTGACAAGGATATTTTTTCCGACAGCGGGGCTGCTGGTGGGGGCGAGGTTGGTGATGAACCTAACAATGTGAACATAAACAATAACGCCAATAGTGGTGCCAGCAGCAACAATAATAGCAACGGTGGAGCAGTACCGGTGAGGATATTCGTTGGTAGTAAGGAGGGAAAACCGTTTAAAGCCGGGAGAATAAACCCGAATGATTCAGTTCGAGCTGTGGTGCGATCAGCGCTGGAGACAGACATAGAGGGCGACGACGGGCATAGTAGAGAAATCGATGATTACGTAGTAGTTGTTCAAGGGGTATTTATCGAGGGAACGGAGCTGGACAGCAAAATCAGTGAACTTTGGGGTGTCGGAAGGCACTTAGATAGATTTCTTTATGTTGTGCTGCGAGCACAGCAATGAAAACTAATTACAAATACAAGATGATGTAGATGACACGAAATTTTGGCAAAAAAAAATCGGCAACACCGGCAACACCTTTTCACTATTCACTATTCACTATTCACTATTCACTATTCACTTTACTACTTTTCTGCAAAGCGAATATAGACTTACTCTGACCCAGTTCGGTCTCTAATCGATGCCGCCGTCGCCAAAGATGATTTGTATGCCCGAATACACTTGGTACGATCCTCTCCTGTCGGTTCCGCAACTTTGGGGGTTCCAAGGAGCTGCGGGAGTTTGAGCTCACAATTAACCGGAATGGAATCAAGTGTTATCGAACTACTTCCTCGGGGCTTGAAGTTACTCGTGTCAATGTCAGACTCAATAGAGGGTATTATGGGAATCCTCTTTGGGTCTAACTCCATGTTCTTCAACCCATCCCAGTCAAAGCCATTGAAAAACTTGTGAGCCATAATCGCGTGTATTCCACCCGCGATATTCCCAAGCCGCCTGAACTGGGTCTGAAAAAGTTTCTTCAGCAAATCGACGAGTTTCTTCGAGAATTGTCTGGGAACAGGGGCTGACATAGTGAGGATGCGCTCATAAACCTCCATGGGATCATCGCCTTTAAAGGGCACGCAACCATGGCAGAGTTCGTAGAGTAGCACACCAAGCGCCCAAAAGTCGACAGCCATGTCATGCCCTTCTGTCAAGATTATTTCGGGTGCAAGGTAGTCTGGTGTCCCGCACATAGTAAAGGTTAGGCCATGAGCGATGAATTTCGACAATCCGAAATCTACGATTTTAACGTAGCCACGATCGTCTAAACAAATATTTTCCGGTTTAAGATCACGGTAAACGACGTTGTGGGAGTGAATCTCGGTAAACGCGAGAATCACAGACCCAGCGTAAAATTTTGCCTCGTGCTCAGTCAGTCGCCTCCCCTCGCGTTTCATAACGTGAGTATAGAGTTCTCCGCCAATCATGAGCTCAAGACAGTAGTACAGGTACCGGTCATCCTGAAAGAAGCCGAAAAGCTTGCAAATATTGGGGTGATTAAACTGGACCTGAATATGAAGCTCATGCAGGACAGTCTTTTGCAGGGACATTCCGACTATGCCCTCCTTACTTTGACACTTCAAAGCGAAAACTCGTTCATTGAGTTTGTTTCGACAAAGCATTACCTTGCCGAATGACCCTAATCCGATTGTTTTGATCCTTTCAATTTCATCTATCGACTGGATATTGGTTCCCCTATCAACTTTCTGAAACGATTCAAGGTCTTCCACCTCATCGAGGTGCTCTTTCAGTGCAGCCTCCTGCTTGCTAATATCTTCAATCCTTCGCTGGAGTAAACCGCGCAGACTTCCAATGACCATGACAACGTCTTCGCGTTCTAAAGTAAGTACCCGAGTCGGGCTTTCGGCGATGTAGGTGTGTTCCCTGATTTCTTCAGAAAGTAGGGCATTCGCACAGAAAGCCTCCCCCTTTCGCAGTAATTTAATCTGCTCGCCATGATCTTCGTGGTCCTCCGCATGGACGCCCTCGTCTTTATGATACACCCCAACAACTCCTTCGTCTACGATGAAAAATGAATCTCCGGGTGTTCCTTGCAAGACGATAACCTCCCCCTTCTCGAAAGTATCGTGCTCAAGGGACATAGAAAAATGATCTAATTCGTGCTCAGTGAGGATTTCCTTCATCATACGGCCTTCGACTACAATATTCCCAACCATGTTTTCATTGTTTCTTAAGCGAAGTTGCTTGAAGTGAGAGGCGATGTTGTGCACATCCTGCCTCGAAATGGCCCAAACAATCGTTGGCGAGGTCGCAATGATTGTCGCTGCACGCTTTCGGCTGTACATCAGTGCTAGCTCCCCAAAAGAATCCCCCGACGTGAGAGTACTGTCATCAATTTTCTCCGGTTTCTTCGCCCCTTCGACCTTGATGAAAATGTCTAGAGTCCCCTCCTCGACAACGAAGAGGTGCTCCCCATCATCGCCCTGCTTTACAACAGCCGTACCCGCATCATATTCCTCTCTGCTGAATGCAGCTACCATTTCAACCAACTCCTCCTCCGAGCACTGCGAAAAAAGTAGGTTGACCTTGATGGCGGCGAAGATAAGGTCCCTCACGCTGTCAGGTTTTAGTATCTCCTTTTTTTTGTACTCTGACAGAGTCCGAGTATGATGATTGCAGACGATTGCCTGTCTTGAGAAGCTGTTGTTGTCCGGGACTTTAAGGCTCTTGACCTCATTCAAAATTGACGACACCAAATCGTAGCTGCTACTGCGGCTTTGAAAAGCAAGAAGGGAATTGTTCGCAAACGTTCGAAGTCTGATAACTTCTGCCTTTGCCTCTTCGAATGTCGTCAAATCGCTACCATCCAGGGGCTTATCCAAAGCATTATGACTGAGGCTTGCTGACATCCTCCGAAGGCGAATTGTTTTAGATACCGCATTCTTGCCCTTGTTTTCGGGGGCAAAAGACCCAATAGACGTCGACGCACCGCTACCCATATATGTACAAAGATAATCGAGGTTAATAGATGTTGAATTATGTAATGTTGAATTAGGCAGAACAGGGAAGGGGAGAGCGGAGAGCGAGTAGATTTGATTTTCTTGAATACCAATACCAATGAGAATGTTGACAACTTCAGCCCGGTTTTTTAGATTTTCGGAAAATCCGGAGAAAATGCCTCACCTCAACCATCATCTTCGAACCTTTGAACCTTTGAAGGCTGTGACTTCACAGGCAATTCAAATCTATTTAAGCAAGGATTTCTATTCAAAGAAAGTAAAATATTTAAGCCTTCGACACACGACAGATATCACTATCTTGTTGATCCGTTCTGTCCCACCAAACTCCTTGAGTTTGGTTTAAAATTGGAGCGAGAGTACAAACAAAAAATACAAAAATATCATTCAAAAAAGCACATAAAGCACGGCACTTGATCGACACATTTAACTCGAGACTGCTCTAATCTCCCTGCATTGTCTGTATCTGACGTTAACAGAACACACCTTCGAGAATGACTAGCACACCTCTCAAGGTTATTGTTAGGGTTCGTCCCGAATTTCCCTCTCTCTCCTCTCCAATAAACATATTTCTTCCAGAGAATTCTTGCCCATCTTCACAAACATCTCTTACTCTGATTCCTCCTCCGCCTGTTCACAATGATGCTTACAAGAGCAAGAATAAGGAGAATAACAGTAATTGGGAGAATAGGATGAGCAAAGACAACAGAACGAAAGACAGCAGAAATGACGATGACAGTCTTGTCCGAACTTCCATGTCATCATTCGGTTCACTTTCGGTCGCGAGCTCGATACATGGTCACAGTTCTTTCCCCAGTAGCTCTACATTTGGCACTGACCATCCCTCTTCCCATGCAACAACCCACAACTTTGATGGTGTTTATGGGCCTCTTTCCAACTCTGTGGAGCTCTACAAGGAGTACATAAGTCCCATCGTTGACGATGTTCTCGACGGTTATCCTGCTACCGTGTTTGCGTATGGTCACACGGGAAGTGGGAAGACTTACACGATGAGTGGCGGCGACAGAGGCGGTAGTCGCCGTGGAATCGGCATAGTGCAGATGGCAGTACGGCATATATTTGACGGTATTCAACAGCTTACCAAGGAAGGCGAGGGGCAGGGAGGGGGTACAGCTACGGGGGGAGGGAGCCCAGGCGAAGTTATCTTTCTGGTCAAGGTTTGCTATGTCGAGTTATACAACAATCAGTTTAGGGATTTGCTCTCCGATAATACCTCTGTCAGCAGCAACTCTGCTAGTACTACTACTGTCAACAGCACCAACAGCAGCAACGGCAGCAGGTACAAAAAGATCAACCCCGCTTACAAGGACGCTACTGGCAACGATATTAACAATAACGACGCCAACATCGTCGACGGCAGCGACATAAAAATTCGGTCCCATCCAACCCATGGCATCTTCCTTTCTTGCCCCTCTCACCAGCTTCACCACCCAACTACGACAGCAGAACAGGCTTTAAGTCTCATCGAGAGAGGAATGAACCAAAGACAGACACGGACGACCAAATGTAACGACCACAGCAGCCGATCTCACACAGTCCTTACCATTACCGTCGAATCACAACTCAAGCCGAACACCCAAGTCTGCAGCAGCGGCGACAACAACAACGGCAGCAGCAGCAGTAGCAGCAGCAGCAGCAACCGCAGCAGCAGCAACATCAGAGAGCTCCGTCTAGGACGACTTCACCTCGTTGACCTCGCTGGTTCGGAGCGTCTCTCTGCAAGCGGAGTGTCGAAAAAATCTGGCGGCCTTCGAGAGACGACTTCTATCAACCTTTCCCTTTCAGCCTTGGGCAACGTCCTGTCGGCCCTCTCCCGCAATTCCCTTCTCAAGCGAGAAAATCCCGCTATCCCTGATTCTGAGCTTTCGCAGGTACCGTACAGAGACAGTAAACTCACCCATTTGCTAAAAGATAGTTTGGGAGGGAACAGCAAGACGTTGATGATATGTACCGTAAGAGACGGCAATGCCTGGTACCAGCAGACTGGGCTGTCGCTGATGTATGCATGTAGAGCTAGAAATATCACCACGAGGTCGAGGGTAAATCGAGATGTATACGGCCGCAGGGCATCTACCGGAGGCGGAGACTATCACCACCAGATGGGAGGGGGGGTTGGAGGTCAGAGTCTTAAGCAAATAAGCGGGGAGATCGACATTTTGAGAGGCAGGCTAGGAGAGAGGGAGAGAGAGTTCCAGGAACTCACGAGCACTACGGCCAGGAGCGAAGAAGAGAACAAACAGCTAAAAGCAAGGCTGATCGAGCTGGAGACAATCAACGAAAGGGAGAGAAGGAGGCTCGAGAACGAGTTGGGAAAGGTAATCTTCGACCCTACGGGAAGCGGGGGGAAAGATGGGGAGAATATTGGTGGAGCTATTGGAAATTTCGACACACTTCAAAGGAGAGTCAAGTCAAGTATAGAGAAATACAGGGAGAAGGTCGAGGAGCAGAAGGCAGAGATTGGCACTCTAAGAAAGACTGTTGCGAGCTTAGAGATGATGAAGGGGGGCGAGGTCGTAGGAGTGGAAAAAGAGATGGAGGAGATGGGGAAAGTGCTTGAGATGTGGCAGTGTCAGGCAACGGAGGCTCAAGGGGAGCTTGTGAAAGTCAGCAAGCAGTATGCAGAACTGACAAAGACTCACCAGAAAGTAGTGGGGGATAACGAGAACGAACAACAACAAAGACACCAGCAGCTATTGCGGCAACGGCAGCTAGAAGAAGAACAGCGGCAGCAACATCAACAACATTTGCTCCTGCTCGAGGAGAAAAAAAAGGAGACCACTTCACTGCAACAGACAGTCCAGAGGCAGCGCGAGAGTCTGAAGAAAGCCGATGCTCTTCGCCACGAAGACGCAGCAACCATCAAGCAGATGAATGACAATATAGCAAAGCTAAGCGATCAGGTTGCTCGCTGTCAGAGGATACAATCCTCCGACGCCTCGAAAATCAAGAAACTAACCGCGGAGCTCACCCAAAGAAACGGCGATAACCAAGACGTTATCGCTCAATTGGAGGGACAACTTGCCATTGCGAAGCAGCAGCTTTCCCACACGACCGAGACTGTGACGAACAATATCGCCGACATCCAGCTGCAGTTTGCGGACGTTCTTGCGGAGAAAGACAAGCAGATTGACGATTCAAGATGTCGGCTTAGGGAGGTCGAGGATACAACAAAGGCTGTTATCGCTGATCTAACCAAGAGGTTGTCGCTCGCCAATGGTGCGAAAGAGGAAAACAAGCAGGCAATGAACGCAATTAAAAACGCTATGAAGGTGGAGCGTGCTGAGCTGGCAGAAAAGCTCAGTTCAAAGGAGAAGAACATCTCTGAAATGAAGGAAGAGAGGAGCCGTGTACAAGAGAAAAACGCATCACTGCTAAAACAGTACTCTCAGAGACTTGAAGATGCTAGGATGAAGGAAGAAAGTGTTAATGAGGAGCTTGAAATCACCAAATCACTACTGCGAGAGAGCATTCAGGCAAAGGATGTTGCCGTCAGGGAAGCCAGGGAAACGGGAGAACTTGCGGTAAAAGAAGAAAAAAAAAGGGGGGAAGATGCCGTGACTTCTGCAATCGAGAGTGTCAAGAAAGATTATGTTAGCCAGCTCGCAGTGAAAGAAAACCAACTTGGCTCAGCAATCAAGGCTCACGCCGACGAAGTGACCAACTTGAGGTCACATTTTGAGAAGGAATTGAAATTAAAGGATAGCATCCACCAAGAAACAAGCGAAGCTAACGGGCGCATCGCAAGCGAGAAGCTACAAGATTTGGAAATAAAATTGCAAGAGAAGGAGAAAGAGAGTGACCGCGATATCAAGGAAGTCAACAAAGTTTTGCTGGAGAACAAGTTAGTTTACGAAGAGCAAGTCGCAGGTCTCATCAAGAGACATGAAGAGGAAACCGCATCTCTTGTCAAGAAACAGGAAGAAGAACTCGCAAATGTGAGAGCAACACTTGCAAGTGATTATCACAGTGATGTGGTGAAAACGACAAAAGATGCCGTCTGCGAACTAGAACGTCAGCACTCGAGGGAGGTCGGGAGGCTGCAAGATACTATTTCTTCCCAAACCGAGGAGTTTGCAGCTATTACAAACAAATTCAAGGACGATATTGAATTGACTAAGCGATTACACGGCGACGAGATAGGAGAATTAAACGCATCTCTGGCGAGCGCTCAAGTCGAACTTCGTGGTCAAATAGAGGTGAATTCAGATAAGACCTGCAAAGTGGCCCTTCTCCACCTGCAGTTGGTTTCACTGCAGAAGCATCAGATTTTTGAACACAAAAAACACGAGAAAAAGCTGAAAATTGTGGACAGGGATAAGACTGCATTGGCCGAGAAGGTGGAAGGAGAGCGCAAGACATATCGGCAGCGGGAGGATATCCTCAAGGGCGAGATTGTCGCGTTGAAAAAGAGCAATAACAAAAACGATGAGAAGATTTCATCTCTCGAGAAAACTATTTCCGAAGAGAGGGCGAATCACGAGGCGAACCTGTCCAGTGCGAAGTCCGATGTGGACGGGGCGACAACTTCTTTGACAAACAAAATGGACACCCTAAAAGTAGAGCACGCAAGCGCCGTCAACGAGCTTAAGATGAAGCACGTGGAACAACTAAACGTGATAGAAGGAGAGCATAACAAGCAGCTGGAAAGTGCCGAGAGGGAAAGTAAAGAAAAGTACCAGCAAGCCCTCGGAGAATTAAGAAAACAATCGACAGAGACTAATTCGAAAACGATAGAGGCATTGCAAGATGCCCATGCTAGTGCTCTTGCCCGATTAGAAGAGTCATTCCGCCTGGAGATGAGCGCGAGTAACGATCGCGTGACATGCAATTTGCAGAAAATTCACGCTGATGAGATCATTCAACTCAAAGAAGAGCATTCCAAAGCCATCGAAAGACAGTTGGAAAGTTTTAAGGAGGAGAGGAATCTCTTTGCCGAGAAAGGGGTTGTTGTCACTGGTTTTGTCGAACGTATGAGAGTAAGCCACGAAAAGGAAAAGAAGGAGTCAGAAGCAAATTACAAGAAAGCCTTGGAGAGCCAAATGCAGGCAGAGTTTGAGGAGAGGAATAAGGACTTCGAGGTCGCCAGTGCTAATCATAAGCACGAGATCGAGCTGTTGAGAGCAGAGCACAAAGATGCCATTGATTCTAACACGATCGAACTTAAGCAACTTATAGCTAAAATTGAAGCTCTAAAGGAGGTGCACAAAGAATCGACGGACGACTTGAAAAAGAGGCACGAGGACACGATCAGCGAGGAAAAAGCAAAATTTGATAGTGTTCTGGCTGATCGTAGCGGGGAGATCGATCGTCTCAAATCTATGCACGAGAGCGACTTGTTAAGTATCCGCAAGTCACATGAGGAGCACATCACTGACCAGAATGCCGCTATCGCAGGGTTGACGAGCGACTTCAATAGCAAATTAGAGGAGGAGAAGGCGAAACTGGAAGACGTCTTAGCCAGCCATGATGCTCTGCTGAATGATCTGAAAGGAAAACACCGTGCTGCGATAGAAGAAGTGAGGAAGGAGCAAAAAGCAGCTTTAGAGGCGGAGAAATCCCGGCTTGAATGTGCTCTTAAAGACCTTGAGTGTAAAAAGAACGAGGACGATGCCATCCACATCACTGCGATCGAAGAGTTGAACGAAAATCACAAGATTGTGATGGAGGAGGAGAAGAGTAAGTTCGAAATTGCCCTCTCCGATCGCGACCTTGAGGTTGAGCGGCTGAAATCGGCGCAAGAGGATACTTTGGCTGGACTTCAGAAGGCTCTTGAGGAGCGTCTCGAGGAGCGTCTTGAGGAGCGTGATGCCATCCGCATCGCTGCGATCGAAGAGTTGAACGAAAATCACAATATTGCGATGGAGGAGGAAAAGACCAAGTTCGAAAGTGCTCTCGCCGATCGTGAGCGCGAGGTCGAGCGGCTGAAATCGGCGCAAGAGGATACTTTGTCCAAACTTACCAAGACACATGCTGAAGCTCTTGCTTTGCATGACGCTAAATTTGCCAAATATCGGTCGGCTCACGACGATGCCATTCATGACCTAAAAACAGCCCATATCGAAGAAATAGACTCTCTGAAGAAGGAGCACAGTATGTTCGTCGCGACACTGAACATGGCGCATTCCAAATCTACCGATTCACTAGGTTTGAAAACGCTAGAGAAGCACGAGGCAGAGTTGTCATCGTTAAAAGTGAGTTACGAGGGACAGATCAACAAGATCAGGGGAGAGTTTGAGTCAGAGAGAGAATCAACAGCTGCCCTTATGAAAGAGATGAACTCGCTTAGAGAGCAAGAGTCTGCGCGCGATGCCGACTTAGAAGAACATCACAATAAGTTCTTGCAACTGGAGACACAGTACTGTCTCACCGTGGACAAAAATCAGTCGCTTGAGAAAAAAATCACAGAGTTGGAGGCGATCAACCATTCCTCAAGGGAAAGGCTAAACGAAAATGCTCGTGCCTACGAGACTAGAATCAACTTAGCTCAGTCATCACAGGTAGAGTTTAACGCCAAGATTGAACGTCTAACAGAGGCTTCGAAAAATGCTCAACAGAGTTACGAATCTTCCATCTCAAAGCTCAAGTCCAGTCATTCGCTTCAAGTTGAATCCTTGAAATCGACGATTACAGACCTCAAATTGGAGGTTGCCAAGTACGATCTGGACTCAAAGACGGCCTCGGAGGCCTCTACAGAAAATGGCAAAGTGATTGAAGACGGAGCGCGCCGTGACATTTTTGAGAATCTTCTCACTGAACTTGACAAAAGCACCAACACTGACGATTTCTCCGGTATAAAGAGCATTTTCCTTTCAAACGATGAAATGGGTCTGAGCAAAGCCGATGGCGCCGCTATAACGGAGAGCATCAAACACTGGATTGTCAAACGATTGTCGATTGACGCGAGGAAAACGCACACAGACTATTCCGTTGCTGTTGCTGCCCATAACAAGGCCGTAGACGCTTTCCCGCCCGCCCCTCCTCGCTCGTCTCTCCAAGCAAAAATATTCACTACCAAGCTCAGGATGCTGTTCGTGAGTAAGCAAAGTAGCAAGATCGGGAAATCGTTTCATCGCTGGGTTCGCTTCACCCAGATGGATAGCCAAAGGGTCGATTTGTTGAGAAGCGAAACGAGAAATAAAGAAATTGAGGAGAAAAATAGACAGATCGAAGCAAAGTTTCGGTCTCTGAATTGTGACCTGGTGGAAATGAAATTGCAGGTAAAGCAAAATACTGCCGCTGCAATGGCCAAGGAGACATCGTCAGGGGATGAATGCTTTCGGGTGAGAACAGTCGACTGCAGCAACAACAACGACGATGACAATGACGATGACAATGACGATAACGATGACGACGGTAACGACGTATTTTTGGAGAATCACTCGGAGCATCTGAACACATCAATTGAATCTGCTGTCACCAATGCCACCAATGCCACCAATGCCACCAATGCCACCAACACCTCCGAAATCACCAGTTCGACTATCCGCACCCAAAATACTGAGAACCTCAAAGAACTCAAGCAACAACTTCAAAAAGAAAAATATGCCCGCAAGAAACTCCTCGCCAAAGCGGCGAACAAGTGGATCAGCCCGAAGAAACAGATAAACCAAATGGAGGACGAAATCTCCTCTGCTGTTTTGGAGGGGAAAGCGGATGTTCTGTCGCAAGTTCTCGCGGAAAACGATATCCGTGACCTGAATGACGTCATGGGCGACATGAGCAGCAAGATGAAATGCTTAATGCATCGATGCATCTCGGGATTTCATTTCCACGGAAATCAGCAACTCCTGGTCAATACCATCGATGTCCTCATCACCCACAAAATTGATATCAACTCCAGAGATGGAAACGGCAACACATGTCTTCATAAGGCCATCCAGGTGTGCACAAGCAATGTCGTGTGCGCGGTAGTGTCTCATTTGGTAAAGAACGGCGCAGACGTCAACAAAGTCAACGACGGGGGAGACAACCCAATTCACACAGAGATCAAACGCCTTCGCTCGCGAAGTGCAGACGTCATTAGCATTTTGTTGAAATACAAGTGCAACAGCGATTTAAAAAATAATGGCGGGTTGGGGGATAGCCAACTCACGCTGGTGTTGAAGAGCGCACAGAGAAGGGGAGGGTCGACAAGAGGCGAGAAGGGGGACGATAATCTCGCGGAAAGCAATGGATCATCCAACAGTAGTAGGAGCAGTACCACGACAGTCGTCGGGGGACGAAATTTCTGGGTCCGCGTGGCTCTATTGTTGCTTAAAAATGGTGCTAAGTGGGACGAAAATACCAGAGTTGACGGCGGCAAGACCCAGCTCATGCTGCTTTTTACTGGCCCTTCGCCGCCGATTGGTGACGCTAACTTGCATCGTGAAATCGTCCGTCACTGTTTCAAACAGGGAAAAAATATCGACGTTAACGCCGTTGACGACAAAGGCCGGACAGCACTCTTGTACTTTTGCCTCAGAGAGAGCAAGATGCCTAAGAGCACTTGCATCAGCAGTTTGGGCATTTTGGAGGACTTCATGGAGAATGGTGGCGATGTTAATATTCTCGACAGGGAAGGGCTGGGACCAATGAACATAACAGGAGAATTCAAGGGGAACGGGTACGAGTTGCTTCAGAGCAAGCTGTACACGCAGCTCGGGCGAGAAAGTGTCGGGTACGCGAGACCTATTCGCAGCGTTGTCGAGGAGCTTAGTCTAGCAAAGGCGGACTTGTTCATGGGGAAACCTGCCAAGAAATCAACTGAAAAGTCCCCCCGTAAGAAGGAGCGACAACAAAAACAAAACATGACGGTACATGCCGATGAAATTGTCGGTAATCATTTCAGCAAGGAGAAAAAGAGGATGAAGCACACCACGAGCGTGAAAATTCACGGGGATAACCTCCTTTCTCCACCCAGCAGGCGTGTAAGCTCCCAGGAATTAAATGAGTTATGGACTCAGAGCGCCAAGAAAAACGGCGGCTACTCTAGCCGACACAACACTATGCGATGATCGCGAGCCGACACAACACTATGCGATGATCGCGAGCCGACACAACAATATGCGATGATCGCGAGCCGACACAACACTATGCGATGATCGCGAGCCGACACAACACTATGCGATGATCGCGAGCCGGCACAACACTATGCGATGTTCTTGTCGCTACTGTAAAAAATAAGGGCAGCAATAATGAATGACACTTGCGTTAGTAACCTAAAATATTTTTTCTTTCTCTATTTGTTTCAATCAATCGCTAATCACTAAAATCACCATAGTAGTCAAGCACCTGCGTGACCATTTCGAGGTAGGGGCTCGGAATCGGACAAACAGTATAAGGGCTCAAATTCAAATCTCGTTCATTCAAGTCGAGGTCTTGGACACACGGGGAGTTTTTCCACTTGTGATAACTATCTTGCATCATCTCCGCTTGCTGCTCTATCCCAAAGTCAATGAATGGGGTATTTCCCTCGAGAGCAGACCAAAGTCCCTCCTCACCTCCGTAGTTATAAGAGCCGCTCCTGTCGACAATTTGCTTCCATAGCCACTCCCAAAATCCAAAGCTTCCGTCTTTGAACAAAACTCCGCTTTGGACCTGCCAAACATGAAAAAGCTCGTGTACAAGGAGAGAAGTAGAAGGACAACAGCACTCGTCAACGTGAATGGTTTGGTCAATTACCATACCCCCAGCATTCTTCGTCCACTTGGGCATGCCACCATGCACCACCGTCACTGAGCTAAAGTCAATAAGGTATAAATTCTGTTCGGAGGGTACTCTCTGATTGTTCAAGGCGAGGGTGTAGAAAGTTTCGGCCGCATCAAATCTCCGAGAATAGCAACTATTCGACACTTTTGAACTTATCTCCGTAGAAAAAGTCTCCAAAGGCAACAGAAAAGACTCGTTTGGCACAAATATTGACAGGACAACCTGAAAGAAGGGAATGTTGAAGCAGTGGATGATGAAGAGAAGGATCACGGTGTCTTTCCATTTCCGCTCTTTCCTCTTCCTCTTTACGGACTTCCAAATAGTGAAGCAAAAAGGGGTGCATATTCCCTCAGTGACAATGTATGCAGCCAAAAGTCCCCCTTCACAGCACAGGAACCAACCAGAAGGTCCGCGAAGTTCGTTCCCGAACTCAAATCTCATTGTGAGCATCACAAACACCTGAATGGCCAGAAAAAACAAAGTCTTGAGGAAAAGGGCGAACAAAAACCGAGTACATTTCCCCTTCGTCCGTCCTCTTGCTTCGTCGTCCTCGTCTACATAATTGTTGTCGTCGTAAATATCGTCATCAATGCTGTAGACCGGCTCACCTTCCAAAATAATCTCCTCGTCATCGTATCCATAGTTAGTCCCAAGAGGTACGCTTGTCGCCCCATTGTCACTGGAAACTTGAATCAGCAGCCCGCTGCCCTCTTGGAAGTCAGTCATCTCAAGAGAGCCCCGTTGATTTGCGAGAGGCATGTTATGGGATTGTGGTTGGTTGTTAATGAAAATTTCAGGTGCTATTGATATAGGGCCAAGGGCTGCCGCAAGGAGCTTGAGAACACTGGGATCGGCATACAGAGGCTCCCGAAGGTTATGTGGAGAGTTATTCTGGAATTTCTGTAACTCTAAAGTCACTGTTTAACGAGATGCAGAAGGGGCTTACTAGTACTTTCTCTCAAACTCCGAACAAACTAGCTGGAACAAACACAACAATCCCAACGAAAATTTAGTAATCAAATTAGAAGCCTACACTTTTTTTCTTGGCCTGTGCCACTTTTAATACATCATATAAAAAACAATTACCCTATCGGTCATTAAATCACACTCGAAATGCAGTAAACGGCGGTCACAAAATTCACCAGATTCATTGTTCGTTGTCGTCCCCCTCACTACTACAGTCGCTGATGTCGTCATCAAGCTTGATCTCCGGTCTAGGATCGCTGCTCTCCCAACTTTGCCGGGTGCTCCGTCCTTTCCCATTTTCCTCTTCTTCTTTCTTTTTATTCTTCTCATATAACTCAAGCTTTCTCTTGATATCTTCCCTTCTGATATCGTCTTCGAGCAATTTCTCGTAAACATCGCCTTCCAACCTCCGGCTCACCTCCTTGATGTTGGGTCTCAGATGATCTTCCTGATTCCAACAATCGTGAATAAGCAAAGCGAGCTCTTTGACAATGTATGAATTGAACGAAGGACGAAGTTGTCCAGCACCGACGAGCTGGAGCAACTGTTGCGAGCTTTGAGGTTCGTGGCCGGTCTCCTTCTTGTAATCATCGCAAAGCGACCCGAAAGGATTGATGTCGGGATCAAGGTTGAGCGCCCATAGAGTCATGGCGAAGCTATAGACATCAGCCCCCACGCCGTATCGCTCCCCCCTAATGACTTCGGGAGACATGTACATAGGGGTTCCCACCATGGACATTGTGTAGCCCTCCAGCGCCTTGCTGTGTCCAAAATCACTTATCTTCGCAGAGAATGTTTCGCTCAGCAGAATGTTGCCTGGTTTTATATCACGGTGTAAGACACAGTCCTTCATCTCGCGTGTCACATCATTGTAATATCGCGCAGAATGCAAATAGGCGAGTCCGCGCGCGCAGCCCTGTGCTATCTTTATGAGCGGATCTGTCCAGGTCCAACCTTTGCTGCGTTTCTTTGCATAGTCAAGACTTCCACCCTCGGCGAACTCGATTACGATCGCAATCATGTCATCATCCCACATTGCACCCAATACTAGGATCAAATTCGGGTGGTCTAGCTGCACACTCAACATAACCTCGTGGCGAAATTCGTTCATACTCATCTCGGTGATGTTAATGATAGTCTTGACAGCCACTGGTTGGTTCTTGTACTTGCCCTTATGTACTTCACCGTAGGCCCCGCTTCCGAGCCCTCGCACCACAATTTCGACCTCGTCGGAGGGGATACTAACTAGACCCATGATGTCCTGGTCCTGGAAGCTGGCACTGGTTTTTAGCTTCTGTCCCCCGACACCTAAAATTCCTAATTTCTCCCCCATTCTGCTCGCAAACCCCTTCTTATTCTTCTCATCTCCACCTGCAAGTGGTGAATTGGTGATCCCCTCTGCATTCTTCGTCACTGACTCTCTTCTCGACCTACTGCTGCCAGCTCCCATGACTTTGTCAACAATCTTCTTATCATCCTTGTGGATCTTATTCAACTCCCTCGCCTTCTTGATAAGAGAGTTCAACTCCTTCACTGCCTTGTCTTTTGCCCTCGTCTTCAAGACAAAGTAGGTAGAGGACATCGCAAGAACAGTAGCGAGAACAATTAAAAGCATGTCTAACTCCATCACCTCTTCTTCTTCTATCGATTCAACGACGACGTGCTCAAATGTACTGAAAAAAAAAAAATATCACAGAGAGAAAAGAAGTGAGAAGTGAGGTAAGCAACAACCTATTTCCAATTTTCATGAAAGTAAGCTGAATTCTCTTTCACATTTTTTTCTCTCCGTACTCACCTAGTGTTATTTGAAGCGAATGTCGAGCAAAACTGCCTATAATAGGCGTAGCTTTCCCCGTCACATTCGCACGGATCTGTCCCACGGCAGTCAAGAAAATTGGGCACAACTCGGAAGCTATAGAGAGCAAAAAGTGATATCGCCACAGTCATGGAGAGGTGATGAAAATAGGGCAGGATGTGATCGAAGTCCTCCATACATGATCGTAGATCGACCTTGTTCTGAAGGTCATTGTAAAGGGAAACGCTGCTGGAGCAAAATACAGTCAAGAGCTGAAGGGATGTAAGAAGGTTATTCTCTAGTTGAGTAACACCTTCTACAACGACACTTCCGACTGTGTCGTCCCTTACAAATGTGTACCCCATATTCAGGATGTGGCCGTGCCTTTCAAACGTACCGTAGAATGAACTCGTGACAAGCACAGCGGTTAACTCACAGAAGCAACTATTGAACGCTTGCACTCCGAGAACTCTGCAGAAGTGCTCTCGCTGTGACTTTCCGCGGTGCTTTTTATTCTCTTTTTTCCCCCTCCCGCCCTTTCTTATCTTCTTCTTCGGCGGTTTGATAGTGCTTGCATTGAAATCAACGAAGGCCCGCATGTCTTCGTCATCGAAGACAATCTTTTTCATATTCCACCACTCAATAAGTCGCTTCTTATAAGACTTTGCCACCAAACGAAAATCGGTGGACTCTCTGTAGGCCATCTCACGATAAGGGAGAGTGGCGCGAAAGCAGACCTCAAGTAACCCCACGAGGAGCACAGTCACATAACCGAGTCTAGGGCTCTTGCCAAAGAGGCCAAATATCATAATCCGTTTGACCATGGCAAAGTACATCTCTGTCGAGAAGCAGTATACAGAGTGTCGTAACGGATGCTGGTTGTAGTAATTCGACTGCGTGCTCATTTGGTAGCGAAAATTTGTGAGAAGGAGCTCGACTAGCAAGGGCTGGGTTAAGATGATCACAAGCCGAACCGTTGCGCTCTCAACTGCGGCAAAAGTCGTGATGACAAAAATACTGTAACACAATACGATGGAAAAAAAAATTCCAAAGCTCACGAATCCACGTTTTTTTCCCACAGAGTTTTCAAGACCTAAGAGGTGCAGCATTTGTACAGAGCCCCGCCGGATATCTTTTCGCAAGTTGCTCAATTTTCTCTCTGGTTGAATGTGTAAAAGTCTCTCCTGCATATCCCTCCTGTGGGTGGGGTCAAGAAGAAGAGAACAGTTGGGGTAGCGGGCGGCGCGTGGTGAGATTTCATAGTGTGATTCATAAAAGGCAGGTACAGGTACAGGTACGCACGGCATTAAAACTGCGTTAGTCCCTTACCTGTATATCGAAAAGTTCACGACTTTTTTGTACGCGAGCGCAAACCCGCCAAACATGAGTCCGAAGAGGCCATAGTCCACAAAGTAGTACATCATATCGTAATACGTCCCGGAAGCGTCAAATAAGATATAAAGTCCAAATCCTAGGAGAAAAAAGAGCACCGATACCATCAAAACACCCTTAGAAAGATTCATCGTGTCGTCGTAGGTGAGCTTGTTCCCTCTCCTATCGCGTTTCCCTAAGTTTGCGTATACAGAATATGTATAGGTGCTGACCGAAACAAAGAAGAATATTACCGCTGTATAACTCCACGAGAATCCCTGCTTCGACCTCGGGTGGTTATTCTCGTCTAAGTCCACGTAGGAAACAGTCTTAGCCAGTAAGTAACCAATCCCGGACAAGAAACCTGACACCATAAAGGAGTATCCGAGAACCCACTGCAAGAGGCGAACGACCTCGTGGGAGATTCGTGGGTCGTCCTCCACCTCCTTCGACTTGTAGTCCAACTTCTTATTAAACTGAATAATTGTCTGCTTCCGTGAGGAAAAACCGTGGTTTATTCCCTCCGCTTCATCCCACAAATCTTCTTCATCATCCTTGTCTTCTTCATCTTCATCATCTTCATCTCCATTGCTAGGCTTTTTGCCATCAGCCGCCGCTGTATTGGTGTCCTTATCATCTGCATTGTGTAATTGTTGTTCCCCCTCGCCCAGGCCGACACATTGATCTGTCTCCTTGACATTCTTCACCGCACGTATCTCCATTATGGTGCGCCTTCTCAATTCCGCTTTTGTCAACCTCCGCTCCATAAGCGGAGCGTGCCTACTATCCACGACAACACCAGCCGTAACTGAAGTTACATTTTCTTCTTCTGCTTCCTTTAAGGGGATAGACGCTTGAGAAGACTCTTCATTATTATTACTCGGGAGACCATCAGGGGGGATAGTAAGAGTGTTGGGCTCGGTTTCGGTTTCGGTTGTGGGGGCAACTCTCTCAACCATATCTCGATTATTAATATCAAATTCAGCCAAGAGCAAGTAGGAAAATCGCGGTTAGAAGCTATGGGCGATGGTTAATTTACAAGATTCCAAAACTTAATCAAAGAGAATGCATACCGGTATTTCGATTTTTTTTGTTTTGTTTCGTGGTTTTTGCTGCTTTTGCGGGGTGCTGGTATTCCGTATATAACTTTAAAATCGCAATTCTATGTTCCTAACCTTCTTAACGCCCACAGTCACGCCAATTAATCTTCACATCAATGCAATTATTGTGACATCATCTGATCTTTTCTGTCAGAACATCCTGTCCCTGCAATGAGCAACAATGCCACCCCAAACATCGGCAGTCTTTCTTTCGCATCTACCGAATCCCATTGCTGTTGGTACTGCGGTCGCGGTGAAGAGACCCTGCCCACCAAGCTGCAGAAATGCAGGCGGTGTGGACTGGCAGAGTATTGTAATCGGGAGTGTCAGAGGGGTGATTGGAAACTTCATAAGG